>Ga0209709_10001629_pt1 | contig 20512 bp, 33 predicted proteins | sample ArcticOcean_MG_C_2_FD_187435 | JGI IMG/M metagenome (GOLD analysis project Ga0209709, IMG submission 187435) | Marine microbial communities from western Arctic Ocean - ArcticOcean_MG_CB4_136 (SPAdes) (version 2) | ecosystem: Environmental > Aquatic > Marine > Oceanic | place: Arctic Ocean...
AGTTTGTGATGAAACATATTGGTGATGATGAATTAACTGATGAGATGTTTGATGCAAAAACAGGAACAGATATGGTTCCTATGATTAAATCAGCAATGAAACGTCTGAATATCAAAGAAGAAGTTGAAGAAGCTGACCTTGATGAAGCTCGTCAACTGAAAGACAAGAAAAAAGAGATGATGGTTAAGAGTAAAACCAGTGGTGTTATTGTCATTGATAAGTCAGATTTTGAGAAATATAAGAAGAAAGGTTACTTTCAAGTAGAAGGATTCCCAGTAAATGAAGCTAAGTATGATATCTATCATAAAACTTTCTCTGGTGCAATGCAACATGCATATGCAGCTGCAAAGAAGATGTATGGTATCACTGTAGATCCTAAAGAGATTGATAACAAGGTTGCAACTGGTAGCAAAAAACCTTCCAGTGGTAAGACAAACAAATATCGTCTGAAAGGTGATAAGGGTTCTATCCAAGTTCAAGTTGCAAATCTTGATAATAAAAAATATGAACTGAATATGTATAAAGAAGAATTAGAAGAAGGATTTCCTAACGGTGATGGAGGAGATGTACCAGCAATGGAACTGGGAACTGACCGATATCTTGCACATGGGAAAGAAGTAACGCCTGGAGAAAATACAGAAGAAGGTGCAGCTGCTGATGCACGAAGAGCAATAGGTAGAGATAAGGATCTAGGTAGAGGAAAAGACAGTGCAGATGATGACGATGATGCGTCAGATGATGATGTAAAAGCTGCATCAAAGAATATCATTATGCAGATGAGAAAGGTTATTTCTCTAAGAGGTAACTTTAAAGTACAGTTTGGGAATGGTAAGAAAGAAAAACTTGACCCAAAGATTGCACAAGCAGTACAATCTAAATATAATAATCTTAAACGTCCTGCTGAAAAGGAGAAATTCCAGAAGCAGATATCAAAGTCTAAGAACGATTTACTAAACGCATTGAAAGAATCTTTAGAAGAAGGTAAGATGAAAGAACTTCATGGTTACATTCAACAAGGTAAATCTGCAAAAGAAATAGCGAAATTAATGAAAGTGGATGTTAAAACTATTACTCAATTAATGTCCTCTTATAGTGTAAGTGAACGAACCCTATTTAAAATAAATTCAAAAATAAAGGAGAGAAAGAATGGGTAAGAAATATATGGACACTAGGGAAGGTACTCTTGAATCATCCATTCTAAATGTATGGAAAGATGCCGCAAACCTATCAGAGAAGGGTTTACCACCTTGGTTAGACAAAGACAAAGATAAAGACAAGGAAAAAGAAGAATCCAAGGTCAAATCTGAAACCAATAAAAACGATAAGTCAGATGACGGTGATGGATTGGACGCAGTTCAACCTAAAGCTGTTAAGAAGAAGTTTGATAAGCGTAAAGATAAAGACATAGACAATGACGGTGATACAGACGATTCTGATGAGTATCTTCATAAACGCCGTAAAGCAATTTCCAAAAATACCAAGGAATCTTGGATGGAAGCTGTACAACGAGTTGAAGGGTGGAAGCCTGGAGATAAGAAAGAAAAAGATGAAGGTAATGCATTTTCAAAGGCACTAATGGCTGCTAAAGAAAAAGGTGAAAAAACTTTCGTTGTTTCTGGTAAGAAATATGACGTACAAGAAGAAGAAGATAATGCTAAATCTTCTGGTTCTAAAACTGAAACTGGAAAGACTGCTGCGAAAGTAGAAATTAATCCAGAGATTGAAGATAAAAAGTAAAAATGAAGTCTCTTATTCAATTAATGGAAGTTTCTGATGAGGAACTTCCAAAGATATATTGTGATTTAGATGAAGTCTTAGTTGATTTCCTAGCAGGTGCCGATAAGGCAGTTGGTGGTAAGTTTGCGACTCATGATAAGGATGATCGTTGGAATAAGATAAATCAGACTAAAGGGTTCTGGTCTGGTTTAAATTGGAAACCTGGCGGTAAGAGATTATACCAGTTTATATCTAGATATGATCCTAATGTATTATCAGCCCACTCAGGAAGAGATCCTACCTCAAAGGTAGGTAAGTCTAAATGGTTGGCTAAGAATACTAAATTTCCACGTTCTAATATAAACTTGGTTAAAAGACATCAAAAGAAAAACTTTGCTACGATAGGTGGTAATCCAAATATTTTAATAGATGACTATATAAAAAATATTAAAGAATGGAAATCTGCTGGTGGTATAGGTATACATCATACAAATGTTAATAAAACTCTAGCTGAATTGAAAAAATTAGGGTTCAAATAGTTATAAATAGAGTAAATATACTCTAAAACAAGGAGAAATAAAATGGGATTATGGGGAGCTACAGATGCTGATGAGGCAACTCCAAAATGGTTGACTACAGCTGAGAAAAAAGAAGTATCAGCAACAACTCGTGGTTGGGAAATAGAAGCGGGTTCTGCAATGACAGGAAACGACAGTACTTCTGCTGACCGTGAAGTTCTTGTTGCAATCGGTGGACTTGCTACGTCCCTCGGACAAGCAACAATTGCTAGTGTTGATTGGAACATTACTACTTTTGATAAATCTGCTGGTGGTACATTAAGTGTTACTGTTCGTTACAACGAAGCAGTTACGGTTACTGGTTCACCACAATTAACAGTTACTAACGATACAAATTCAAACCACACACTTACGTATGCAAGTGGTAGTACTACTAACGAACTTGTCTTTACTCTTGCCATTGCAGCTGCAAACGCCGCAACGGATGCAGATGACGTACTTTCAGTCGCCGCACAGAGTGTTGCATTGAACAGTGGTACACTGAAAGATACCATTGGTGCAGGAAATGCTGAAGTTCCAATTTCAGCTGCACAGGGTACTGCATGTGGAACAATTACGGTTGTTGCTTAAGTATATAAATAGATGATACATTATAACTAGTGAGGTGAAATAATGCAATTTAGTGGAATCGGTGCAGAAAAAATTACAGATCGTAAGAATATTCTTGCACAAGATATAGGCAATGTACAACGTAAGTTGGAGTTGTTAAATAAAGAGTTAAGAGAGAATGAGAATTTGTTACAGGCACTTATAGGTGCTTCTCAACAATGTGACCATTTTCTCAAAGAAATACATAATGAAGAAAGTGATGTAGAGAATAATTCTGAAGAGGATTAATATCTACAGTAACATTCCCCAATAGTGGGGTTTAAATAGGAGAAGCCAAATGGCAGATAAGAAAATTACAGCACTTACCGATCTTAGTACGGGTGTTGCTGGTGCAGATTTACTGCATGTGATTGATGACCCAACGGGTACACCAATCAATAAGAAAGTTAGTGTAACTAACTTCATTAATAACCTTCCTTCTTTTATCGGGTTTTCAAACTCGTATGAAGATATTTCGGATGCAACCCAGACTGCTGTTAGTATCACACATGCTGTGACTCTACTTCAGACTTCTGGTGCAGTTGCTACCACTCTCGCAGATGGTACTGTAATCGGTCAGATTAAAGTCATCATCAACGATACTGATGGTGGTGCTTCTGAATGTACTCCTGCTGATCCTCTTGGATTCACCAACATTGACTTTGAAGATGACGGTGATACGATTACCATGATGTGGACGGGTACTTCTTGGGCAGTTATCGCTTCTGTAGATATTTCTACAGCTGCATCTGCTGGTATTGCTGAGGTTGCTGACGATTAATAATCGTTAGTTGGGGGAGAGGGGAAACTCTCTCCCACCTCTATTTTTAGGAGATGAACATGGCAAGAGATGATGGAATGAGATATGGTGCTGGTGGACAATTAATTCAAGAAATTAATGAACTACAAGAACCAGTTAAAAAGCCTTCCATAAAACGAGGGCTCAAGAAATCAAACCCAGTAGCGTTAGAGGAAACAGTAAGAGATTCCCTACCTTCTGATGTAGAATTTAATACGGAAGAAGACGAATAATGAAAAGTTTTAAAAAATATCTAACAGAACTTAATCATACTTCCAATCAAGATTTGGCAGTTGATAAAAATATCAACCCAGTTGCATTTACCAATCCAGACGTAGTTGAAAAACTTAACGCATGGGTGGGAACAATTGCTGGTAATTATGTAATACCAGAAAATGCAGTTCATACACTACGTAGTTCTTTATTGAAACTAGGGTTAACTTTTGATCAAGTACCATCAATGACAGAAGATAAGGGTGAGTTTAACTTGCCCCTTACACTTTTTGGTGGACGATTTGGTAAAACTGTAGACACACCGCATGAAGAATTTGAACAAGATGATGGGATATCACATATGGTAGAAGGTGGATTGGCTTTAGTGATAGGATATCAGAAGGGTGAGGATAATTCCTGTAGGTTGACTGCTAGTATCAAATAATGTATGAAAAAATAACGACTGAGAATGTTATGATGTACGCAATTAAACACTATGACAACCCTCAGTGTGAAGGTGAAAAAGAGTTTCATGATGACATGAAACGATTTAAGTACATTAAACGATTATTGAGGAAGTATAAAGAAACTGATATTCTCAAAGAAAGGCTATTACTAAATCATATTATAGTATTAAATAACCTCTTTGGTCCAGAAGCATGTGTTACCCTTCTATTATTTAAAATCCAGAGGGAGTATTGGGAGACTTTAAAATCTTTTTTATTATTTCTCAATATGATTCGTGAAGATGAACTAATAGAAATCAGCTCTAAGTCTGAAGTTCTAGAGAAATTAGGGAAACTGTAATGGGAAGAGCGATAGATTTATTTGTTACATACAGATTTATAAAGTTACTCGTAACGCCTTTTGAAAAACAGGAGGCGTTCAAACTTGGTATTATAGATAAAGATGGCAATCGGAACAAGAATAAATCTCTTGATAAGATTGATGAGAAAAACGCCTATACTAGTCTCCACAAATTAGTATACAATATCAAAAAAATATTTGGAAAGGTGCCTGGACTTAGAACTAAGTTGGGAACCTACGCAGCTGCGTTATTTTTATTAAAAGACACATTCAAAGAACATGTAGAAGATCCCGATGTGTTTGAAAAAGAATTTATGAAATACCTAAAGGAACAGAATCTAGAAATTGATGATAGTATAAGTGAAGAAGTCATTGGTTTCGGAGAGGTGTTACCAAAAGGTAGTTATACACTAGTTAATGATATTCTAAGTAAGGACGATGATGAGTTGACAGCAAAGAAAGGTGACAAGGTGTTTGCGTATGATGACCAACCACCAATAGATACTATTCTTGGTGTTGATATATTCCCTGTAGTACACTTAAAATCTCAAGAAAAGATATACGTAGGATTGGAGGACATAAAACAATGAAAAACTGGAAAGAAGTAAGTGTATGGACAGGTAGAGATATAGAAGAAGATGCCCCTATGAACTCAGTTGCTGGCGGTGGTGTTGATATGTCTCCTGACGCACTACGAATGGATGCTAGGACTAAAAAGTACCGCACTCATCGTAGGAAACTGGAAGCTAATCGTGCAAAAAAAGAAGCAAGATTGGCCAAAAAGGCATCCTTCTCTGAAAAAATTAAGGGTAAAATGAATGCTGGACTTGCTATACCTGTAGCAGATCTTAGAAGTGATGATGAGGATGATGCCAAAAGTTGATGAATACTATGAGTCGGATAAGAATAAGAATACTTCTCTTTTTGACCGAAAGAAACATTTCCAACTGACAGCTGAGAAATTTCAAAAAGATATAACTGAATGTTGGGAATTTATTGAAAATTGTGAAGAACACTTAGAGATTTTAGAAGAGTGCAAAAGGTATAAGGATTGGGAAATATATTCCTTATCGGAAGTTGCACCCAAGAGACTTGCTAAATTCGGTAAAAAAGGGTTCCCTGGCCGTTTAGTTTGTTTCCCTACATATGAAACTTTCCCTACATTTATGAGTTGGTGGGAAAGTAGAAAAGACCGTTATCATTATAATCCTCCAGAAATAAGAAAACTTGATGCGGGCGCAGTCATACTTCCCCACACACATGATAAAACTATAGAGAATGAATACTTATATAATATGTCAATAAATCATCCAGATGGATGTTTCTTCGGAATTAAACCTGGCGGTAAGGTTCCATACAAAGCAGGAGATGTTTATAAAATAAATGTTCATAATGAACACTGTGTTTGGAATAACTCAACTGAAGATAGATACCATGCAATTTTAGGTGTAATAGATGATACTAAGCAATATTGAAATTTCTGAATTACAAACTATTTGGGATGAAAATTTAACTACTGATGGTCAAGATTTTGTTAAAATAAGAAATCGTGAAGAATATTATAAGAAGTTGAAAGAGGGAAAGGTAAAGAAATTTAATAAAGATTCTGAAACTGGACACATGTTATTGGCAGTTAACTGTGTTCCTTTAGAAGAATGGTATAGAAATAAATTTGATATTGTCGGCCCTTTGGGTGGACAGTTGGCATTATTAAAAGAACCATTAGGTGTTCATGTGGATGTATTGCAAAATATCCCAGATCATTTTTCTCGGAAACTACATACTACAACGAGGTATGCAGTGTTAAAAACAGATTGTACTGATACGTTGCATACCTATATTTTTGATCAATATGCTGATAGAACGAAATGGAAAACTTTAGCAACTGCAAATGAGACAGTAAGTGGATTGACAGATACTCCAATTGAAGGGCATGAAGGATTAGACCACTTACTTCCTATAGCAGCATCATTAGGATTAACGGTTAAAGAGAAAATACCATTACCAATAGGAAAGATAGTATCTTGGGAAAGTCATTATTTGCATAGTGGACAAAGTTTTGTCAGTGCTGGAGGAAGTTGGAAATTTCAAATAACAATACTTGCTCCAACATGAACAAAACAGAACAATTCTGGGATGAAATAGAAAATGCGTGGACTTTAATTATTAACTGTGAAGTCCATTCTGAGATTCTAGAGGAGTGTAAACGATTTACTGAATGGCAGAATTTCTATGCGGCACGGAAAAAACCATTACAGTTTAGTAGATATGGTAAAAAGGGGTTTCCAGATAGAACGATGACGTTCCCAACCAATGATACATTTCCTGTATTCATGAAATGGTTTAGAACTCATAAAGACAAGTTTGGTTGGAAGGCTCCAGAGATAAGAAAGTTGGGTGCTGGGGCAGTGATATTTCCACATAACCATAATAAGGATACTCCCCAGTATATTTATAATATGAGTATTAATCACCCAGAGGGGTGTAGATTTGGAGTTCACCCTGTGGGACAGATACCGTATAAGGCAGGGGATGTTATGTATTTCAACTCTTGGAACCCTCATTGCGTATGGAACAATTCGGATGAGGTTAGGTATCATGCATTATTAGGTGACTCTGGATGGCCAGAATAGATTCTAAAGACCATAGTAATATAGTAGATTATGATCGTAGTAAACATTTTATGGACACTACAGTATCCTATTGGGAAGATATAGATGACTGTTGGACACATGTAATTAATTGCGAACAACACCTAGACATCTTAAAAGAATGTGAACTATATAAGAATTGGGAACAATTATACAGACCCAAGCTAGAACAGACAACACGGGTTGCATGGAAAGACAATACAAGTTATTCGGGAAAATGGGTTGCCTTTCCAGATTATGATAGCTTCCCCATATTTATGGAATGGTTTGATAAACATAAAGAGGAACATGGGTGGTTCAAACCAGAGATAAGGAAATTAGATTCTGGTAAAATGATACAACCACATGCCCATGACAATACTAAAGAACATAAATATCTATATAATATGAGTATAAATCATCCTAAAGGATGTCTATTTGGTATTAAACCAGCAGGACAAGTACCATATAAGGATGGTGATGTATTTAAGATAAAGGTTCATAATGAACACTGTGTTTGGAACAAATCTAATACAGATAGATACCATGCAATACTTGGTTACACTTGGGAGTAAGAAATGATTAAGGTTTATTTGTTCCTAATAATAATGGCAGTTATCGGTGGTCTTGGTTATGGAGGATGGATGTATTATAAAGACACTCAACAACGCATCCAAACTCTTGCAGAGAATAGTGCAAAGTTAGAACAGGCTGCAAAGATAAATGAAGAGACTATCCAGACTATGATTAAAGACCGTATGAAAATGTCAGAACTTAATAAGGGACTACAAAAAGATTTGCAAACTGCGTCAAAGTACGGAGACCAGTTGCGTAATACTTTACGAAAACATAATTTAACACACTTGGCAAATAAACGTCCAAGTTATATAGAAAAGAAGATGCAAAATGCGACTAATCGTTTATGGGATTGTCTTGCTGACATCACTAACCCTAATGGGGTGTTCGTTGATGCCGGAACCGAAAGTGGTAACTGTAACAAAAACAGTAAGAACAGAGGTGCCAGTAGTAGCAAGACCGAAACAAGTACATCTAAATGATGTAAAAATCTATGTAGTTTCTAAAAAGAACTACAATAAGTTTATTAAAGAATATGAGGCAAAGAATGGTGCAGATTCTTATATTGCTTTGTCGGTGAAGGATTATGAAAATCTATCATTGAATTTTGCTGAGCTAAGGCGCTATATAGAACAGCAGAAGCAGATTATTGTCTATTATGAGAAGGCTGTAACACATAAAAAAGAAGGGAAAAAATAATGGGAGAATTTAATGGTAAAATCAGTGCAGAGTTCACCCCACCAAATTCATGGGTTTTGAATAGAGGATTATCTTTTACTAGTGATTCTTTGTCTGAAGAAGAGATTCTATGTCTAAAAACGGTGGGTGCTAATATTACTGCAACTGGTAAAATAACCTGTAAAAAAGGTACAGTGACAGATCTTGCATCAACTCCTAGATTCATGTGGAACGTGATAGCACCTTGGGATATTGCTCGTGCTGCTATTATCCATGATCATCTATATGCATCACTTAGAGAATATTGGGAAAAACATATCAAAGATACAAAAATTGCAGCAGCAGCTGATCCACATCTAACTTGTTGGACAGAAGGAAGAGCTATAGCTGACAAGGTATTCTTATTGGCGATGAGGTCATCTGAACCAGAAGTTCCTTCGTGGAAAATGTATTCTGCTTATAATGCAGTAAGAGTTTTCGGTTCTCGCCCTGCGAGTAAAGGAAAATGAATGATGTAAGTCACACCTGTAAAACATGTGGACATGGATGCCATTGTAGCACTCAAGTCAAAAAGAAAGGTGAGATTTTAAGTGAAATCTGTGAATCATGCACCTGTGGAAAATGTGAACACGTATCACATTCAGATTGGTAGTCATGTGGTTATTTTTAATTAGTAGTATTGCAGGAAGTATACTAGGAAATGCAGCAGATAGTTGGTTTTCAGACACGAAGGCTGGTATATGGTTCTATAAAAAAGTTGATGATGTTTCTTCATGGGCTTCTAAAAAACTGGGTTTGAAGGTATTACAGGATGAAGAGTATTGGAAAGTAAAATATCCTAATGTATCAAATAAATTGGAAGAGTTAGAGGCCAGATTAATAAAATTAGAAAAGGAGAAATAATATGATAAGTAGTTGGATAGCGAGCCGAATTAAAGAAGGCTCTACACACCAAGGCGCAATCGTAGTAGCTGCAGCAGTTGCAGTTATATGGTACGCCATACCACTAACAACGGTTATTCTCTGGGGTGCCCTCGTTTGGGGTGCTTGGTCAATACTGAAGAGTAGCTAAGACAATGGGTGAGTTAGAAACAAAGGTTAAATTACTAGAGAAAGAACTACATGACCAAGCTAAGATTCATGATAGGTTAGATATTGCAATTGAAAAACTGACCGATGTTTCTAACTCAATCTACCGCATGTTAGCTGTGCATGAAGAAAAGATTTCTAGACAAGAAGAATCCCTTATCAGTGCAGAACACCAGATAGAATCACGTAGGGATATGATAGAAAAGAAGATTGATGAACTCCATTCAAGAATTACGACAAACACTAAAGAGATTATGACTCTTGCATCAGATCAACATCAGAAACAAAATAGAGAAATACAGAAGATTAAAGATGAAATAGTTGCTAGAGTGGGTGTATTAGAGAAATGGAGACACGTTCTTATTGGTGCTTCTATCGTAGCAGGATTCTTATTGCATAAATTTATAGATTTTAGTGTATAATCCCTTGACATTTTAGCTAAACTGTTCTATAGTAGTTTATAATGAACTCGTTTATAGATATAAAATATGTAAGTCTTATTTCCCCACATTTGTCACAATTCAAGAAAAGAGGTGATGCCCTCTGGAATTTTAGGTGTCCTTATTGTGGCGATTCTAAGAAGAATCGTACAAAGGCCAGAGGATTCCTGTATCGTAAGAAGAACGATATGTTCTATAAATGTCATAATTGTGGAGTAGGAACTACCCTAGGTAAATTAATAGAATATCTAGACTCTAAAACATACAAAGACTATATAATGGAACGATACAAAACAGGGAGTAACACGATTACTCCAGAACCAGTGTGGAAGTTTGATGCACCCGTATTCAAGAAGAAAAGTGTCCTCAAAGGACTCCAATCTATCTCAGAACTTGGGTCGGATCACCCTGCTCGCAAAATCGTTAATAAAAGAAAGTTACCCGATGAGTCGCTTAGGGACATCTACCTTTGTGAGTCGTTTTTTAAATTCACCAACACGTTAATACCTAATAAATTCCCTTCCTTGGATGGAGACCACCCAAGGTTGTTGATACCGTTTCGTGACGAACAAGGAGAAGTATTTGCATATCAAGGAAGAGCCTTTGGTATGGAACAACCTAAGTATATCACCATCAAGTTAAAAGAACGTGATAAAATATTTGGGTTAGATAGAGTAGATAAGTCCAAACACTTCTATGTGTGTGAAGGCCCATTAGATAGTTTGTTTATAGATAATTGTCTTGCAGTTGGTGGTTCTGATTTTGATAGACTTGAAGGAGACTTCACAGTCATTTTTGATAATGAACCAAGAAACAAGGAAATCAATAAACAGATAGAGAAGACAATAGAGAAGGGTCGCAGTATCGTTCTGTGGCCAGAACAGATTAAAGAAAAAGATATTAATGACATGATACTGTCAGGAATGTTAAAAGAACAAGTACAAGAAATTATAACAGAAAACACTTTCAGTGGTGCAGCTGCCCAGTTGAGGTTTGCAGAATGGAGAAAGATAAATGCCTAGTAATTACCTACCCACAACATACCAAGAGTTTATTCATCTATCAAGATATTCACGATGGTTACCTGAGAAGGAACGTAGAGAAACTTGGGATGAAACTGTAGGTAGGTATTTTGATTTTTTCAAAGAACATTTGAATGACTTGCACGAATATAAACTTACAGATAAACTTAAAGATGAATTAGAGGATGCTGTATTAAGTACCTCAGTTATGCCATCTATGCGTTGTCTTATGACTGCCGGTGAAGCATTGAAACGTGAAAACATTGCTGGATATAACTGTTCTTATGTTGCAGTAGATCGTCCACAGGCGTTTGATGAAATACTATACGTACTAATGAACGGCACAGGTGTGGGCTTCAGTGTTGAACGTCAATACATAAATGAACTTCCTCGTATCGCCGAGGAATTTTTTGATTCTGATACTACTATCATGGTTTCAGATTCTAAGCTTGGTTGGGCAAAGGCCTTCAAAGAGTTGGTTGGTATGTTATATATCGGTCAGATTCCTCGTTGGGATTTATCCAAGATTCGTCCTGCTGGTGCTCCCCTTAAAACATTCGGTGGTAGAGCATCTGGCCCAGAACCATTAGAATCGTTATTTGAATTCTGTGTACAGACCTTTAAGTCAGCATATGGTAGAAAATTATCTTCTCTTGAAGCACACGATATTGTTTGTAAGATTGCAGAGGTAGTAGTTGTAGGGGGTGTACGAAGAAGCGCACTCATAAGTCTCTCAAACCTTTCTGATGACCGTATGAGAGCCGCAAAGTCGGGACAGTGGTGGAATACAGAACCACAACGTGCATTGGCGAATAACAGTGCGTGTTATACAGAAAAACCAGATATTGGTGTTTTCATGGATGAATGGAAGGCCCTTTATGATTCTAAGTCTGGAGAACGTGGTATTTTCAATCGTGAGAGTGCAGTTAAGATGGCTGCAAAGAATGGACGTAGAAACACAGAAGACTATGATTTCGGTACGAATCCTTGTTCTGAGATTATCCTACGTAATCGTGAGTTCTGTAATCTATCTGAGGTTGTAGTTCGTGCATATGATACACGGGAGTCTCTTTTGGAGAAGGTGCGTCTTGCAACGATTCTGGGCACATTCCAATCCACACTTGTTAACTTCAAGTACGTATCATCCTCATGGCGTAAGAACTGTGAAGAGGAACGTCTACTAGGAGTCTCTCTTACTGGTATAATGGACTGCAAACTTACTAATGGTAAGAATGAAGGACGTAAAAAGGCACTGGCAGAGTTGTTGGATGAATTGCGTGAAATGGCAGTCAAAACCAATAAAGAGTTTGCAAAGAAGATAGGAATCAATCAAAGTGTAGCTGTAACGTGCGTCAAACCCTCTGGGACAGTCTCACAGTTGGTTGATGCCGCATCTGGTATTCATGCAAGGCATAATCCTTACTATGTGAGAACTGTACGTGGTGATAAGAAAGACCCATTGACACGTATGATGGTTGATGCTGGATTTCCAATTGAAGATGATGTAATGAATCCATCTAATACTACTATATTCTCTTTCCCTCAAAAGGTAGACAGCAGTGCGGTATTTCGTACAGAAATATCTGCTATAGAACAGTTAGAACTTTGGTTGGTATATCAGAAACATTGGTGTGAACATAAGCCATCTGTTACTATTTCTGTGAAAGAAGAAGAATGGCTTGATGTTGGTGCATGGGTATATAAACATTTTGATTTTATGAGTGGCGTGAGTTTCCTTCCATTTTCAGACCATACATATAAACAAGCACCCTATCAAGACATAGATAAGTCAGAGTATGAATTACTCGTAGATAAGATGCCTCAAAATGTGGAGTGGTCTAAATTGGCAGAATATGAAAAATCAGATATGACTATCGGTTCACAAGAACTTGCGTGTACATCAGGGTTCTGTGAAATACAATGAAATTAATTGTTTGTGAAAAGTGTGAATCTGAGTTTAGAATTACTCACAATATGGATGAACACCATTATCAAATAACTTATTGTCCTTTTTGTGGTACATCAGTTAATGACCCAGAATTTGTGGATGAAATAGAATGGGATGGGGATGAGTAATGAGGAAATATTATGAGTAGTGTCATAGTTCACGATGATATAATAGACAAAGAATTGCGTTTAGGGTGAAAGTAAATTGAAAACACAATCTGCGAAAGCAAAAGGAAGAAGATTCCAACAATGGGTAAGAGACCAACTCATAGAACAATTAGATGTTCATCCAGAAGATATAGAATCTCGCTCTATGGGTGCTGGTGGAGAAGACCTCATAATGGCCCGTGCAGCGAGAGAAAAGTTTCCGTATTCAATAGAGTGCAAAAACCAAGAGAGTTTAAACATATGGAAATCATACGAACAATCAACTGAAAACTCTGGTAACTATGAGCCAGTATGTTTTATTAAACGCAACAATCAAAAACCTCTGGTGGTGGTTGATGCAGAATATTTTATTAGGTTACATGATAAGCCTGAAGAAGAACACACAAAGTCTTGGGGTGAACCTACTCTGAGTATGGAATAATGACAAAATACATAATTGAATACGTAGGTGGTACTAAGGGTGATATGGTTTGCCGGTTTCTTAATAAGCTAGAACCTAACCTAGACGATACAGGAAAATCTAAACCTGTAGATACCGATTCGCCGAGATGGTTAAAATTATTGAACCCCTTTGATCTAACTTTAGCACGATTTGAGGAAGCATTATCACTCAATACACATGAGTTTGTACCAGCTCATCCACTATGGATTACATATAATAAAGATTATAGAGATTTGTTAGAGAAATATGACTACAAAATTTACTCTATAAAGTTTGAAGAGAAACACTACGTTACAATCCTCATAGAGTCCTTACTTAAAAATATGATTATAAACAAGAATGAAACTCCCGTGATTACTTGGTCTAACATGGGAACCCCTTGGAAAATTTTAGCCCCAGAACTAGTGGATATCATGAATATACTATTCTTTGATGGGAGAAAAGTACCAGATTGGTTTAAAAATGCAATGTCTGAAAATGACATTGATTTTGCTGATCTGGATTTTATGAATGTGGAAGAGAAACGAAAAGAACGGATAGAAGGAATTCTAAGTGTATCACCACATGTAATATATAAAAAGAGAGCTCGTGTTTTTAAGTTATATAATGAAATGCTAGATCATAGAACTATATTAAATTATGAAGATTTGTATATGGGAAATTTTCCATTCTACCATATAGAAGAAAATCATCTTTATGAAGATGATGACGAAAGAGAAGATGAATGGAATCACCTTGTAGAGAGTAGTTGGTGCGATTATGTTGGGAATGACTATAGAAAATTTGTTATACCCAAACTACCAATTAATTGGCAAGCAAACCTTTACAGTAGAACTATAGAGAAGTATTTAAAACAATGGAAGAAATAAAAGAGTTTTTTGGTAAGACATGGAATCAGACCGAAGTTGATGACCATGTGGTGGAAAGATTGAAGACGGCTAGGAATGTTATTGATGTGGGGTGTGGATTTAATCCCTACAAAAAATACCACGATAACTTGATTGGTGTGGATATTGTCAATGAACAAGCAGATGTGAACTGCGACATTCTTGACTTTCCTAATGATACCAAGTTTGACCTTGCAATCTGTTATGGTATTCTACATTTCAATGACTATTATTGGATAAGAGAACGGTTAGAGTGGGTAATGAATAATACTAGTGATGATGCAGAAATATTAATGAAGGTTAATCCTTCCAAAAAGGAAGACCAGGCAGAAGAACTACGGAGTTCTGATGTTATTTGGTTTGATAAGTGGAACCGTGGATTAGCAGAACATTTTGCAGACATATATAGTCTAGAGATATGGAACTGGAGAGAATGGCGTAACCCTTTAGATAATAGTATACGCCTTAAATTTGATTATAGGAGAAGTGATCATGGACTCAAGTAGTGGTTTTTTAGTTTTAATTATATACGGGTTATTCGCCTTCGGGATGACATTTTGGTATTCAAGGGGGTATGGTGAAGATAAAACATCTTTCCTACTAGCACGAAGAGAACTCAATACAATTCAAGGAAGTTTTAGTATCGCAGCCGCATGGTTATGGGCGCCTGGACTGTTTATATCAGCACAACAGGCATATGTCAATGGTCTTGCTGGACTGTTCTGGTTCTGTCTGGGTAACTTCTTAACTCTGGGTGCATTTGCATACTTCGCCAAACTTCTGAGGGAAAGAGAACCAGATGGGTTTACCTTCTCAGGTTATCTAAAAGAGAAGTTCTCTGGTAGGGTACAAGCTCTATTCGTAGTAGAAATGATGTTACTCGCAGTGTGTGCGTTTGCAATCAATCTATTAGCAGGGTCTAGGACAGTTGAAGCACTCACAGGTATGGATGAAAGTTTAGTACAAGTACTGATGGTTGCGGTTGCAATGTTATATTCATTCAGAACAGGATTAAAAGCCACAGTAGTTACTGAGATGATGAAAATCGTGATAGTATGGACAGGAGTTATTGTTCTTGTACCTTGGGTAATTAACAATGCAGGTGGTTGGTCTACTGTTGTTGCAGGAATGAATGGAATTAAAGACCCTAGTTGGTTGTCAGTATTCTATGGTTTTGGTGCAGCTGCATTTCTTGGTCATATGGGTGGCCCTTGGGGTGACAACTCATTCTATCAACGTGCATTTGCTATCAAGAAAGAATCTATCATTCCTTCCTTTGTGATTGCTTCCTTTGTATTCATTGTGATACCTATCATGATGGGACTACTAGGTTTCGTTGCAGCTGGTGTAGGTATGGAGATTGATAATGTAGGTGTAACTAATGCTATAGTTATTGCTTCTTTTCTTCCAGTTGGTGCATCACTGTTCTTTATGTTCATGGTATTCGCCGGTCTGGTCGCAATTCTGGACTCACAATTCGCTTCTGTCGCTAACATGACAGGACACGATATCTACAATGAATTTAAAAAGGGTAACAAACCACTGGTTAAAGATATCACTCGGAGATCTTCCGATAGAGCTAACTACTGGGCAAGAGGTGGTATGATTACATTGGCGATTATTGGATTGATAGTTGCACATATCCCAGGCATTCAGATGTTACACTTGTTCTTGTTCTTTGCAGTACTTCGTGCTAGTGTATGGTTGCCTTCTATGATATCATTTCTTAAACCCGATCTAATCACAGAGAAAGGTATGTTCTGGGGAATCCTAGTTTGTGCTACTGCTGGTGAGATTTTGTTTGTTAGTGGTAAATTAGGGTTTACTGATACTGCCTTTTTGGGTACAATGATAGCGGTCTTTGGTTCGCCTCTGCTTGCGATTGGTATCTCTAAGAAACCATCTATGATTAGTACGCCAACTAAGTGGTAAAAGTATTACTAGTCATAGGCCCCCAAGGTTCTGGGAATCATCTATGGAGTAAGGTTCTTACTACTTGGGCTGATAAGGAATTTTGGGTAGGACATAAGGACGAACCACATTCTATGTTGTGGTCAAATATGGATAATTGGAAGAATCATCATTTTAGAAAAGATTCGGTAGTATCCATATCAATACCATATATGGTTAACGGAGTAACAAAGTTTCCAGACATAAAGGGATGGAAAGAGATTATGACGGAACGAGGAATTGACTATAAGACTTGCATTACAACAAGAGATGGGTACATCAATTTTCTACAAAATGAGAGAGTACGTCCAGAGAATAATCATAAAGAAGCAGTAGAATATATAAAGGGTTTAGATGTAGATTGTTATTTGTCAACAGAAACTTTGTTACTGTATCAATGGCAATATATAGAACAAATATCTAAGCAGCTAGACTTTCCTATCCCACACAAAACTATTGATTTCACACAATCGTTTAATGAAAAATATGTACATTATGTAGAAACCTTTCATCTAGATGATACTGTTAGGAAGGTATCAGGTCTTGTTGATTGAAGACTTAGTATATCACAAAGAGATGTCCAATTATAAAGGACAGTTTCATGGTATGGATAAACCCGATCATCGTTATCATACCCGTAACGCACCTACAGGGTGGTGGAAAAACTATCCCGTACAAGACTTTGATTATAGTTTTAATTCGTGGGGGTTTAGAGGCCCAGAGTATAGTCAGTATATCGGGAAACCTGTCATCCTCTGCATGGGGGATAGCAACACAGTAAACCTTGGAGGCCCAATTGAGAACAGTTGGTCATCTCAATTAGATAAATTAACAGAGTTACCCTGTATCAATCTGGGTATGGATGGTGCTGGTAATGATGCAATAAAATTGTGTTATGACCGAGCCTATAAACTGTTTGATGTTCAAGAAACATTTGTTATGTATAGTTATATCCATAGAAGACTAATAGATAATGAGTTTACTCATTACGTTAGAGAAGGATTTGTACCAACACTTGCTGGTAAGACTAGGTTTAAGGAACCACCACCAGCAACAGCCATACAGAACTTTGAACATTTTCTCATTAACAGAATACCCAATGCACACGAATCCTTTATTCCAGAATGGTGTTATACAGAGGAAGAGTTAGAATTTCTTAATGAATTTCCACACTTTCCTTATCCAGAGGGGAAACAGGTTAAATGGTCTGGTAGAGATTTTCACCACATAAACGCTGAACTCAATAAACAAATCGCAGAGTATTTTTATGAACTTTCTAGTACTAACGCCTGACGGCGTAGGTAGTACATATCTACAAAAAGCCCTCACTGTATATCTAAATGCAAGTGGTAAAGACTACTATAATTCCCATGAACTATTAAATGGGTTAGAACTAGATAATAACAAAAACTTATATAAAGTTATGAAGGGATATAGACAATCTCTTGAAGAGATTTGTGGTTTACTTGATGCCAATGAAGGAAATATAATTTCTAGGTTGGCTCAGTACCATGTAGAGAATAGACAAACTGGACAAATACCAAAACCACCGAAAGGTGTACTCCTGCGAGGCCGAGAACGAAGACGGATCTCCTTTGAGGTTGCTATGGTAGAACATAAAGAACGGAACAGTAAAGAGGATTATATTCCATTTTATAAAAAATGTAACAGTGCGTTTCATAGGATTTTGTATTGTGTTCGTGACCCCTTTGAATACTCTCTTAGTTGGAGTATAAGGGACATAACAGGCAAATTTAATGTATTTTCTATGGAAGAACGAATAGAGACACATGGTGCTGGTGATGAATATAAAATAGATTTGGATTTTATGAGGACAAAATTAGAACAATACAATAGATATTTGTATTGGGTTAAAGACAACTTTCCAAATGCCATTAAGGTTGAATATAATGATCTGCACAAGGATGTAGATTTGGTTCTATCAGATATAACAGGTTCAGATTACAGCATGAAGAACAGTTGGGGATTTAGTCTACAGGAATACAGTACTCTATTATATAAGATGAGTTCTTTTTATAATCCAAAGTTGGAGTATTCTGATAAGTTAATGAGATATCAAAAAGAACTTATCCAGAGCCATAAGTTATATCGTGAAGGTATGCCTATTAAGATGAATACCTTGAGTGATAAGAGTAAATGTATAAGTAATTTTTTAGAATGTTTAGATACCTATAATGATTTTGCAAACTCCAGTAACGAATTCCCCAATATCTCTCAATTTGATATTTACAAGCTGGTAGCAAAGGAAAATAAGATATATGAACATTAATTTTAACTTCGTAGATAGACAGAATCTCTACAATGATTTAGCTATAAATGAAAATCTAGAAGTCAAAAGAGTCAATTATGGTGGGTTTTCATATCTAAGTGTTGAAAACTTTTTTAAGAAACCAGAAAAGGCTGTAGAATTTTTATCAAACTATCCAGCATTATCTGGTGGAACAAATACGCCAGGAGCTCGTCAAAACTTTACCCCGATGGACTTAGTACCAATATTGCAGGCGTATAAATCAATAATTGCTATTGGTAATAACGAAAAAATAGACCCAACAAGTTTTATAACCTCTTCCAATATTGCATGGAGAGATGTTAAAGTGATGGAAGGCTGTATGTATCCACATAGTGATTTTGTATTAGTTTGTAATTTGTGGTTATGTGATTATGATGGTGGAACTGCATTCTATAAGTATAAAGGAAATCTTAGTGTTGATGATATAACCCCCATAAATAAATTTCCAAAACCTGGCATAAATGCGCCCCTTGTTCCTTGGGTAAATTTTGATGGTGATGAGGATTGGGAATTATATCATACGATGCCTACAAAATTTAATACAGTTGCAATATATAATGGTAGAAATTTCCATGCACCATATATAAAATTTAACGATGAGTATCGTTACTCATTAATATCATATTATCGCTCGGGTAGGAGTTTTTCAAATGAATTGGTGGGTTGAACAATATAAAGAATATCATGCTAAGTTAGATACTAACTATCCAGGCAATAATCTAAAACCGCAATTACATCACATACAAGATTTGGTGCTAGACACTAAATCTAAGACACTTCTTGACTATGGGTGTGGTAAAGGTTTACAATATACTAAATGGAAACACCATGAAGATCTTGGCATAATGCCTTCTCTTTATGATCCAGCTGTACCAGAATATGAGAATCTACCAAAGGGACAATTTGATGGTATATATTCCACTGATGTGATGGAACACATACCAAAGGAACAGATACCAGAAGTGTTCACACATATTTTTAGTAAGGCTGAGAGATTTGTCTTCCTCGCAATATGTACACAACCAGCTATTGCAGTACTCCCCAGTGGTGAGAACGCACACTGTACAGTAGAATCTATTGGGTGGTGGAAGACTATGGTAGAGAGATATGCACCTAAGAGGGTATACACTCACATCAAAACCTATGGAAACTGCAATAATTACGAGATTCTTAATGAAGACCTCTATTTAGAGTGGTATATTAATAATATTTCTTAACAACACATTACCGTCCTTAACTTATAAATAGATACGAATAGACAACTTGGACGGATAAAATGAAACTCAAAGTACTAATACTGGCTTTGGTGTTGACTTTACCTTCTATAGTATTTGCGGCAGATACGAATACAAGTTCTACCGTAGTGACCGACAAAGCACCACCAACAGCCTCAGCTCCATCACTCGTTATTAATAATAGCGATGTGTGTAAGAGTGCGGCCAGTGCAGCTATCCAAACTCAAATTTTAGGATTTGCATCTGGGATTACCATAACAGATCTTAACTGCGAAAGACTGAAGCTCAGCCGTGGATTATATGGGATGGGTATGAAGGTTGCAGCTGTAAGTTTACTGTGTCAAGACGCTAGAGTTTTTGATGGTATGTGGATGGCCGGAACACCCTGCCCCTATAAAGGCTCTATAGGCGATGCTGCGAAAAAGAACTGGGAAGA
>Ga0209709_10001631_pt1 | contig 20510 bp, 25 predicted proteins | sample ArcticOcean_MG_C_2_FD_187435 | JGI IMG/M metagenome (GOLD analysis project Ga0209709, IMG submission 187435) | Marine microbial communities from western Arctic Ocean - ArcticOcean_MG_CB4_136 (SPAdes) (version 2) | ecosystem: Environmental > Aquatic > Marine > Oceanic | place: Arctic Ocean...
TATCGTAGTAACCATGTCTCTATCAAATGGATGAACACCTTGCGTAAACATTTCTTTGATAAAATCATTAACAGGTCTATCTGCTAATTGACTCATTTCGTCTCTGCATTTTGTCCATGGTGCAACACCTAGATATTTCTAATTAAATATTTATCAGACGACGTTCTTTTCCTGGATGATACTTCTCTCTCATATCGTTCAAGTAATTGCTTAAGTGTCGTTTTGTTTGCTTCAGACAGATCTGCGTACTGACCAATCTCAATCAAGCGTTCAGTCTCTCTCGCCCAACGTTGTGCGTCTTGTTTTGTTATAAAAGATTTTGATAGATGCTTATGAAATGATCTTCTAATTTCAACACACCACTTCTCTCGTTTTTTTCTGATTGTAGCCACTTTTCCTCCTATGTTGCGGCCAGAGTGCGACCAGACTTGCAATGTTTAACCTTGGAGGTTTAATTAGGTACTACTAACAACGGAACTTCCTGCATGAGCAATTGATTTGTAATCAATAGGTCCGCGGTTCGACTCCGTGCGGGGGCACCATCATTCAATAAATTCTTCATTAACTATTATTTTTTCTAATTTTTATTTAAACAATAACTTTTAATTTGTAATTAATAGGTCCAAGGCTTGACTCCTTGTGAGGCATTATTATTTTTACGTCTCTTTTCTAATTTGTTCAATTTTAATTTTTTTTTGTAAACTTCTATTGGTGTCATAAAGAAGATTAAATTTAATTTTTTTGTTTGTTTTTATAGTAATAGTTTTTGCATTTCTCACTTCTTGATTATCAGCAACAGCACTAATTGGTCTTTTAATTGAGTTTAAATTTTTGATAATTATTACTGATTTTTCACTAATTATTTTTCCACTCCATCTCCTAGGTCTAAATGCACTTATGGGAACAATAGAAAGCTTTTTTGAATTTAAACTTAAAATAGGTCCATGTACTGAAAGATTGTAAGCAGTGCTACCGGCTGGTGTTGAAACTAAAACACCATCAGCTATTAATTTTTTAATAATTTGTTTTGATCCATTTTTAATTGAAAGTGATGCTGCCTGTCTACTTTGTCTTAAAATTGAAACTTCATTAATTGCTAAAAATTTTTTTATTAAACCTTGCTTACTTTTTACTCTCATTTCCAATGGTGATATTGTAATCATTTTTGCTTTGTTAAGATTTTTAATAGTATTTTTTGATGAGAATTTATTCATCAAAAAACCATAGTTACCAGAATTTATTCCATAAAAAAAACTAGACGAATTTTTATGTTTTTTTAATATTTGAAGCATAAAACCATCACCCCCGACAACAATGACTAAATTAGATTTAATAGGTTGATCTGATTTAATTTTTTTTAAAAGGAAAGATTTAATACTTAAAGATTTTTTATTTTTATCTGAAATAATTAAAAGTTTACTCATTTTAGTGGTGCCCTCGGCCAGACTCGAACTGGCACTCCCAAAAGGGCAAGGATTTTAAGTCCTTTGTGTCTACCAATTTCACCACGAGGGCATTTAAGATTTGCATTGTTATATCTCTATTTATTTATAACTCAACTTTTTTTTAAAATGAATTTATTCATATAATTATTTTATTGACAATACGGCAAATAAAATCAATTTCACTATTTTTAAGTTCTAAATAAGATGGTAGATAAAAACCATTACGGGATAAATACTTTGAATTTGGAAATTTATTTTTTTTATTATCAAAAATTTTTAGTTTCTTAAAAATTTTTTGTTCATTCATGGGCCAAAAAAAGGGTCTAGTTTGAATTCCGAAAGACAAAAGCTTATTTGTAATTTTTTTTACATTAATCTTTTTATTTTTGACTAAAATTCCAATTACCCAATAAATATTTTTTGAGTAAATATTTGAAGGTGGTAAAATTTGAATATTTTTATTTTTGTACAATTGCTTATAATAGTGATTACCAATTTCCATTTTTTTCTTTACTATATTCTTTATATTTTTTAATTGACTTAGGCCAAGAGAAGCTTGCATGTTTGTCATTCTATAATTCCATCCTATATCATCGTGATTAAACCTATCAATTTTTCCAAAACATAAATTTTTTAAAGAGTTACATTTTTTATGTAGCAATTCACTGTTAGTTGAAATCATTCCTCCTTCACCTGTTGTAATTTGCTTATTAGCATAAAAGCTAAATGTGCTAATGTCACCAAATGAACCACATTTTTTATTTTTATAAGTTGATCCGATAAGTTCTGCGGCATCTTCAATTACTAAAATTTTATTTTTTTTGCAAATTTTTAAAATCTTATCCATATCATTTGGGAAAGAATAAATATGCGTTATAATTATAGCTTTTGTTTTTTTTGTAATTTTTTTTTCTATATCGTCAATTTTAATATTCCAGTTTTCTAGATTGCAATCAATTAAAATAGGTGTAGCTTGTTGCTTTAAAACAGCAAGTGCGTTTGAGATAATTGTGAAATTAGGTATTAAAACTTCATCTTCCTTTGTAATTCCAAGAGCTTTTATGGCTACTTCTAAGGCTGCAGTACCATTTGATACTGTTGTAGAATACTTTCTACTTACCAGTTTTGAAAATTCTTTTTCAAATTTTTTTATTTCAGGACCGTTAGAAGAAATCCATCCATTTTTTAGAGTTTTGTTAACAGCAAGAATATCTTCTTTGGATATAGTGGGTTTGCTAACTGGAAAAAAATTTACTTTATTTAATTCTAATTGTTTTTTCATCAATTTCTTTAAATTTAACTTTATCTTTTTCAGCACTATAAGGGCCTTGTTTAACTTCAATCATTTCAACTTTTTTTAATACTTTAAATCCATGACCACCGTGCACAAGCATAATAATATCTTTTTCTCCAATAATTTTACTGAACAAATACTTTTGTTTTTGATCGTAAAAGTCTACTCTTAGAGAGCCTTTAAATATTATTATAACTTCAGTTGTATAAAAAATTTTAGTAGCTCTTTTTTTATGTTTATGTGGTTTAATTAAGTGCCCTTTATCGTGCTTCATATACCCAAATTGCTGATTAGTATCACTGGGTGTAAAAAAACTTATACCTTTTTTCTTTCTAAATTTTGCTCTTACAATTAGTGCGTAGAGTTTTTTTTTGTGATAAATTTTTTCAACCATAAATTTTTATTGTCTATCAAAAATAGTTCTAAATAATCTTAAAATATAAAAGAAACCTAATTTAGAAAAAGTATATAGATTTGGAAAACTTTTACTATTACCTTTTTTATCTATTGTGTGTGTGTATGGTAATTCAATGATTTTATGATTTTTTTTTTCTAGACGTGACAAAAATTCCATAAAAAATTCTCCATGACCAAATGCAATTGGAATTTCTGCTAAAATAACCTCTCGTTTCATAACATGCAAGCCGCTGCTTATATCATTAATTTTAGATTTTAAAATAAACTTTGAAAACTTGTTTAAAAGATAGCTTGCAATAACTCTAAATTTATTACGTTCATCTTTTGATCCATCAATATATCTTGATAAGATTACTATATCTGCATCGTCTAATTTACTAATCATTTTTGGATAGTTTTTTATAACATTGCTCATATTGGAGTCTACCCAGCCTACAATATCTCCAGATGAGTTAATTAAACCAACTAAAAAAGCAGATGCTAGTCCTCTACATTTTCGTGAATAACAAATTAAATTAGGATTATTAAGGCTTTTTGCTTCTACAATAGTTCCATCTGTAGAATTGTCATCAACTAGTATAATTTCAGCGTTAGGTATAAATTCATTAATTCTATTAATTGTATTTTTTATCTCTAATGCTTCATTATAAGTTGTTAAAATAATAGAAACTTTTTTACCCATTATATTTTTTTAATTCACTTTTCATCATTATCTTTATTAGATCTTTAATATTAGTTTTAACTTTATATTTTAAAATCTTTTTAGATTTTTTTAAATTAGCTTTTAAAGTTTTTGTTTTATTTTTCCTTAAAAGTTTTTTATCAATTTTTAAATATTTTTTATAGTCAAGACCCACATACTTAAAACATTCTTGGGCAAATTTTTCAACAGAAGTGTTTACTCCTGTTCCAATAATAAAAAAGTCAGGTTTTTTTTGTTGCATTATTTGCCAAGCCATTTCAACATAGTCTTTAGCATAACCCCAATCAATTTTGGCTGTAATATCCCCCAGATAAAGATATTTTTTTTTACCATTGTAAATATCACTTACTCCTTTAATAATTTTGGTTGTTACATACTCCTGAGATCTTCTTGGAGATTCATGATTAAAAAAAATAGCACCACATATAAACAAATTATTGACATTACAATACATTTTAGAAGCAAGATATGTGGATGATTTTGCTAACGCATAAACACTTGTTGGTGCTAAACTTGATTTTTCACTTAAATAATTGTCTTTAGTTGCTCCAAACATATTTGATGAAACGGGTTGAAAAAATTTAATTTTTTTATTTTGTACTTTTAAAAACTCAAAAATTTGAATAACAGCCAAAGTTGTTGTGCTGTATGAGTATAATGGAATATCTTTACTCCAACCTACGTGATCTTGGTCAGCAAAGTTATAAATTTCATCAGGTTTAATTTTGTTTATAATATTATTTATAGATATGGCATCTAACAAATCTCCTTTGTGTAAAAAAAAAAATTTATTAAATATTTTTGGATCGTTTATTATATGATTAATATTCTTTGTATTTCCTGTTGATGATTTACGTATAACTCCATGAATTAATATTTTTTTTTTTAATAGGAAATCGGCCATATAAGAGCCATCCTGTCCAGTTATACCTAAAATTAAAATTTTTTTCATTTAATTACTTTCAGTTTTGGGTAAGGAAGTAAAAATTTTCCACCCTTATTAAGCCAATTTTTTTCTCTAATTAAAAATTCACTTATAAATCCATATGGCATTACAAAAAAATAGTCTGGATTTAGTTTTCTAGCTTTTTCTTCAGATATTATTTTTACTCCAGATCCAATTGTATATTTGCCCCATTTTGCTTTACTTCTCTCTGCTGCAAAAGGAATTTCTTTATTTGTTAAACCATAACATTGTAGAAGAGTATTACCTTTAGTTGAAGCTCCATAAAGAAATATTTTTTTACCTAACTTAATGTTTTTTTTAATAAATTCTATAGTCATTTTTTTATTTTGCTTAACTCTTTTGATAAAATTAATTATCTCACTATAACTTGCATGTTCTTTAAATTTTATAGATTTTTTAATATTTTTCTTGCAGTAAATTCTGTATGAGCCGCCATTAATTTTGTTTTCGTTTATTTTAAATATTTTTAAACCATTTTTTTCAAATAAATATTTAAGTGAATTATAAGAATAATATTCTAAATGTTCGTGACAAATATTACCTAAATCATTTGTTCTAAACATTGAATGAGAACACATTAATTGTGCAATAAATATACCATCATCATCAAGTGCATTAGCCGCATGCTTAATAAATTTTGATGGATCTTCTAAATCATAAAACATACCTATGGCAGAAATAACTTTTAATTTTTGATATTTGCTGGGAATTTTTTTCAAATGTTTTGTGTGCCAAAAATCATTAATCATGTAATGACAATTTTTTTTAAGTTCTTTTTTTAAATTGTTTGCTGGTTCACATCCAATTGTAATTATTTTATCTTTCTTGAAGTATTTTAATAAAGTTCCATCATTAGCTCCAATATCTAAAATAACATCCCCAGATTTAATTTTACAATTTTTTTTAATATCTTGGTAAAGTTCTTTTAAACCATCTCTCATTGTTTGTGTGATACCTGATTTATACCAATAAAATTTTTTATACATTATTTCTTGTGGTGCTGAATGTTCCAATTGAAGTAGTTGACATTTTTTACAATAAACAAGATTTAATGGTGCCTTAACTCCCTTTTTAATATCTTTTTTATTCACAAAATTACTAACAAATATATTTCCGAAGTTATGAATTTGTTCGAGCTTAGGATTGTCACACAGTCTACATTTTTTGATTTTAAATGTTTTGGGAATTTTCATATAATACTATTAAATTATTATTTATCTTATTATATTAATACTTTAAAGCTTTGTTTAGATATTTTTTATCAAGCTTACAATCTTTATATCCACGCTTAACAATGTTCAAGTAACGTACAGTTGGAAATGTAAATGGAGTTTTTTTTGTCATTATATAAGTCATCACTTTCTTGCCATAATATTTAAAGTAATATTTTTTATATAATATTGGGTAATCTTCATATACATCGAGTTTTTTTTCATCACTTTTGGATATTTCAAATAATGCACCCTGTACAATTGAGTTTTTTTTAAACTCTATATCTGCTGCTCTATATTTACTTCTGAATGTTAATTTAAAATTTTTTAAATTAATTTTTTTTATGAAAAAACTATCTTTACATCTTCTTTTCATTTGAAAATGATGTAAATTACTACCGTATGCAAAATAAAACATACTAATCCCTATCGACTACTTCTATTTTTTTTTCATTAACAAAATTTAATATCTCTGTATTGCAGGTATCAATTTTAGATTTATCTTCAGATCTAATTACAATAGAAACTCCTAGTTTGCCTGCTTGAAAAAAAGGGTAGCTTCCTATTTCAACATCTTTATTCTTATTTTGAACTTCTGTTAAAGAATTTGCAATTTCACTCTCAACTGTGCGCAGGCTAATTGTATGACTTAAAATTGGTTCACCTCCTACTATTTCGTTCTTTAAACCACCTAACATCGATTTTAAAATTGATGGAACACCAGGTAAACAAAAAACATTTTCAACACTAAATCCTGGTGCGCCACTAGTAGGATTCAAAATTAACTTTGAGTCTTTAGGCATCCAAACCATTTTTTGTCTACCTTCGTTAAATTCTCCTGGTTTATAATATGCTTCTAAAATTTTAAAAGCTTTTTTGTGAATTTCATAATTTAAACTAAAAGCTTTAGAAATAGACTCAGCAGTAATGTCGTCGTGTGTTGGTCCTATACCTCCGGTTGTAAAAACATAATCGTTTGATTCTCTTAATCTATTAACCGTATCAACGATTGTATTTTCAATATCTGGTATTATTCTAACTTCTTTAACTTTAACACCAATAGAGTTAAGCCATAAAGCAATTGTGCTTGTATTAGTATCTTGTGTTCGCCCAGACAATATTTCATTACCTATAATTAATATTGCGGCATTTACTTTTTTGTTTTTGTTCATTTTTAAATATATAATCCAATTATGAAATTTACCAAGCCTTTAATAAAAGGCAAGCTAGTGAAAAGATATAAAAGATTTTTTACTGATATTAAACTAAATAAAGAAATTGTAGTTGCTCATTGCCCTAATACAGGCTCTATGATGGGCTTATTGGATGAGGGTAATGAAGTTTTTATATCAAAAAATAATGACCCTAAAAGAAAATTAAAATACACATTGGAAATTATTAAAGTAAAAAAAAATTTGATAGGTGTGAATACTCACTTTGCAAACAAAATTGTCCATGATGGGCTATCTAATAATCTTATCAATGAATTAAAAAATAACGACACTATAAAACCTGAAGTTTTTTTTAATAAAGAAACACGATTTGACTTCTTTGTTACAAAAAATAATCAAAAAATTTTTGTTGAAGTTAAAAATGTCACCTTATTCAGAGAAAAAAAAATAGCTGAATTTCCAGATTCAATCACATCAAGAGGATCCAAACATTTGAAAGCTCTTATTGATGCCACAAAAAAAGGCTATGAAGCATACATATTATTCTTGATTCAGGTAGAAGGAATTAAAAAATTTAAAATAGCAAAAGATATAGATAAGGATTATTATAATAATTATTTACTTGCAAAAAAAGCAGGTGTTAAATTTTTAGCCTACAGTTGCAAAATAAATTCAAAAGAAATTATTATAAAAAAAAAAATAGAAATTATTAATGAGTAATTATTTAGAAAAATTCAAAAAGATGCGAATCGCTGGAAATTTGGCAGCAAGAACTTTGGATATGTTAACTGAAAATATAAAACCAGGAATTACTACTGACTATATTGATAGACTTGGATATGAGTTTATAAGAGATAATGGTGGTTACTCTGCTCCACTTTATTATAGAGGATTTAAAAAATCTCTTTGTACATCATTAAATCATGTAGTTTGTCATGGTATACCGTCTCCTATGAGAATTTTAAATGAAGGTGATATTATTAATGTTGATATAACAGCTATAGTTGATGAACATTATGGAGATACTAGCAGAATGTTTTCTGTTGGAAAAACTTCTATCAAAGCTAATAATCTAATAGATGTCACGTATGAATCTATGATGCGAGCTATAAAAATACTAAAACCAGGATTAAAACTTGGAGATATTGGTTACGAAATACAATCTTTTATAGAAAAAAAAGGTTTTTCAGTTGTAAGAGATTTTTGCGGTCACGGGATAAGTACCAAATTTCATGAACCTCCAAATATATTACATTATGGTAACAAAAATAAAGGAAGAGAAATTAAACCAGGAATGACTTTTACTATTGAACCAATGATTAATACAGGAAAATGGGATATAAAAATGTTAAATGATGGATGGACTGCAGTAACAAAAGATAAATCATTGTCAGCACAGTTTGAACATACACTGGGGATTACTGAAAATGGTTATGAAATCTTTACAAAATCTGTTAAAGGTTACTCTAAGCCTCCTTACTTATAATTAATGATTGAAAGATACTCTAGAAAAGAACTTACTAATATTTGGTCAGAAGAAAATAAATATAAAATTTGGCTTGATGTTGAAATAGCTGCGGCAGAAGCTATGGAAAAACTTGGTCAAATTCCAAAAGGTGTATCATCCATAGTAAGAAAAAAAGCAAAAATTAATGTTTCAAGAATTCATAAAATAGAATCTAAAGTAAAACATGATGTAATAGCCTTTTTAACTTCAGTTACAGAAAAAGTTGGAATTAAAGGTAGATATCTCCATCAGGGAATGACTTCCTCTGATGTCTTGGATACAAGCCTAAACATACAATTAGCACAGTCTGGAAAAATATTATTAAATGATATAGATCAAATTTTAAAAGTCTTAAAAAAACAAGCAAAAAAATATAAGTTCACTCCTTGCATTGGCAGAAGTCATGGAATTCACGCAGAACCAATTACTTTTGGTTTAAAGCTTGCTTCATTTTATGAGGAGTTTAAAAGAAATAGAAAAAGATTAGTTGATGCTATTAATGAAATATCAACATGTGCAATATCCGGTGCTGTAGGAACTTATGCAAATATTAACCCTAATGTAGAAAAACATGTAGCTAAAAAACTTGGTTTAAAAATTGAACCAATCTCAACACAAGTAATACCAAGAGACCGTCATGCATTTTATTTTTCAATACTTGGAATTATAGGAGGTTCTGTTGAAAGAGTTGCAATAGAAATTAGACATTTACAAAGAACAGAAGTTTATGAAGTGCAAGAATATTTTTCTAAAGATCAAAAAGGATCGTCAGCTATGCCACATAAAAAAAACCCAATATTAAGTGAAAATTTAACTGGTCTTGCGAGAATGGTAAGAAGTGCCGTTATACCTTCTCTAGAAAATATAGCACTTTGGCATGAAAGAGATATATCACACTCTAGTGTTGAAAGAAGTATAGGTCCAGATGCAAACATAACATTAGATTTTGCTTTAGTCAGGTTGCAAAATATATTGGATAAAATGATTGTTTACCCCAAGAAGATGATTAAAAATTTAAACTTGACCAACGGATTAATTTTTTCACAAGAAATTATGCTTGAACTAACAAAGTCAGGGCTTAGTAGAGAACAATCATATAAAATAGTTCAAAGCTATGCAAAAAAATGTTTTGCTAAGAATTTAAATTTGTTTAATGTTATATCAGAAGATAAATTTATCATGACTAAGATTTCACTAAAAAAATTAAAAACTATATTTAAGTATTCATCACATTTTAAAAATATTGATTTAATTTTTAAAAGAGTTTTTAAATAATGAAAAAAGGTAAAAAACTATATGAAGGTAAAGCTAAAATTATTTATGCTACTTCAGACAAAAATTTAGCCATTCAATATTTTAAAGATGACGCAACAGCACATAATAATTTAAAAAAATCTACAATTGAAGGTAAAGGTGTTTTAAATAATAGAATTTCAGAGCACATACTTAACAACTTATCACAAATTGGTATTAAAAATCATTTAGTGAAAAGATTGAACATGCGAGAGCAAGTAATTAAGCTTGTTGAAATTATACCTATTGAGTTTATTGTAAGAAATATTGCTACTGGATCTATAACTAAAAGACTTGGTATTGAAGATGGTACGGTTTTAAAGCAGCCATTATTAGAATACTGCCTTAAAGATGATGAATTAGGAGATCCATTAATTGCTGAAGAGCATATTTTAACTTTTGATTGGGCAACTAAACAGGAATTAGAAAAAGTAAAAAAAATGATCTTAAGGATCAACGATTTTATGATTGGAATGTTTAGAGGCGTTGGCATTAAACTAATAGACTTTAAGCTAGAGTTTGGAAGATTAAGAGTTGATGAAAAAACTGAAATCATACTCGCTGACGAAATTAGTCCCGATACATGCAGGTTATGGGATTCAATAACAGATAAAAAATTAGATAAAGATAGATTTAGAAATGACTTGGGGGATCTAATACCAGCATATACTGAGGTTGCAAAGAGACTGGGCATATTACATGAACAATCCAATATGAGCTCTGTTAACATAACAAAATTAAGCTCAATTAAAAAAAGAAAATAAAATGAAAATATCAGTAGTTATAACTCTTAAAAAAGATGTTCTAGACCCTCAAGGTAAAATTATTCATCAAACCTTAGATGGTATGGGTTTTGACAATATCAATGAAGTTAGACAGGGAAAATATTTTGAAATTAACACTAAGGAAAATGACAAAAAGAAAGCTGAAGAAAAAGTAGAAGATATGTGTAAAAAACTTTTATCAAATTTAGTAATTGAAGATTATAAAATTATTGGATCACAATAATAAATAATGAACTCATCTGTAATAACTTTTCCAGGATCTAATTGTGATAGAGATATGCATATAGCTTTACAAAAATTTGGCTTTAAAAACAAGATGGTTTGGCACAACGATGTTGAACTTCCAAAAAGTGATTTGGTTGTTTTACCAGGTGGTTTTTCATACGGAGATTATCTTAGATGTGGAAGTATAGCGTCTAAATCCAAAATAATGAAATCAGTAATTAATTTTGCAAAATCAGGTGGAAAAGTAATGGGTATTTGTAATGGATTTCAGATTTTAGTAGAAGCTGGTTTACTGCCAGGCGTTTTATTAAGAAATAAATATTTAGAATTTATTTGTAAAAATGTTTTTGTAAAAATTTACAATAAAAAAAATTCTTATTTTAAAAATGTTAAAAAAGATATACTTGAACTGCACATTGCTCACAATGAAGGAAACTATTTTTGTTCAAACAATCAAATAAAAGAAATTAATGATAATAATCAAATAGCACTTCTTTATAGTGATAAAGATGGAAAAGTTAATGAAAATCACAATCCTAATGGATCAATTAAAAATATTGCAGGTATATTTAATAAAGAAAAAAATATACTAGGGATGATGCCACACCCTGAGCGAATGATTGACCCTAATCTATCAGGTGAAGACGGTTCTATATTTTTTCAAAACTTAATTAATAATTTAAAGTAATGATAGTTAATGAACAGGTGGCCATAGATCATGGTTTAAAAAAAGATGAATTTACAAAAATTTGTGATTTATTAAAAAGAATTCCAAATATAATAGAGCTTGGTATTTTTTCAGCAATGTGGAATGAACACTGTTCATATAAATCATCTAGACTTCATCTGAAAAGTTTACCAACAAAAGGAAAAAATGTCATTCAAGGACCAGGAGAAAATGCTGGTGTTGTTGATATTGGAGATGAAGATGCAATTGTTTTTAAAATAGAAAGTCACAATCATCCTTCATTTATTGAACCCTATCAAGGTGCTGCGACAGGTGTTGGTGGAATTATGAGAGATGTATTTACTATGGGAGCAAGGCCCATTGCCAATCTTAACTCTATTAGCTTTGGCTCACCTCAAAATAAAAAAACAAAAAATTTACTTAGAGGTGTTGTTCACGGTATTGGTGGTTACGGCAACTGTATGGGCGTTCCGACAATTGCAGGACAAACAATTTTTGATGAATCTTATAATGAAAATATTTTAGTTAACGCTATGACTTTAGGTTTGGTTAAAAAGAATAAGATTTTTTACTCTAAAGCAGCCGGTTTAGGAAAACCTGTCATTTATGTTGGATCTAAAACTGGGAGAGATGGAATTCATGGTGCCAGCATGGCCTCTGCAGTGTTTGATGAAAAAATTGAAGAAAAAAAACCCACAGTTCAAGTAGGTGATCCTTTTACTGAAAAACTTTTACTGGAAGCTTGCTTGGAGTTAATGGCTGGAGACTCAATAATTGCAATCCAGGACATGGGCGCTGCAGGACTTACCTCTTCTAGTATCGAAATGGCTTCAAAAGGAAGTTTGGGAATTGAACTCAACTTGAATAAAGTTCCTTGCAGAGAAGCAAAAATGACTCCCTATGAGATTATGCTTTCTGAAAGTCAAGAAAGAATGCTTATTATATTAGAAAATGGAAAAGAAGACTTGGCCAAAAAAATATTTGATAAATGGAATTTAGATTTTGCAGTAATTGGTAAAACTACTAATAGTAAAAAAATTGAACTTTATTTTGATGAACAAAAAGTTGCTAATATTCCTGTAAGTACATTAATTGAAAATTCACCTATGTACGACCGTAAGTGGAAAAAATCTAAACTTCCAAAAAAAATAAAAATAGAGAAAGAAAAATTCAAAAACTTAAAAATTATTAATGTTTTAAATAAAATTTTATCCAATCCCAATGTATGTAGTAAAGAATGGATTTGGCAACAATATGATCAAACTGTTATGGGTGACACTATCCAAAAACCTGGTGGAGATTCTGGTGTAGTAAGAGTTCATGGAACTAATAAAGCAATTGCTGCTTCTGTTGACTCGTCTGCGGTATACTGTTGGGCTCATCCTCTCAGTGGTGGAAAACAAATTGTTTGTGAGAGTTGGAGAAATTTAATTGCCGTTGGAGCAAAACCTATTGCTATAACAAACTGCTTAAACTTCGGTAGTCCTGAAAACCAAGAAAATATGGGAGAATTTGTTGAGTGTGTTAAAGGTATAGGTGAAGCAAGCTCATATTTAGATTTTCCTGTGGTTTCAGGAAATGTGTCTTTTTACAACCAAACCAAAAACATTGGTATTAAACCAACACCTACAATTGGGGGCGTGGGTTTAATTAAAAATTATAAAAATATGATAACTATGGGTTTAAAGAAAATAGATAATATTTTATTAATAATTGGTAAAACAGAAGGACATTTAGATCAAAGTATTTTTGCAAGAAATATTTTAAATGAAAAAAATGGCCCTCCTCCTGAAATTAATTTATTTAATGAAAAAAATAATGGTGGAACGTTATTAAAATTAATTGATAAAAACTTTATAAAATCAGCTCACGATGTATCATTGGGAGGTATTATTATTGCTTTATCTAAAATGTGTATTAAGGGTAAAAAAGGAGTCACTCTTAAAAAATCAAATTATTTAATTAACCCATTTGAATATTTCTTTGGTGAGGATCAAGGTAGATATATAATTGAGATTGAAAAAGATAATTTTAATAATGTAACAAAAATTCTTGAAAATAACTCCGTGCACTACGATGATCTTGGAACTGTGAATGAAAACATGTTAATTATTGATAAAAAGACAAAAGTAACAATTGACGAAATGATCAAATCGCATACAAATTGGTTAACTAACTATATGAGTAAATAATGGCTATGGATTTAAAAGATATTGAAAAGTATATAAAAGAAGCATTGCCAGATGCTATAATTGAAATTGAAGATTTGGCTGGTGATGGAAACCATTATTCAGCTACAATAAGCTCAACAAAATTTACAGGTAAAAGTAAAATAGAACAACATAAGATGGTTTATAGCTCCTTAAAAGGTAGAATGGGTAATGAACTTCATGCTTTGGCAATTAAAACAAAAGAAATATAATAAATATAATTAAAGGAAAAAAAATGGATCAACAAATTAAAAAAGCTATAGAAAATGAAATCAATAATAACGATGTATGTTTATTCATGAAAGGTACTCCGGATGCACCACAATGTGGATTTTCAATGGCTATTTCAAATATGCTTAAAATTTTAGAGGTAAATTTTAAAGGAGTTAATGTTCTAGAAAATCAACAAGTAAGAGAAGGTATAAAAGAATTTAGTGAATGGCCTACCATACCTCAACTTTATATTAAAAAAGAATTTGTAGGTGGGTGTGATATTGTAAAAGAAATGTACGAAAGTGGAGATTTAAAAAAAGTTTTAGAAGAAAAAGAAATAACTTTTAAAAAATAACTTAATTAATCTAGTTCAAATTCCTTAGTGTAATCCTTTTTTAATAATGGATTTTGTTTTTTTTTCTCTAAGTAGCAATTACCGATTACTAATTTATCTAATTCGGTACCCATAAAGCAATTAAATGCATCTGTAGGAGTATTTACAATAGGTTCACCTCTTACATTAAATGAAGTATTTACAACTATCGGGCAATTTGTTTTTTCTTTAAACTTTTTTATAAGTTTGAAATATTTTGGATTAGTTTCTTTGTGAACAGTTTGAATTCTAGCTGAATAATCAACGTGTGTTACAGCTGGAATTTCTGATCTTTTGATATTAAGTTTATCTATACCAAATAATTTTTTTTGCTCTTCAGTCATATCAATATTTTTTTTTGAAGAAGTATTTGCAACCATTAACATGTAGGGACTATCGACATCTATCTCGAACCATTCAGATAAATCTTCCCTAAGAATAGCTGGAGCAAAAGGTCTAAAGCTTTCCCTATATTTAACTTTTAAATTTAAATTTTTTTGCATTTTTGAAGATCTTGCATCACCAAGAATTGATCTTGCTCCTAATGCTCTTGGTCCAAATTCCATTCTACCTTGAAACCATCCAATAGCTTGACCATTAGCTAAATCTTCTGCAGTTTTATTTATTAAATTTTCTTCTTCAGTAGACTCAAAAACTGCTCCAGCTTTAGTTAATTCATCTTCTATTTCCTTTTGATTAAATTCAGGGCCCAAATAAGATCCTTGCATATCATCTTTGGGATTAACAATTCTTGGGTTTCCTTGTTCTATATGCCATAGAGCTAAAGCGGCACCTAATGATCCACCCGCATCTCCTGCTGCTGGCTGTACCCAAATATTATCAAAAATTTTTTCTTTAAGAATTTTTCCGTTAGCCACACAATTCAAGGCAACCCCTCCTGCCAAACAAAGATTATTTAAATTAAATTCTTTTTTTAAAGATTTAGCCAATCTTATCATAATATCTTCCGTAACTTTTTGAATTGAAGCTGCTATATCCATGTGAAAATCAGTCAATTTTTCTTTTTTTGCGTTTCTTGGGTTTTGACCAAATAAATCATGAAATTTATTATTTGTCATTGTAAGACCTGTTGCGTAGTTAAAATAATCCTGCTCCAATCTAAATGTTCCATCCTCCTTAATATCAATTAGCTTATTAATTATTTTATCTTCATAAATTGGTTTACCATATGGAGCTAATCCCATAAGTTTATATTCACCACTATTAACTTTAAAGCCTGTATAATAAGTAAATGCGGAATAAAGGAGACCCAAAGAGTGAGGGAAATGAATTTCTTTTTTAATTTCTAACTTATTTCCATTTCCTATAGCTACAGTAGTTGTTGCCCACTCACCTACTCCATCAGCTGTTAAAACAATAGCTTCCTTGAAAGGAGATGGAAAAAAAGCACTTGAGGCATGGCTTAGATGATGATCTGAAAAAAATATTTTACTTTCATCTGTAAATTTATCGTCGTGATTTTTAAGTTCATTTAAAAGCATTTTTTTTTGGAATAGTTTATCTCTGAGCCAAATAGGCATGGCCATACAAAAGGATTTAAAACCTTTAGGAGCAAAAGCAACATAAGTTTCCAATAATCTTTCAAATTTTAAAAAGGGTTTTTCAAAAAAAATTATTTGATCAACTTCACTTAATTTTAAATTTGAATACTTTAAAACAAATTCGACGGCATTAAATGGATAGTTAGAGTCATGTTTTATTCTTGTAAATCTCTCTTCTTGAGCGGCTGCAATAATTTTTCCATCAATTATTATTGTAGCAGCACTATCGTGATAAAATGCAGAAATCCCAAGAATAGCTTCCATGTTAAAAAATTGTATATATAAGTGGAGCTACAGCAGAGCCTTGACTTAAAATTATTAAACCACCAAATACCAACAAAACCAATAAAACTGGAAATAACCAGTATTTTTTTCTAATTCTTACAAATTCCCAAAATTCTTTTAAAAAGCTCATAAAATAAATTTTATATATTAAAAATTTTTTTACAATGATAATTGTAGGTGGTCTAAGATTTAATAAATATAAATTTTAATGATTCTTTTTACCTATTAATACAAACAATCCACCATCAGAACCAAGTCTATTAAAAATCATAGAGAATTGATTTATAATTCTTGAGTAGAAAGTACCTTTTGATTTTTTAATAAATAAATTTGTATAATCCTCTTCAAAATCAGAAGCTGGAATAGAACTAATAAAATCAATATTATTATATTCAAACCATTTTAAAACTTCATCTAAGGTATGTAGACTTTCTACAGGATGTATATATTGATCTCTAATCCAAGATCTTTGTTCTTCTTTGTCATTTTTTAAATTTCTTAAAGTTGGGTCAATTAACATTAAAAACTTTTCACCAAAAATTTTATAAAAATATTTTCTTATAATTGTTCGAACTCTTCCAATTTTATTGTATAAACCTATTAGTATATAGCCATCTTTTTTTAAGGATTTTACAACTATTTTAAATGCATTGTAGGGATTCTTAGTGTGATGTAAAACTCCACTACACCATATATGATCAAAATAATTGTCTTTTAGAACGTCATCAAAGATATCAGCATTAACAAATTTTACATTATTGATATTGTTTTTTTTTGCAAAATTTGATGCTAAGTTTAATGACTCAATTGTTGGATCTAATCCAATAATATTATTATTTGTTCCAATTGAAAAATAAATTGAAAGTTGTCCAGTTCCACAACCAACTTCTAATATATTTTTATTCAAACCAATGAATTTTTTAAATTGTGCAGCTAAGAAGTTCTTATCACCTTTTTTTAAAATTGAGGCTTTGTTATCGTTATTTTTATAATTTGGAAAAGGGCTATCTTTATAAAAATTTGCCACCTCTTTTGTAACTTTATCATTAATTTCAAAGGTAATTATATTTTCTCTAACAATAGATTTTTTTTTTAAGAATTCAGCCATTTTTAAAATTTATTTTTTTAAAAAATAGCATAAATAAAAGGAGCAACAGCAGAACCTTGACTTAAAACTATTAACCCACCAAAGAGAGCAAGAATAATTAAAATTGGTAATAACCAGAATTTTTTCCTAGATCGTAAAAATTCCAAAAATTCTTTTAAAAAGCTCATAATTAAAATTGATTCTTCATTTTACTTTTTGGTTCTGATCGTTCAATCCAATAAGATCGTTCTTTATTTTTTTTAAGATTTAAAATATCTTTTTTCAAAATTTTCATAATTAATGAAATTGGTGTTACTACAATAAAAAAAACAAAACCCATTACGATAGGTGATACGATAATTCCAAGTAAAATACCAAACTTAAACCAAATTTTATTTAATGGCGTTAAGACTCTAGAATTTAAAAGCCCTAGGACTAAAAAAATTATAGCAATAATTAATGACGAAATTCTTAAATTTTCACCACCTATTAATGGATAAATAGAAATAATTAAAAAAAAAATAAAAAAAACAATTCCAAAACTTTTATTTGAACTAATTTTAATATTATTTTTATTCATAATTAAATTAGAGATTTTTGAGGTCTCATATCTTCTTTATTAATTCCAGCAATTTTAACTGGTTTTTTCATAGCATCTCTTCTAAAAGGTTCACCTAGTTCCTGATTAAGAATAACCTCAATAAATGTTGTAATACCTTTTTTTTGATCTTCACATGATTGTTTTATGGCATTTGTTGTTTCTTCCATAGTTTTCACAGCAACACCCTTTAAACCACAAGCAACAGCAACTTTTGCATAGCTTAATTCTGGATCAAGTTCTGTACCTACAAAATTATCATCAAACCAAAGAATAGAATTTCTTTTTTCTGCACCCCATTGATAGTTTCTAAAAATTACCATTGTAATAGAGGGCCATTCTTTTCTGGCACATGAACTCATCTCGTTCATACTAATTCCAAAAGCTCCATCACCTGCAAATCCAATAACTGGTGTTTCTGGACAGCCAATTTTAGCACCTAAAATTGATGGAAAACCATACCCACAAGGTCCAAATAAACCAGGAGCCAAATATTTTCTTCCTTTTTCAAAAGTTGGATAAGCATTTCCAATTGCACAATTGTTTCCAATGTCACTAGAAATAATTACATCATCAGGCATTCCTGATTGAATAGCTCTCCAAGCTTGTCTTGGGGACATTCTATCTTTATCTCTTTCTCTTGCTTCTTTATTCCAAACAGTTCCTTTATCATCATCCTCATGATCTAAACTTGCTAACTTTTGTAACCAAGCAGATTTTGTTTGGTGAATTATATCTTTTCTTTCTTGCCTATTTGTATCTCCAGCTTTAGGAGAAAGTTGCACTAAAAGTTGTTGAGCAACTAACTTTGCATCTCCACAAATTCCAACAGTAACTTTCTTTGTTAAGCCTATTCTATCTGAATTCATGTCAACTTGAATAATACTTGCATCTTTAGGCCAATAATCCATTCCATAGCCTGGTAAAGTTGAAAAAGGGTTTAACCTTGTACCAAGTGCTAAAACTACATCAGCTTTTTGAATTAATTCCATTCCTGCTTTTGATCCGTTATATCCCAATGGTCCAGCAGCTAATGGGTGACTGCCAGGAAAACTATCATTGTGTTGATAACCAGAACAAACTGGAGCATCTAGTTTTTCAGCAAGTTTTTTACATTCTTCAATAGCTCCACCAATTACAACACCAGCGCCAGATAAAATAACTGGAAAGTTTGCATTAGATAATAATTGTGCAGCTTTTTTAATTGCTTCCACACCACCTGCTTGTCTTTCTAATCTTACAATTGGAGGCAAATCAATATCAATTATTTGTGTCCAGTAATCTCTAGGAATATTTATTTGAGCTGGAGCCGATCCTCTTATTGCTTTTTCGATAACTCTATTTAACACTTCAGCCATTCTTGAAGGGTCTCTTACTTCTTCTTGGTAGCAAACCATGTCTTTAAATAAATTCATTTGTTCTACTTCTTGAAATCCACCTTGACCTATTGTTTTGTTAGCAGCTTGTGGTGTAACTAAAAGTAATGGAGTATGATTCCAATATGCAGTTTTAACTGGTGTAACTAAACCGGTAATTCCAGGTCCATTTTGTGCAATAACCATTGACATTTTACCTGTAGCTCTTGTGTAACCGTCAGCGATTAAACCACCATTAGTTTCATGTGCAACATCCCAAAATTTTATACCTGCATCAGGAAAAATGTCTGAGATAGGCATAAATGCTGAACCAATTATTCCAAAAGCATGTTCAATTCCATGCATTTGTAATACTTTTACAAAAGCTTCTTCTGTTGTCATTTTTGTCATAATAATCCTGAACTTTTTTGTATGAATTGTTAAATTTATAATTAATTTTGTTAATTAAAAGAATTAATATATAAGATTTGAGAAATTTCAAATAAACAAATCGACACGATTATGACTACAGATATTATAATTCACGACGAAAAAGACAACGTGGGAGTGGTAGTTATTGATAAAATCACTCCAAAACAAGACTGCTCTTGCTGGATCATGGAAAATGACAAAACGGTGAAAATTCAGTCAATTAATGAAATTCAATTAGGACATAAAATAGCAATGGTTGACCTTAATGAGGGTGATACCATTTTAAAATATGGCCATGATATTGGTAAAGTGGTTAAATCAATCAAAAAAGGTGAGCACGTTCATGTTCACAATGTTAAAACGAAGAAGTGGTAAAAATATGGAAATTCCAAAAAGTTTTTTAGGTTATAAGAGGGAAAATAGCAGAGTTGGTACTAGAAACCATGTAATTATTCTTCCTGTAGATGATATTTCAAATGCCTGTGCTGAAGCAGTGGCAAATAATATAAAAGGTACAATTGCACTACCTCATTCTTATGGAAGACTTCAATTTGGTGCAGACTTAGATTTACACTTTAGAACAATGATTGGAACTGGAAGCAATCCAAATGTTGCAGCAGTAATAGTTATTGGTATTGAGCCAAAGTGGACAAAAAAAATAGTAGATGGAATTGCAAAAACAGGGAAG
>Ga0209709_10001634_pt1 | contig 20494 bp, 18 predicted proteins | sample ArcticOcean_MG_C_2_FD_187435 | JGI IMG/M metagenome (GOLD analysis project Ga0209709, IMG submission 187435) | Marine microbial communities from western Arctic Ocean - ArcticOcean_MG_CB4_136 (SPAdes) (version 2) | ecosystem: Environmental > Aquatic > Marine > Oceanic | place: Arctic Ocean...
GCTTCCTGATCTGCTTTATCTGCAAAACACTTGAAAAGAGCAAACACACTGCACGCCTCTGGATCTTTAGCTTCATCCACTGATTTTGAGTCGGTAGTGATTTTCATAATAGCTTTGCGAAATTGTTTTTCTGATGCAAACAAAGGGATTATGTTTCCATATGATTTGCTCATTTTCCTTCCGTCCAGTCCTGGAATGGTGGCAACATCCTCTGCAATGATTGCTTCTGGGACAACTAAGGCGTCTCCATAAAGATGATTAAAACGGATGGCAAGGTCACGCGTAATTTCAAGATGCTGCCGCTGATCCTGACCCACCGGGACAAAATTTGAATCATAAATCAGGATATCGCAAGCCATCAAAACTGGATAACAAAATAAGCCCATACTGACATCCTGCTCTTTGGATATTGCATCCTTATAAGCATGTGCCCGTTCCATCATACCCTTTGATGTAATACAGGAAAGGATCCAGGTCAGTTCTGTAACTTCCGGAATGTCAGATTGTCGAAAAAATGCGTGATTCTCAAAGTCCATGCCCAGTGCTGCGAAAATGGCTGTGAGATCGTTTGTGTATTCCCTTAGTTTCTCGGGATCACGAGTGGAGGTAAGAGCATGATAATCGGCGATAAAGTAAAACGTTTCGTGCGTTTTCTGTAATTGTATCGCCGGTTTTATCATTCCCAGATAGTTTCCTAAATGGGGAGTACCGGTAGGTTTTATTCCAGAAAGTGAACGGGGTTTAGCGCCCATATCTCAAACAAAAGCAGATACTGCTGAATCGTCCGCAATAACGCTGATATATTTGCGCTTATTTTTTCCGCTTCCTTTTTGAATGAACTGGACATGTCCAGGAACCTTTGAAAACAAAGTAAAATCTCTCCCGGTACCAACATTCAAACCTGCGTGAAAAGTAGAACCAACTTGTCGTACCAGAATGTTTCCGGCTTTAACAAGTTCTCCGCCAAACTTTTTCACTCCCCGTCTTTGTGCTTGTGAATCACGTCCATTGCGACTGCTGCCGCCAGCTTTTTTATGTGCCATTGTTTTTTTACAGGCTAGAGGTTACTTGTCATCAGCTTTTTTAGCTGTAGTTTTTTTAGGTGCAGCCTTTTTAGCAGCAGCTTTTACAGGTGCAGCCTTCTTAGCAACAACTTTTACAGGTGCAACTGTTTTGGCTGGAGTTTTATTAGCTGTGTCTTTTTCTGTAGTTATCTTTTCCGGCACTGATTTTTTGGCTGGAGGAGCCTTGGCACTGATTTTATCAATTTTTACCAGTGTGTGTGTCTGGCGGTGACCATATTTTCTGCGATAAGTTTTTCGACGCTTACGTTTAAAAACGATAACTTTTTGGTCTTTTCCATGCTGCAGTATTGTGCCCTGAACTTTTGCTCCAACTATTACCGGTTTCCCAAATTTCAGTTCACTCTCTTCTCCTCCTATGGCCAGCACCTGATCTGTTTCAAAAGCATCTCCTGGTTCTGCTCTAATCCGGGCCAAACGAATAGTTTCGCCTTGAGCTACACGGTACTGCTTTCCATCTGTACGTATAATTGCAAACATTTTCCTGTTCTCAGAGTATAAAGTGATTTATATGATAACCTGTGATTCTAACTTAAAAGTTAACTTGAAATCAAGCTTATTCATAAAATTTTCTACTAAAAATTCTTCTTCTGGGTTTTTTATCGTCTTGAACAATGACGTGTGCTAACATTAATTTTTAATTTGAGAAACTGATTATATCAAGAATGGAGCAAAATGAATAATAATTATTGGGAATCTTGCGGCAGCTACACAGACATAAATTTTGAAAAATCAAATGAAGGTATTGCTAAAATAACCATCAACCGTCCTGAAGTTCGTAATGCATTTCGTCCACTGACAGTCCGTGAAATGCGTTCTGCCTTGAATGACGCGCGGGAAGACACAAAAATCGGAGTAATAATTTTAACAGGTGAAGGTGAAAAAGCTTTTTGTTCCGGAGGAGATCAACGTATACGTGGCTCTGCAGGTTATGAAGACAGTGAAACTGGACATCTGCGTCTCAATGTTTTAGATTTTCAGCGGGAAATCAGAACCTGTCCAAAACCTGTTGTAGCAATGGTTGCAGGATATGCCATTGGCGGCGGACATGTTTTGCATGTGATGTGTGATTTGACTATTGCAGCCGATAACGCAATTTTTGGGCAAACAGGACCTAAGGTAGGCTCCTTCGACGGAGGTTATGGTTCCAGCTATCTGGCTCGAATGGTAGGACAGAAAAAGGCCCGCGAAATCTGGTTTTTATGCCGACAATATACTGCACAGCAAGCTTTGGAAATGGGAATGGTTAACACAGTCGTTCCTCTGGAGAAACTTGAAGAAGAAACACTGCAGTGGTCACGTGAAATGTTGCAGCATTCGCCGATGGCATTACGCTGTTTAAAGTCAGCACTTAATGCAGATTGTGACGGTCAAGCCGGCTTACAGGAATTGGCTGGAAACGCAACCATGCTTTATTATATGTCTGAGGAGGGACAGGAAGGACGAAATGCCTACCTGGAAAAGCGCAAACCGGATTTCAACAAATTCACCCGCTATCCATGAGTTGTCCCTGGTTTTCTTAACAGGGTCCATTCTAATTTATTTAAATAAGATTTTGTAGTGAACATTTCTAATTATTTACAGGTCTGGCTGTCGGCAATTCGTCCAAAAACTTTGGGTGCAGCCGTTTCTCCAATATTGATCGGCACTACAATGGCTTTTGCAGATGGAAAGGGACATGCACTTGCAGCCTTAGCAGCACTTTTGGGTGCACTGCTGATTCAAATCGGGACGAACTTTTCCAACGATTATTATGACTATATCAAGGGTGCAGACACCGAGGAACGTCTTGGTCCCGTCCGCGTGACACAATCAGGACAAGTCAGACCAAAAACAATGCTCCGGAATTTTGTGATGGTTTTTGGACTAGCTACTTTGGTGGGAATCTATCTTGTTTTTCGGGGCGGCTGGCCTATTGTTATAATTGGGATACTTTCAATTGCTTCAGGAATACTATACACAGGTGGGCCATGGCCGCTTGGTTATTTGGGTCTTGGAGATTTATTTGTACTAATTTTTTTTGGTCCTGTTGCAGTAGCCGGAACATTTTATGTGCAAACACTTGAAATTACACCGGTAGTTATTTTTGCAGGACTCGGTCCCGGACTATTAGCTACAGCACTCCTTGCTGTTAATAATTTACGTGACGAACCAACGGATAAGAAAGTTGGAAAACTTACCTTAGCTGTCCGTTTTGGCACCACCTTCGCTCGAGCAGAATATCTGGCAGCCATTGTGTTTTCAGCAGTGATTCCTTTCATTTTAGCTTTTTGGACGGAAACACATTGGTATGCTTGTATTTCTGCACTGATAATTATTCCAGGCTTCTCTTCAATTCGTCAAATAATTTCTGGAGTAAAAGGTAGTGAACTGAATACAACTTTGGCCTCCACCGGTAAACTCATCCTAATCTATGGAATCCTTTTTTCTTTGGGATGGTGGATTGGATAAAAATGAGCCTTTGCCGTTGGAAACTATTTCATTATTCTCTCCCATTAACAGAACCTCTGTACCTGCTTGGACATGAAATGCATGAGCGTACCGGTTTGATTCTTCGACTTAACGATGGCAATGACGGCACCTCAGTTGGTGATAATTTTGGTGAGGGAGAGATTGCTCCACTCTCAGGTATGCAACCGGAAACTCTGTCAGAAGCTGAAAACCAAATCGGGGATTATCTTTCCGGTAACTGCCTTCCAGTCACTTGTTCTACATCTCTTTTTAGATCCGTTAATTTTGGTTTAGACATGGCTCTAAGAACCATTTTTCAAAGTCCCAATGTTTCAAAGTTTCATAGTTTAAAAGAGACGGCAGGGAATGATCCCAAACCCTCAAAAACTGATTTTACAGGACAAATATTTCCAGTGAATGGTCTGGCGGTTGGTTCCGGAACTGTACTTGAAATGGAATGTGAAGAACTTCGAAATGGTGGATTCAAGGCGGTAAAATTAAAAGTTGGACGATCAACAATCCAGAAAGACATTGAGCGTGTCAGACTTGCTCGAAAAATTCTTGGTGATGAAATACCACTGCGCCTTGATGCAAACCGAGCCTGGGAATGGGATGATGCCGTAAAATTTGCAGAGGCGGTGCAGGATTTTAATATTGAATACTGCGAAGAACCGCTACTTGACAGTAACAAACTGGAACAACTCCATCTACAAACTGGAATGCCCCTGGCTCTTGATGAAACACTTTGGTATGCTCCAACTCCAAAAGCTGATGCACCAGCCAAACACGTATCGTTATCCGGAATCAGGGCCTTGATTTTAAAACCAGGTATTTTGGGTGGTTGGAACAACACAAAAATGTGGATCGAACATGCACAAAAATACGGTATCCACTGTGTTTTGAGCAGTTGTTTTGAAAGTGGTCTGGGTTTGAACTGGATTGCTTTTATGGCAAATGAACTCTTGTCTGAACAGTTTCCAGCAGGTTTGGATACTTCAAAATGGTTTGAGCAGGATTTGATTGAACCTCGGTTTTTAATACAAAACGGGAATTATGTTTTTCCTGACTCGTGGCCAAAATCCAAAGATACTTTTTTGGAAATAATTTCCGAAGGTACTTGCGAAATTGGAGACTTGGACTGATGTTTGACGTTAATCCAAATATACTGAATCAAGTTCTGGAACATTACGAAAATCAACCATTTTTGATCTCTGAAAAACGTTCCTGGACTTTTGCAGACTTCATTAGTGAGGCACGTCTTTTGAGTGATTCTCTGATGGCAAAATCACAACAGCGTGTCTATCTAAATTCAGAAAATCCTGAAAACCTGCTCAAATCAATGTTAGCTTTGTGGATGCGAGATGCAGTAGCGATTCCATTAAATCCACAAATACCGGAAAAACAAAAAATAGAGATGTTGCAGAAAATCGGCTGTACTTTTAGTTATACAGAATTACAGCACGAATTTAAATCTCACCCTACACCTGAAAATTCTTTACAACCAAACCCTGCTGAAAATTCCGACACTATTGCTGGAAAGGAGGTAAACTCACTAAATCCAAAAGACTGGGCTACGATCATTTTTACTTCCGGTAGTACCGGTTCTCCAAAAGCAGTGGTGCATTCGCTGGCCAATCATTTTTACAACGCACTTGGAGCAAATGAGCGAATGCCTCTGAATCCTGGAGATCGTTGGTTGTTATCGATGCCGATGTATCATGTAAGCGGATTAGCTATTTTGTTCCGGACTATGCTTTCTGGTGCGGCAATAGTGATTCCTGCTAAAAAAGTATCACTGTCCGAGACACTCCTAAGCCGGAGCGTCACACACTTTTCTCTCGTTCCAACTCAACTTTATCGCTTGCTGCAAACGACAAAAGGAAAAGACGCTTTAAGCCAACTCAAGTTGATTTTACTGGGAGGTGCATCCATTCCTGAAACATTGCTTGAACAATCCGCACAGCTTGGACTGAACGTGCAAACGACTTACGGTTCCACAGAAATGGCTTCTCAGGTGGCAACCGGAAAAAGCGGGTTTTACCAGGTTTTGCCGTTTCGCGAAGTTCGGATTGCTGCAGATAATGAGGTCGAAGTACGTGGAAAAATCAGTTTTTTGGGTTACCTGGACGAAACTGGACTGCATCAGCCGTTTGATGAAAACGGCTGGTTTAAGACGGGAGATATAGGTCTCTGGTGTTCCAAAGATCCAAAAAATGAGGGAGATGTGGATTCATTGAAAATTACTGGACGTAAGGACAGCATGTTCATTTCCGGTGGTGAAAATATTCATCCGGAAGAAATAGAAAGAATTTTGCTTCAATTTGGAAAGACCGAACAAGCAGTAGTAGTTGCAGTACAAGACGCAGAATTCGGGGCACGACCGGTAGCTTTTTTAAAAACCGGAGAAGATTCTTCAGAATCTGACTTAAAGAATTTTTTGGAAAAACGACTGGCAAAATTTAAAGTTCCGGATTTGTTTTTAGCATTGCCGGAATTGGTTGAATCTGAAATAAAGCATAATAGAGTTGAGCTTTCAAAATTAGCTCAGCCGCAATTCGACCTGTGGCGGAAGGGAAACACTAAAAACGACAGTAAAACTGCTATTTTTAACCAGTGGCTGAATCAATTTCAACTTGGCTGGATGCGAGTTGCCCTGAGCGAAGAAAGACAGGTTTTTTCACTGCTTGATCTCAGGGATAAGGGAAATATGCAACGTTTGCATCTGCGGGCAAATTCACGCAAGGAAGTAATGGAGTGGCTGTTGGCCACAGAAAATCGGAAATTACTTGAAGTACGGCAAAATGGGGATCAAATGACAAAAACCGGCCTAAAATGGATTCCAGTTCCCGCTACGAAACGTGGGGCGATCAAAGAAAGCTTTGAAATCGTCAGGCTTTTAGACGATGAACTCCCGGAAAACAAAACGCCACTGTACGATGTCCAGGATCGTGGAACATTCAAAACATTACTAATGCCTCAGAAAATACTGATAAAAAAATTGACAGAAAATCTTCAGTCAAACCTCTCGGGTCATTTGACCGCTGTTGCCTCAAAAACTTTTCAATCAGAACATGAATGTTTTAATTCCCAGGCACCTGTTTTTAAAATAAATTGGCCCTGGGAATTTCATGAAGCAGTTTTCCAAACCGGGGTATTCCTGCCAAAATTAAACAGCATGTTTTTGCTGCGTTGCCTATACAGACGAATTGCTTCAGGTTTGCAGTTCCTCGGATGGAAAGTTCAGTTGATGAGAGAATTGTCATGTAAAGACAATATGGAACATCCATTTTGGGAACTCAGCTTGGAAGCAGAAAAATTAATCGAAACCGAATTGTGCAAGTCCGGTTTGTGTTCCACAAATGATTTTCGACAGGCAAATACACCCAAAATTGAACGTAAACGCCGTGCTGATTTTCAAACAAAATTTGATAACTCGTTCAGTTAAATCAGCAAAATTTTTTAATGACATCAAGAATATAATAATACTAAATATTTTTTTGTATTTTAGACTTGACAGATCCTTAAAAATCAATACAATAGACGGCGTTGATAAGGTCTGTCCCAAATGTATGGGATGGTTTTTTATAATGTGTTCAAAAGGAGATTTATATGAGAGCACTCGCAAAAATTGTACTGACATTGACTGCAGTCGGTGCCATGGCGTTCACGGCAACAGCTGGAACACTTGAAGATGTGAAAGCTCGTGGTGAGCTTCGCTGTGTGGTTAGTACTGGAATTGCCGGATTTGCATATCCAGATTCAGATGGAACCTGGAAGGGTTTCGATATTGATTTCTGCCGGGCAACCGCAGCAGCAGTTTTGGGCGACTCGTCCAAAATCAAGGCAGTTACCTCAACAGGAAAAACACGTTTCACCAAGCTGAATTCCGGCGAAGGTGACGTTTTATGGCGTAACACTACTATCACCTTTTCCCGTGATGTTGGTGTAAAGTTGACTTTTGTTGGAGTCAACTATTATGACGGACAAGGTTTCATGGTCAATAAGAGCCTTGGTGTCAGCAGTGCGAAAGAGTTGGACGGTGCTTCGGTTTGTATCCAAACCGGAACCACCACTGAGTTGAATCTTGCCGATTTCTTCCGTGCAAACAACATGTCATATGAAGCGGTGACTATCGAGAAAAACTCGGAAGCACGTGCAGCTTATCTGTCAGGTCGTTGTGACATTTACACAACTGATGCCTCAGGTTTGGCCGCAACCCGCTCTACCTTCCCTAATCCGGGCAATCATAAGATCCTTCCGGAAATCATTTCCAAGGAGCCGTTGGGTCCCGCAGTTCGTCAAGGTGACGATCAATGGGCCGACATTGTCCGCTGGATTTATAATGCGACTGTAGCAGCTGAAGAATTAGGTGTTACATCCTCAAACGTGGACAGCATGAAGGGTTCCAATAACCCTGAAATTCTGCGTCTTCTCGGTGTTGAAGGCAGTCAAGGCGAAGAGCTTGGATTGAGCAAAGACTGGGCTTATCAGGTCATCAAGCAAATTGGAAACTACAGCGAAATCTTCGAGCGCAATATCGGTACAAATACACCGATTGGCTTGGCGCGTGGTTTGAATGACCAATGGAATAAGGGAGGACTTCAGTATTCTCCACCATTCCGTTAATCGTCGTTTTAATTAAACGTTGATTTGAGCGCACATATTCTCCCTTTGAGTATGTGCGCTTTTACTTTCCACACAAGCAATTGATCCCTGCAGTTCAACGGGAAATTTCCCACAATGAACATACCTGCCTCTACTGAAAATCACCATAATATTTTGTTGCGTTTGTGGCGTGATAAAGACACCCGTTCTATTTTTATACAAATCATCACGATGGTGATTGTGTTCACTTTATTGGGGTTAATAATACATAATGTTGTTATCAATCTGGAAATAGCAGGAAAAGACTTCAGCTTTGGTTTTTTAAATTATCCTGCAGGCTACGATATTACCTTTCAGCCATTCATTTCTTATTCACCCACCGACACCCATTTACGAGCAGCAGCAGTTGGAATTACTAATACCCTCCTGGTTGCAGTTTCAGGAATTATTCTTGCTTCAATATTGGGCTTCACCATGGGAGTTTTGAGACTTTCAAACAATTGGCTTATCAGCAGACTTGTCTATGTTTTTCTCGAATTCACCAGGAATGTCCCGGTTCTCTTACACATACTTTTCATCTACAGCATTTTCCTCTACACTCTTCCTGTTCCAAAAAAAGCAATCAACATTTCAGATACAGTATTTTTAACTAATCGTGGATTTATTTTACCGTCACCGGTTTTTGAGGATGGTTTTGGATTTGTCTGGATTGCACTGCTTACTGCAATAGCAATTGTTGTATTTTTTGTACGCTGGGAACGCAAGAATCAGGATGCAACCGGTGAGCACTATCGCGTGTTCAGCATTTCCCTAGCCATCCTGTTCGGCTTACCACTGATTGTATTTTTTATTTCAGGTGCTCCGATGGCATGGGAAATTCCTGAATTGAAAGGCTTCAACTTTAAGGGTGGTACAACAATAAAACCAGAATATATAGCACTCACATTTGCCCTGTCATATTACACTGCCTGTTTCATTGCGGAAATCGTACGTGCAGGAATTTTGGCTATCAGTCGTGGACAAACCGAGGCTGCACTCGCACTTGGTTTGCAACAAAACCGTACCCTGCAGCTGGTCGTCATACCGCAGGCACTACGTGTGATAATACCACCCCTGGCCAGTCAATATCTCAATCTCACCAAAAACTCTTCTTTGGCTATTGCCATTGGTTACATGGATGTAGTCGCAACTATTGGAGGCATCACCTTGATGCAAACGGGTAAAGAGATGGAGACAATGATAATTGTACTTCTGACTTATTTGTTTTTTTCACTAATTATTTCAACATTTATGAACTGGATCAACCGAAGAATGGCGCTGGTTGAACGATAACGCAGATTGAAAGTGAATAATACCACTCCAAAAAATTTCCTCCCGGGAACTCATCCGAATTGGCCGCCACCCATCAGTAACAGAGGACTGCTGGCGTGGGTCAGAAACAACTTGTTTTCATCGCCTCTGAACACTGTACTGACTATAATGTCTTTCTTGTTGTTATGGTCGATAATACCTCCATTTTTTGAATGGAGTGTTACGAATTCCATCTTCACTGCAGACTCCAGAATACAATGCTGGGATCAGATGGCAGTACCGGGAGCAGGCGCCTGCTGGGCTTTCATTGATGACCGTTTAGCTCTTTTTACTTATGGTTTTTATCCTGAGCCTTTGCGTTGGCGTGTAAATTTGTCATTTGTGCTGCTGATCCTCGCTATCATTCCGGTACTTTATGAAAAAATGCCCGGCAGAAAATACGGCTTATGGTATTCTGCAATTTTCCCATTCATTACCGGATGGTTGCTAGTCGGAGGTGAAGTCTACGGATTCGGCTTTGAACCTGTAGACACTGACCAGTTTGGCGGTATTTTGCTTACTCTGATTCTAGGTGTAACTGGAATAACTTTTTCGCTTCCGATTGGTATTGCATTGGCTCTTGGACGTCAATCAAAATTGCCAGTGCTGAGAATTATGTGTGTACTTTTCATAGAGTTCATTCGTGGTGTACCCCTGATTACTTTGCTCTTTGTGGCTTCTACAATGCTGGCTTACTTTCTACCTCCCGGGACCAACTTTGATTTACTTTTGCGAGTTCTGATAATGGTGACTCTCTTTGCCTCGGCATACATGGCCGAGGTCATCCGCGGCGGTTTACAGGCAATTTCCAAGGGGCAGCATGAAGCCGGTGATTCACTTGGACTGACATACTGGCAGGCGAATCGGTTGATCGTACTGCCGCAGGCACTAAAAATTTCGATACCGGGTATAGTAAATACTTTCATTGGACTTTACAAAGATACAACTTTGGTACTGATCATCGGTATGATGGATATCTTAGGCCTTGGAGATGCTTCATTGGCGGATGCAAAGTGGGCAGGGTTAGCACACGAGATTTATCTTTTTGTGGCTCTGTATTTTTTCGTCAGTTGTTTCGGCATGTCCCGCTACTCACTTTACCTGGAAAAGAAACTGCATACAGGCCATTAAAAGTTAAAAATTAAAACCTAAAATTTTCTCATGTCTACAATAGCGGATACTAAAACAAGTGAAACGGAAATCATGATTTCCATTGATTCAATGCACAAGTGGTTCGACGACTTTCATGTTCTCAAGAACATTAACCTGGAAGTTAAACGTGGTGAAAAGGTTGTCATCTGCGGACCATCCGGTTCCGGAAAATCTACTCTTATACGTTGCATTAACAGACTTGAAGAACACCAGCAGGGAAGTATTGTGGTTGACGGTACAGAACTGACAAATGATCTCAAAAATATCGAAATCGTACGCTCAGAAGTAGGTATGGTATTTCAGCATTTTAATTTATTTCCACACCTGACTGCTCTTGAAAACTGTACACTTGCTCCGATTTGGGTCAGAAAAACCTCAAAGTCCGAAGCAGAAAAAACAGCCATGGAATTTCTGGAAAGAGTGAAAATCCCTGAACAGGCTAATAAATTTCCCGGTCAGCTTTCAGGTGGTCAGCAACAGCGTGTTGCAATTGCCCGCTCCTTGTGCATGAATCCCAGAATAATGCTTTTTGACGAACCGACTTCAGCTCTTGATCCTGAAATGATCAAGGAAGTTCTGGACGTAATGATTGAACTTGCAAACAGTGGAATAACAATGCTGGTTGTGACACACGAAATGGGATTTGCAACAGCAGTTGGGGATTGCGTTATTTTTATGGACGAAGGAGAAATTATTGAAAAAAACAACCCAAAGGATTTCTTTAATAACCCACAACACGACAGGACAAAGCTTTTTTTGAGCCAGATACTTTAACAGAAATTAGACAATCTACTTTTTGGGAAACTAGCTCAGGGAACTTTCAGAAAATTTTAGTTGAAAAAAGGAATCGTGCTCCAGAGAGTGTTTGCGGTATTGCTTTTGCTGGTAAGTAGTGTTCAATTTGTGCAGGCTCGTCACAAGTGTTACAAAGTCCCGACACCACCTGGAATAATGGGAATTTTCAGCAGCATTACTCTCATTCCTTCCGGAAGTACAATGGCTGCGGCACGCTCCTCCGAAACATCAGGTTGTGACCGTGGACATCCATCAGATAATTTCTATAAGCCAAAGAACAAACGAGTTGCTTTGTTCCTCAAAGATAATTTTTTGCAAGTCCGTGAGGAGAGTGCCCAAGGACAAGGACTTCATCTGAATGCACTTGCTCAGTTGGCTGGATGTTCCATTGAACATGCTGAATTTGGCAGGATAATTCAAAATAATTATTCCCAAATTTTTGGCGCAGACTTATTATCACAAAATGCCGATAATTTTGAAAACATAACAAAACGAACCACCAAACAGTTTTTAGGTTTGATGGCAGACTCACCGTTATTAGCTTCCAGTTGTGAATCCGGTTAGATTCCTCTGACAAATTGATTATTACCAAACCTAAAATTCTAACATTCAGTTAATTTTTTGCTAAGCAAAAGCTCATGAATCAGACTCTTTCACTTAAAAATAACGGAAATTCTGGAATATTTTTTGACAAACGTTTAGGAACAAATCTGGTTGCGTTGGCTTTGGTTGGTGGCGGGTTATGGTTTAATGGCCCATGGCGAGAAACTCTGTTAAACACAGGACTTTTTGCTCTTTCAGGTGCAATTACCAACTGGCTGGCTATTTATATGCTTTTTGAGAGAGTACCGGGATTGTATGGTTCCGGTGTCATTCCACTGCATTTTGAAGATTTCAAAACCGGCATCAATGAATTAATTATGCATCAGTTTTTTAACCGTGAAAATGTGGAAAAGTTCTTTGCAAATTCTTCCGGTTCAAAGATTCTTCCCAATTTTGAAGATGTCTTCAAAAAAGTAAATTTAAATCCTGCTTTTGACTCGTTGCTGGAAGTGATAGAAAACTCCAGTTTTGGTCCAATGTTATCCATGGTGGGAGGAGTACAAGCTCTGGAACCTCTACGCGAACCTTTTAAGGGAAAGCTACTGGTTGCTGTACAGAAAATCTCGAAAACTGAACCTTTTAAAGAAGCATTACGTGAACAACTGGCTGACCTTTCTGCAAGTGATGACATTCTGCAAAAAGTTGAAGGTATTGTTTCTAAACGCCTGGATGAGCTCACACCAAACATGGTAAAAGAGATTGTCGAGCGGATGATTCAAGAACACCTTGGCTGGCTGGTTGTCTGGGGAGGTGTCTTTGGTGGTCTAATTGGCCTTATCACAACCTTTGTATTTTAGAAACGTTCACTAACTATTGAGAATTGTTTCAGTAAACAACCAGTGTTAATTCCTATAAGCTATAATCATGAATCCCTAGTCCTATCATGCCCACAGAAAAACTCCTGCAGTTACTAAAGGAAATTACTGAAGAAAAAATTCCGTTCAATAAATTAATTGGAATGAAAATAGATACGCTGGATTTAGACAAGATCGGAATTCGATTCGAAATGAGTCCTGAACTGGTCGGAAATTTCACTCGTGGCAATCTGCATGGAGGGGTTATATCTTCTGTACTGGATGTAACAGGAGGTATGGTGGCTTGGACGGGGATAATGAAAAAAATGGAGGGTCAGTCATTTGATGAAATTTCTAAACGTTTTAATAAAATAGGTACTATTGATATTCGTGTTGATTACCTGCGTCCAGGTTTAGGCGAATATTTTGTTGCAACCGGGAGTACCCTGCGTACAGGTAACAAAGTATCTGTTACTCGTATGGAATTACACAATGACAAAGGAATTCTGATTGCAGTCGGTACCGGTACCTATGTAGTTGGCTGAGTTAATTCCCGCAAATGCATAAACAGACGACATCAGATGAATGTGAAAGGACTTGACACTTAGCTGAAAAACTCTTCATCATAGATGCACAATCGGAGCGTAGCGCAGCCTGGTAGCGCACACGCCTGGGGGGCGTGCGGTCGCTGGTTCAAATCCAGTCGCTCCGACCACCTGCCTGATGCATACTTCAACATAAATCCCGTCTAATTTAGTTAAAACAAACTAAGGGTTTCCTGTTATTAGGCTGACTGTCGTAATTAGGGCTTGCTGATTAGTGATATTTTTCAATAAAATCAATATGTAATTATTCGATATTGGATGTCATGTGCATTGGGTTCTCCTTAACCCACATAAAAGACATGCACATCCGTTGCTTGAGTACCTCATCATGCAAACTGTTTTCACTGGGATGTGACGCTGCTTTAGATTATTCTCCATTGTCATTCAGGGCGAAGTTCTGCGTGGAGCAGGAATGACAAAAGAAATACTTTTTCAGTGAAACTTAATTTTATAACACAAAATATTTTCAATTCTTAATTTGAACAGTAAATAATGAAACGTACCGAAAACCTGAATCTTGTTGACATTTCACCATTAACTTCACCAAAAAAACTTAAAGAACTTATACCGGTTTCAAAGACTGCAGAAGAAACTGTAATTCAAGCTAGAAATTCGATAAAAAGTATTCTGACTGGTGAGGATCATCGTTTACTGGTTATTGTAGGTCCCTGCTCTATTCATGATCCGGAGGCAGCACATGACTATGCCTTACGTCTGAAGAAACTTGCTGCTGAAGTTTCTGACACAATTCTGATTGTGATGCGTGTCTATTTTGAAAAACCAAGGACGACGGTCGGCTGGAAAGGATTGATCAATGATCCAGAACTTAACGGAAGCCACAAAGTAAATAAAGGAATAGAGCTTGCGCGTAGGATTTTGTTGGAAATCAACAATCTCGGCCTGCCGTGCGCTACTGAAACTCTTGATCCTATCGCACCACAATATGTGGCAGATTTGATTTCCTGGAGCGCAATCGGAGCACGTACAACTGAATCTCAGACACACCGTGAAATGGCAAGTGGTTTATCGATGCCGGTCGGTTTTAAAAATGGAACTGACGGTGGCTTGAATGTGGCTCTCAATGCAATGAAATCTGCTTTGCAGCAACACCATTTTATCGGAATCAATAATGATGGTGTTTCCTCTGTCATCAAGACTTCAGGTAATCAAAATGTTCACCTGGTTTTACGTGGCGGAAACAACGGGCCAAATTACGATGCAGTTTCAGTCCACATTGCTGCAGATGCACTTGCTTCAGGAGGCTTGCCCAAAGCGATCATGATTGACTGCAATCATGCAAATTCCGGAAAAGATCCTTCCCGGCAGGAACTGGTACTGAGAAACACAATTCTTCAAATTAAAGACGGAGACAATTCCATCATTGGAACAATGATCGAAAGTAACATTAACGGCGGGAACCAGCCAATTTCAGCAGAAATGAAATATGGTGTTTCTGTAACAGATGCCTGCCTGGATTGGGACAACACTCGGAGAATATTACTGGATGCACACCAATCTCTGAAAAACGGCAGCTGAAATATTATTGTTATTGCAGACTAAAATCACTATAAATAAATTTATCAGCAAAAGATGTGAATATAGAGCAATGGACAATAGAAAAAATTTTGAATTGGACACAGGTCCATTTTGAAAAAGTACGTCCGGACTCTCCACGCCTGGATGCTGAACTGCTACTTGCCTATGTGCTTGACTGTCCCCGTTTGGATCTTTATCTTCGTGCAGACCAACCTTTGAACGAAAAAGAACGTGGTGCGTATCGTGAACTGGTTCAGCAACGTGCTGCAGGTTGCCCTATTGCATATTTGACAGGAGAAAAGGATTTCTGGTCCTTGACACTTGAAGTAAGCAAAGCAACCCTAATTCCACGTCCAGATACAGAAACACTGGTAGAAACTTCAGTAGAGAAAATCCTGGAATGGCAACAAACCCATCCCAAAGCAACTTGCAATATTGCTGAACTCGGAACAGGAACAGCCGCAATACCTCTGGCTTTTTGTGCTGAACTCCAAAACCTGAATATTATATCTGTAGACTGTTCTGCAGAGACATTAAAAGTTGCAGCCCGAAATTTAGAACGTTATCAAAATTTACTTGCTCCACGTAACAACAGTCTGAAGCTTGTAGAGAGTGACTTATTTTCTACAATTAAACCTGCTGCAAATCTTGATTTTATAATCAGCAACCCACCTTACATTCCCACTGAAACCATTTCTACTTTGCAGGTTGATGTTTGTCAATATGAACCCAGTATTGCGTTAGACGGTGGTACTGACGGCTTGTTTTTTTACAAGTATCTACTCAAAACTGGTCCAAGTCTGCTTAAAAGAAGTGGTGAAATGATTTTGGAAATAGGCTTTGACCAGCAAGTTGAATTGACAGAACTGCAGGACCATTTCCCAGAATGGACTCCCGCTACTTTCCTTCCGGATCTCCAGGGAAATATCCGCGTCTGCTGTTTGCAACTGGAGTGTTAGCGGACTCCCATTAATTCAGTTGATATTTCAGGTGTTTTTCCTGCAATCAAATCCGCAGTAATACGAGCCGTACCGCAGGACATGGTCCAGCCCAAATGCCCGTGTCCGGTATTGTAAAATAAATTTGAATGTCGTTCTTTTCCCAGAATTGGTGTACCTTCCGGTGTCATAGGTCGAAATCCGGACCAGAATTGTGCTTTGTCATAATTTCCTGCATTTGGAAAAAGTTTTTTTGAAGTACTCAGAATGTGTTCAAAATCTTCTGGAGTATGTCCTATGTCGTATCCAGTAAATTCTGAAACAGAACTAACCCTGAAATGATTCCCCATTGGTGCAAACCCCAATAAATCTTCTTCATGCAGTCCTCCAATTCTGGGGGGAGTATGACCTTTTTCTACTGGAATTGTAATCGAGTACCCCTTGACCGGACAGACAGATATCCTTACTCCCAGGGAAGTACGTACCAGCAACGGACTCCAGGCACCAAGACAAAGCACATAATTATCTGCAGTGAAAACACCGCGGTTAGTTACTACCCGTTTGATTCTGGTCCCGGATGCTTCAAGACGCTCAATTGTAACTCCGGACTCAAAAGTTCCACCCATTCCCCTGCAGCACTCCATCAATTGTTCTGTAAAAATTTTGGAGTCTCCGGATTCATCTGTAGGAGAAAACACTCCACCCGCAATCTGATCTTTTGAATCCCTTAACTCCGGAACAATCTCCAGTACGCGTTCTTTTTCAACGGTCTCCAGTGTCTGTCCAATCTCCTGGAGTAAACGAACGTGTGAACTACTTGCAGCCAATGCTTGTGAATTTCGATAAAGATAAATCAGGCCATTTACATTTTGTTCATATTGGATGTTTGTTTCCTCTACTACTTCTTTCAATTTTTTTTGAGAATATGAGGAAATTCTATGTTTTGCCAAAGAATTCCTTTTAGCTTTGTATTCAGAACATTGAAACAGGAATTTCAAACCCCAGCGAATAAATTGTGGATCTGCCTGAAACTTCATCCGGAAAACCGGATCTTTATGAAACAGGGAATTAAACCATATTTTGAGAGCTTTGGGTGAGCCCCAGGCAATGGAATGTCCTGTGGCAATCAGTCCTGCATTACCATAACTCGCTCCTCCAATTCCAGGTGGTAGACGGTCAATAACCAACACTTTATGACCGTCTTTAAGTAGTTGATAGGCGGTAGTGACTCCAACAACACCACCGCCAAGAATTAAAACTTCCATTTTGTTTAGACTGATTTATTTTAATCTCATTTTACTAATTTAACACTTCTGCGAAGTCCCGGCAGAAAAACCCAGAGAATTCCTGCCAGCATTATTGTTCCACCAAATGCTTCATAACCATTGATTAGAGTACCGAAAACCAAAAGCTCAAATATAAGCGAAACAACCGGTGAAAAAGAACCAACAATAACTGTCTTGGAAATAGTGAGGTAACGCAAAGCATAAGTATAGGAAACCCGTCCTACAAACGGTCCACAAAAAGCTGCCAGTGCCAGCCACTGCCACTCAATAAATTCTAAAACCGCAACTCCGCTTCTTACTTCCTCCAGACTCCAAAGTATTACAAGTGCAAGAGCTAATCGTGAAACATTTAAAACCTGTGGATTTATTTCATGAATAATACTTTTTGTCAGAACCTGCATTACTGCAAAACTAAAAGCTGTCGTAATAGCCCAGATGATTGCAGACCACTCATTAAGTTCAAAACTCAAAATATTCAGTTTCATCACGATTATGCCTGCAATAATAAACACTACTGCAACCCAAACTCGAGCAGTTATAATCTCTTTCAAAAATAACCAACTCAGTAGCATTGCAATAATAATCTCACTGCGCGAAAGTAAAATCAGCATAGTCGGGGATGCCAGATTCAAGGCCTGGCAAATTGAATAATTGCCGAGTAGTCCTGCCAGGGAGATCAGCAAAGTAATTCTCCCAATTTTCCAGGAATATTTAGTTTGATTACGTGCAAGCCAGGCTCCCGGTAGTGAAAACAAAAGAGCCCACAGGAAAACACCCCAGATGACAGTTAGAGGTGCAACTGTTTCCAGGCTCAAACGGTATGGAATTGCATAAAGTCCCCCTCCAAGCGTTGCGAGCAACGCAAAGCTAAGCCCCTTGGATTGATCACTCACTGACTACTTTCTGACATTCAATAATGGACACTATGAAATAATATTCAGGTTTTTAGACAAATCATGCTTAAACATAACGGCATGAGTCAGGTGCTAAGGCGACGAGGTAAAAGTTTTTTTTCAAACATCAGGAACTCAAAATCTCAGTGCCTTAGTTTAATGCCCAATAAAGTCACAAAGCCAGTACAGTTTGCTCAAAAAAAAATTGCTGCTAAATATTGATTTTTATTGATTGTTCATTTTCTATTTTTGAGCTTAAATAAGTCAAGTAAATTTACATCGTTATGAAAGCATGGTATGATAAAAATCTCTTTTTTGCCCCTAAAACTGTCTGATTATTCTGCACGATGCAACTTATCGGCATTGGTTTTGCCAGATCATACTGGATTTCATTAATTAAGCTGCTCCAAAATCAGGTTTCTCATCAATTGAATACCGAATTAGTTGGAGAGTCCCATTCAGTTTTAAATCCTGGAATCTTGTCAAAAGAATCTGTGGATATTACAGAAAGGATTGTAAAGCTGAAGCCAGACTGGGCTTTGTTTTCAGCAAGTGCGTTTGAAACTCCAGAACTGTGTCTAAATTTGCTACAGGAGGTTCAAAAAATTTCCAAAAAAAATTTACGCTTTGTATTGGCAATTGACGAAATCAATCCTGGTTTAACGATTTTATTAAAACTCCAGCCAGTCTTTGAGTTGGTCAACAAAATGCAATTTAAGATTTCTGATCCGGATTTGCTGCTGACACATCACATCCGGAGTTTTCCCAGAATTCGTCTGGGGAACGACTTTCGAACTTTGGATTACACTGATAACTGCGGAACACTTGTGCGACAATCTCCCAGTGAAGTTCCGCTCAACACCCTCATTCCATTCAAAAACATTCAGAAAATTGAAACACTAAAAGCTGGAACTGCACCAGAAAAGTGGCTCAATGATTTTTTACTTGAGCGCGACAATGTAGCTCATCCGGACCAGGTTGTGGGAATTCTCCGTGAGACAAAAGGCTGCTATCTTTTTCCAGGCATTCCATTTAATTCCATCCTGAGTTTGAAAATTAACAAAACTAAGATCGAACACGTAATTCGGCTTGATGAGTGCAGCATTAAAAATCCACCCTTTAAACGTTTCATTGAAAACATGGAACAGGAACATCGTTTATGGTTAAGTGCTGACAAAGAAAAAGCCAAACGTGCATCGGTTCACATTCATTGCTCAGGCAAGTATCCTATTATCAACACCTTGATGAAAAAGTTATTAAAGGAGATCGGATATAATAATTTTGAGTTAATTTCAGAAATTAAAAACGAAGAACTGAAACAGAAAAATTCTGATATTTATTTAAAATTAAACAATTTTCCAGCTAACAAAATCCGGCAGAAACACATAGACTGGAGTAAGGATTTGAATCAGATACTTGAACCGCTTAATCATTTTATTTTTTTAAGTGATCTAAAAATGGAAAATATTTCTGCTGCTTTACCAATCCATAAAATTGAATTCGAAGAGTTTAGGGATAATTTATTGAAAAAGATAAAAGATGCAGAAACGAAAAATCAACAAGCCCAAAGTGATCTGATGCTCCATACTCAGGAGCGGAATATCTTGAAAAAAATAACACCTTTTTCCAGAAAGCTGCTGGAAGCCCTGTCGGCCAGCAGGACGTGGGAAAGTGCTGTTGAACTTGCATCAAAAATTAAACAGCCAAGAGCGATCTTGTTTTGTGAAAATGAAAATGTTGCTGCTGAATTGAATCTCAGCTTAACTGAAGTTCCTAGAAAACTCTGGATCAACCCCTTCAAGTTTCAGCATGCCGAAGATTTGACTCAACTAAATTCAAAAATGACTCATTCCTATCTAAAACCGGGAACCATTATTATTTCAGCATCCGCACGAACTCACCTGGAAAACCTGTGTCGGAAAGCTCTTCTGGAAAGAAAACAATCTGAAACAGTTTTGCATGAACAAAAAATGCACATTAAGAAAATTAAAGCCAATTTAGAGATGCTTCAAAACAAAAAAAATAAATCTGCTTTTCACTGGCTCCATGTTTCACTTAAACAACTTCTATATCGAGATCGTCACTTGTTTCAAATTTCTCAAAGTAAAACAGAATGAACAGTTCTCACACTATTCAGGAGATAATTTTGCTCCTGAATGAATTTTGGAATAAGCAGGGTTGTATCCTGATGAATCCATATGATGTAGAAACTGGAGCTGGAACAATGAATCCGATGACCACACTCCGTACTATTGGTCCGGAAGAATGGAATGTGGCATACGTCGAACCTTCGCGACGACCTGCAGATGGACGTTATGGTGAAAATCCAAACCGTCTTTATCAGCATCATCAATATCAGGTAATTTTGAAACCATCACCTGATAATGTGGAAGAATTATATCTG
>Ga0209709_10001635_pt1 | contig 20482 bp, 11 predicted proteins | sample ArcticOcean_MG_C_2_FD_187435 | JGI IMG/M metagenome (GOLD analysis project Ga0209709, IMG submission 187435) | Marine microbial communities from western Arctic Ocean - ArcticOcean_MG_CB4_136 (SPAdes) (version 2) | ecosystem: Environmental > Aquatic > Marine > Oceanic | place: Arctic Ocean...
CCGTTAACCCCGGCAGGTTGTTGTGCAGTCGTCCCACTCGGAACGAGTATGGCCCCAGTTCCAGAATTCCCGACGAACCCAGTCACGGTTAAATCTTTCCCCACCGAGACGTTCCCCGTGGTGGTGAAGGCTGTCGTAGGGTTCGTAAACTGGATCGTGTGTGGTGTGAGGTTCCCCGTAGCGGTGATCGCCGAGAGTTCGTGTTGTGCCTCGACCGTCACCGTACCCATGGTCATGGTTCCACCGAGTTCGAAGTTCGTGCTGACGAAACAATTTCCGACAACGTGGAGGTTGGCCGATGGACTATCAACCCCAACCCCGATCTTTCCTGTGAGCGTATCAATCACGGCATTCGATGCATTACCCACCCCCTTGAATGTGACTTTATCAACATCCGTGAAGACAAGTTGACCGTTCGCGGACATATCTACTATTTGGGGAGGTTTTTTTAAACGAAAAAGTCCGAAGGACTTTGTTTGATACGGGACAAGTGCTTCGCACTTGGAACTCTTTTTCTTACAAAGTGGGAGGCACTTCGGAGGAAATTTGTTTGGAACAAGTCCTATGGACTTGGGGATCAGCCACAATGATACGTACACCCCACGAAGGCCGCTGTATGAACGACATTCGCTTCATCCGTGATGACACCGTTCGCGTCGAGGTGTCGAATTTTATAGGCCTTTTCTGTCTCTGTAGGGTGGTCTTCCCATTGGATTTGACCATGTTCGTCTAGTGTATTTTCACCTGTTTCATCTTTCTTGATATTTTGTATGGGTTGAGTTACCGGACTGAAATCACAATCCATAGTGATTTTGGCGACCGTGTAGTTTGCGAGAAACTCACTGTCTTGTTTTTGACCGTAGCCGGCTACATTGGATGTCGTGATGTAATCACCCGATTCGAGGGGACCGTTGATGTTCGTGACCCAAATGGCACCTTCACCGACGGAGTTGATGAACGCCCTAATATCACCGACTTGTTTTTTCATCACGGAGACGAATGACCCTTGTGTGTATTCGCGAGTCTCAGGGTCTTCACTACCTGAAATAACACCGAAACAAGACTTATCCTTTTCAGTCGTTGACATCGACACGAGTGGAAGTGATTGACTAACTTGAATCGCACTCGCACCGGTAGTGATTTCCTCGTCGATGTTATAATACTTATTTTTATTAGCTGAGACGATGAGACCTTCGAGCGTTTCGTAATCCGAATAAGAGACTCCTTCGATGAACGCCCTGTGCTGACCAGTGAAATCAAGTTGATTCTGATTACCAACATGGCTTATATACGCCCGGTCAGCCCATGTTACAGCACCGTTACTAGACGAACCGAATGCGAGAGTTCCACTCTGAGACGAATACGAAGAAGCTACAATTGCCCACATAGAAGTTGTACCATTGGCTTCTAAACGTAAACCGGCATTTTGACTATAATAATCGTTATCATTCTGTTTTATATGTAGGTTCCCTTTTGGACTTATCGTCCCGATACCGACCTTATTATTGGTCGAATCCACGTGGAAGGTGGTTGAATCTACCGTGACATCCCCACTGAAGGTTGCTGCCCCAAACGTTGTAGGCACGATAGCCGCAGACCCGTCAAAGGAAACACCCCCAATCGTTCGTGCTGTCGTCAACGTGGCAGCCGTCCCAGCCGTTGTTGCTGAACCGGCGGAACCAGTCGTATTTTGGTTTAGGGTTGGAATCCTAGCAGCATCTAGGGTCCCGGTCGTTATTTTTGCCGTGTCTAAAGCTGGAATCCTAGCAGCATCGAGTGTCCCCGTAATTTGTGCGGCGGGAATGGACGTAAGCCCCGACCCGTCTCCCAAGAACGTAGCTGCCGTGACATTTCCGGTGACGATACTATTTGAGTTCACGATAAAACCCGTTGTCGCATTCGTAAACTGAATCGTGTTTGAAGTTACATTCCCGGTATCCGTGACCGATTGAAGCGTTGATGATGTCGAAATACCCGTAAGTCCGGACCCATCGCCAGCGAACGTTGTAGCGGTCACGGTTCCACCCACCGTTAATTCTGTTGAAACGTAGACGTTCCCGACCACGTGTAAATTAGACGTGGGTCCGTTGACATCGACCCCGATCCCCAAACTCGACTTTACCGTATCGATGACAACGTTCGAAGTCGCGCCGACGAACGTAGCTTTGTTCGTTCCCTGAAACTTTAGGATACCGTTCGTGGCCATATCTACTATTTGGGGAGGTTTTTTTAAACTGGGGGAAACCCGAAGGACGGGACAAGTGCTTCGCACTTGGAACTCTGGTTCTTACAAAGTGGGACGCACTTTGGAGGAAAATTGTTTACGCTGTCGATACGGTGACTGGATCAAGACTAAAAGGGGGTTCAGGCCACGTGACTGAACCTGTACTAAACCCTTCTTGAGACGTTATATCTCTTAAAGCCTGGCGATACGTGGACCATTTTGGTTTATCGAATGGGACATCCCCTATTTGTGTAAAGTCGGTACGCAGTAGTAAAGCGTCACGTTTGGTTCGTATTTCAGATTTAAGAAGACTGACACCCGCATCCACAACTTCTTGTTTCTCAGCCTCGGAGGTAAACACCCGGTCAATTAGAGTATAGGTCTGTTCGTAACAGCCTTGGTCCTCATCAAACACGAGAGGGTCTTCTACATACATTTCGAGAGGGTTTGCGTTTTGTGGGGGTTGGGTGTGTATGTAAAGAACGTACCCGGAACCTTCTAACATAGAAGATACGATATACGCGGAGGTTGGGGGTTTATGGATGAGACCACACTCGAGAGCGTTACTTACCTGTATGGGATACCCTTCTGGTTTCCGGTCAACACTCTTAATAATATATTGGATTTCCATTTATACTTTAGTAATAGGGTACATTATAAATTGCTTAAACATCGGCTGCGTTCGTAGGAAACGAACGTCCCGTACCCCAGATAATACGAACCGCACCCTTTCCTCCAGGACCGCCAACTGAGTTGCTAGTACTGTCACCAGTAGCTGGACCGCCACCACCACCGTATAGACCTCCGACTCCTCCTATTCCATATGGCGTCGTTCCCAGGCTACCCCTGGCCCCACCCGATCCACCACCTCCTGCCACATTTACACTTACTTGAGTATTTGTGCCGGTGAAGGTATCATTCACACCAGCAGCACCGTTGGCTCCCTGACCGTTGAGACCGACCCCACCCCCAGCAACCGCACCATAATCGGACGTTGAATTTGAATTTTGCAACCGCCCCCCACCGCCACCGCCACCGCCACCAGCCCCAGCGGTAGCATTAACAAAAGTAGCACTACCGCTGATTGCAGAACCTCCCCCCTTACCTCCCGTACCACTGTACCCACCAGCACCTCCCCCCCCAGAAGTAATGGTACCGGAGGAATAGTTACCTTCACATGTCCCACCAATCCCTCCACCGTCACCCGTAAAAGTCCCACCCGAGGGCTTCACGTTGTTCATACTATACGGACCTCCATGTTGTCCACCACCGGCGACCGTTGTCAAAAAACTAGAAGTACCACCGTTACTCCCGGCTACCGACCCCGGGGAATTAGTACCGGTGGGGCGTCCACTCCCAGCTGTACCTACTGTAACAGTATACGAAGTTCCAGGAACAACGGTTACGTTATTTCTCCATGCGAGTCCACCCCCAGCACCTCCAGAACCATACCAACCACCCCCACCACCCCCACCACCTACACATACTACGAAAACACTGGTAACGCCCGAGGGGGCTATCCACGCAGTCGTACCGGTGGTAGTAAAAGTTTGTTGTCCGGCTGGGATATTCACCCCCACAATACTGAATGTTCTATCCAGGGTCGCTCCAGACACAGTATCAGTGGCTCGGAATGTTACGGACGTCGTTCCCGCCGCCCCGATAGTACCTGTTATCGCACCCGTAGTCGGGTTAAGAGTGAGACCTGATAAGTTATTCGCAGGTACAGAGTATGTCACACCGCTACCCCCAAGGTCGTCTGTAGCCGCTAATTCCGTATTAGTCACGGTCGAGAGAGTAGAGAAGGTTAAGGTCGCACCAGCCGCCGGTGAGGTCCAAGTCACACCACCAACATTTAGGGTTGCGGCACTCGTCGCATTGAGACCGGCACCATTCGTCACGACAACCGTAAAGGGTCTATTTGCGACCTGTCCGGACGCCAAGTTTCCCATCTTAAACCCGATCGAACCATAATTTGTAAATGTGAAATCGGTCACGTTATATTTTGTACCGTTACCCCCTTGAAGTTGGATTGTGGTCTGAGCATCAAAGAAAGCCCCCGTGACTGTGACGACTTGGGTAGTGACAGCATTTACCGCGACGGATGTGGGACTAATTGTTTGTATCGTTGGGGGTGTCGCGATAGACCCCCACCCCGATACCGTGTACGCTTCCATGTACCCGGTTGTGGAGTTATAGCGGATCATACCATTAATCCCGGTGGCGGGTCTCTGGTCCGTGGTCCCAGATGGAAGTTTTATAGTACCTGTTCCGAGGAATTCAGCCCCTCCTGATACGATGAGTTCAGCCTCTGATGAGATGCTCACACTACCACCCATACCGGAGTGTGCCGTACAGTAATAGTAAAGTGTTGTAGGGGTGCTTGCAGAGACAACAAATGTTCGTTTCTCACTGCTCGCGTACGTACCAGTAGTTGTTATACCTGTCGAGTATACAGAACCACCACCATGTGAACCATTATTTGTAGTAGAGAATTCAAATGGGTGACCTGAAAGAGTCCCACTGGATAGATCGAAAATATAGGTTTGGTGTTGGTGTAGTACCAATGATGCTTGGAGGTACCCATCGATATAGTATTTATTAGCACCACTGGCATTCGTCATTGTAACGACGAATGTCTTAGTAGTTCCGATCGTGACTACATTACTCACCGAGGCAGCCCCAGTGACAGTCAAGTCATCCGAGACTGAAACGTTCCCAGTGACAGTCAAGTCATCCGAGACTGAAACGTTCCCCGTAACGGTCAAGTTAGAAGAAACGAGGGCGTTCCCCGTAACGGTCAAATCGTCGGATATCAAAACGTTCCCGGTAACGGTCAAATCCCTCCCTACCGAAACGTTGGCGGTCGTGATTAGACCTGTGGTAACGTTCGAGAATTCAATCGTGTGTGGTGTGACACTCCCCTTTGCTGTGGTATTCGCGAGGGTATGGGTCGTGGCGATAACCTCGACGGTTCCAATGGAAAGGACCCCCCCAACAATAAGGTTAGAGGAGGTCGTGACCCCTGTCGTGACATTCGTAAAATTGGTAGTTCCCAGGACTTCCGAACTCGTGGGCTGATACGGTGCCGCCACTACTTCAATAGCCCCGAGTTTCAAAACGTCGGTGTGGACGTTACCCGTGACACGTAAGTGTGCATTCTTGATATCCAGAAACGAATTTTCATTCGTCACGTGGTACGACATATCTACTATTTGGGGAGGTTTTTTTAAGTGATGAAGTCACTTGGCGACTGGGTGGGTTTTTCTTACAAAGTGGGTTGCACTTTGGAGGAAAAGGTCGTGAATTTTCACGGTTCGGGTGTGGGGACGGCGGGCCACTCGACACCTGTCAGGTTTCCATCTTCATCTAAAGTTGGTTTGACCGTCACCGGGAGGTGTCGGAGGGCTCGGCGGTAGTCCTTCCAGTTCTGGATATCCAGTTCGAGTCTGTGTGGGTAATCTGGGGTTACGTACTTATCACTCTTATCGAGGAGAAGGTTCCGCTCCTCCCTACACTTTTTGATCGCCTCAACGTTCGTGAGTTTGTAGAGTGCGTATTCGTACGTCTCATCATTAAGGAGATTTGAAACAGTCGCGTCCTCGAAAACAACACTCTCCCACGTGGTACCGTCAGATGTATAAGGCATACCCGGGGCTATACTTTCTAATACTTGGGCGAGCATATATACTTTACCTTGATGTTTTTATTAGAATGTTCCTGGGGCTTGTATATACACCGAACCTTCATAGGCTGTGTGAGTACCGGTAAAGGTACGGTTTGTTGCGGTTGTGATGATATAGGATATACCACCATAACTAATGGTATTATAGTTACCACCCGCCCCACCAGTGGCTCCTGCACCCCCCCCTGAGCGTTCTATACCATTCCCGCCACCACCACCAAAACCACCGGTAGACTCGTAGCCGGGATAACTACTATTGCCCCCGGCGCCCCCACCCATAGCCCCAGCGGCGGGTCTTATACCCGGACCGTTGCCACTGCTACCCCCCGAAACAGCAGTCCCATTCCCAAGCCATCCAGCCCCACCGGAAACTCCCCCAAAAGTTCCACCAGCAGCACCACCGTAATCTAAATTACCTTGTGACGACCCGTTAGCATGCCCCGCCTGTCCAACGTTATAATTTGGGGAACCCGCCCCACCACCACCACCAGCAACCATATATACCTGATCGTTCGCAGTAGTAAAGTTTTCCTTGAGAATCCAGGTAGCACCACCACCACCACCACCAGTATTACTTTTTTGAACACCTGTCGGGAACTCACCAGCCTGTCCCACAATAATGACTATTTTCGTTCCCACTGTGAAAGCAATGTCCGCGCGGATATTGGCACCGTTCCCGGGAGAGTTGCTATAAGTCCCGTTCCCGGCAGTCCTCGTACCTTGCCCCCCCTTCGCAGTGATACGGTACGTTCCGGTCTTAGGAATAGTCCAGAGCTGGAACCCTTGTTTACCGGATACTTGGTTAAACCACGCAGTAGTGTTATACCATACCGTTGAATTATATGCAGTTTTCATTTGGTCGAACGTAGGTCCGAATCGTACATCACCTGCAGCCCGTGTGAACGTATGTGAGGTAAAGGCGAAGAGTGCATCGGGCACAGCCTTTAGAGTAAACGTACGGTCTAAGAAGACTGAAGAGTCGGCGTTATCCGTTGCTCGAATGGTGACAGACGATGTGGTGTTTTCTGCGGCGTTAGTAGTACCCGTTATGGTACTCCCTGAAAGTGTGAATGTTCCAGATAGATAAGATCCCGATTGAAGTGTATAGGTCACAGCCGACCCACCCACACCATCATATGCAGAGAGTGTGAGTGTGGTTGCAGCCCCTATAGCGAACTCATTTATACTCGAAGCCGCTGGGGATGACCAAGTCACACCACCAAGTCCGAGTGTCGTGGAACTCGTTGCTGAGAGACCGGCCCCATTCGTCGCGACAACCTTATAGGGTCTATTTGCGAGTTGTCCGGTCGCCAAGGTTCCAATCTTAAACCCGATCGAACCAGAATTTGTAAACGTGAAAGTGGTCGTGTCATAGTTTTTACCGTCCACCCCTCGAAGTTGGATGTTGGTGATAGCATCAAACCCGGATCCAGACACCGTGATGGTATCTGTGTCGACATCAGCTACTGCGACGTTTAGTGTATCAAAACTTGTTATCGATGGAGGTGTCGCGATGGACCTCCACCCCGATACCGTGTACGCTTCCATGTACCCGGTTGTGGAGTTATAACGGATCATACCATTAATCCCGGTGGCAGGTCTCTGGTCCGTGGTCCCAGATGGAAGTTTTATAGTACCTGTTCCGAGGAATTCAGCCCCTCCTGATACGATGAGTTCAGCCTCTGATGAGATGCTCACACTACCACCCATACCGGAGTGTGCCGTACAGTAATAGTAAAGTGTTGTAGGGGCACCCGCTGGGACTACAAACGTTCTCTTTTCAGTACTTCCATACGCACCCGTAGTTGTTATACCTGTGGTGTAATACGGATCTGAATTAGTCGTTCCATCATTTGAATTTGAGGAATCGAATACAAATGGGTGACCGGGTGAACCGGTGAGACTACTATCAGATAGGTCGAAAATATACGTTTGGTGTTGATGTAATTGTAATACAGGACGATCTACACCATCGATAAAGTATTTATTAACACTATTGACCTGCTGTACCGTAACCACAAATGTCTTAGTAGTTCCGATCGTGACTGCATTACTCACGAGTGAAGTCGTAGAAGTAACACCCCCTGTGACAGTGAGTTCACCCCCCACCGAAACGTTCCCCGTGGTGACGAGACCTGTGGTCGCATTCGTGAACTGAAGCGTGTTCGACGTGACGTTCCCATTTTCGGCAATTTGGTGGAGGTTCGATGTGATACCGGTGACATTACTCGCGTCCCCGTATAGGTATCCCGCGGTCATATCCCCTGTAACGGTCAAATCCTTCCCTACCGAAACGTTGGCGGTCGTGGTGAGCCCCGTGGTAGCGTGAGTGAGTTGTATGGTCTCACCTGTCGAAGCCCCTAGAGTTGTCACGGCAGCGAGGGAGTGCGTGGCGGCTGCCGATATGGTGTTGATCGTGAGGTTACCACCGACACTCAGGTCTGTGCTCACGTGGGCGTTGCCGGTGACTTCGAGCTTGGCACTGGGGGTGGCTCCACCTATACCGATATTCCCCACAGTATAGCTTAGGGCTGTTGGTGAGGATTCTATGGTCCACGGGGTACTCACGAAAGGTGTACCGTCTTCGTGTAAAGTTCCGGTAAAGTTGATATCACCCGTGACATCCAAAGTGAACGCGGGATCTGTTAAACCTATACCAACATTCCCACCATCATAGTATACTTCATTCGTGTTCACTGTTGTCCATTGACTCAAAGTTCCATTGATTGCCGATGAGGGAATTCCCGTTAGGAGTGCACCGTTTCCGGCAAATGCATCAGCTGTCACGGTTCCAACTACATCGAGACGCGTACTTGGGTTCGTTTTACCTATCCCGACGTTAGATGTGGTCGTATCGACGAAGAGGTTAGCCGTACCCACCTCGATATTCGAATTTGAAGTGAACCCTTTCGTATCGTTTAGAAAATTTACGGTGGATATTGTGTTTGCACTCGCCACGATCGAAATTTGATCGATGTTGAATCCAGTCGCGTGTACGTTCCCACTCGTTACCCTGAGGTTGGTATTATTTACATCGAGGTACGTATCGTTACCATTCATTATATTTTACGAAGGTTTTTTTAAACTGGGGGAAACCCGAAGGACGGGACAAGTGCTTCGCACTTGGAACTCTGGTTCTTACAAAGTGGGATGCACTTTGGAGGAAAGGGTCAACTGCTATGCAGTTGGAATTGGGGGCCACTCAACACCTGTGAGTTTTCCATCTTCATCGAGATCCGGTGAAGACATACCCGGGAGGTCACGGAGGTGTTGGCGGTAACGATTCCACTCTTTACGGAGTTCGTCCCTTATGGGGAAATCCATAAAGGCGTATTTATCCGTAGAGGGAATCAATGCGTCCCGTTCTGAACGGAGTTTAGTCATCGCATCGACTTTGCGTTTTTGTACGACTTTATGAGCTGCGATTTCTTCTGGAGTGGGTTCACCAATAGTAATGGTTAAGTCTTCCATATATTATATACCTGATATTATAATAGATTAATAATGACTTGCCCGTGACCGTCTCTTACCCCCGGGGAATTTGATTGACTGCTACCATTATTGTAGGAACCACCTCCACCTCCACCGGTACGCCAGAGGTGATTTGTCGGAACGTTGAAGATGGCGTAATTAGCACTAGCTCCACCCGAATACCCCCCTCCTGCTCCTCCAGGGTGATTATATACCCCTCCTCCGCAGCCAAAACCACCATTCCCCCCAGAGGAGGCGCCGACGCCGGCGATACCTCCGCTAAAAGTGGGTGACCCCCCAATCGCATCAGTCCATCCCCTTGCACCCCACGTGGTGGACGTGCTGTAACCACTGGAACTGTTCGTGGTCCAATGCCCACCATTTGCACCATTATCAGCCACATACCAACTACCATACGTGCCTGATTTTGAAGAATCATAATTGAATAGTGTCGCAGCTGTGGTAATTTGACCGTCAATACCGATAGTTTCTGAGAGAAGATTTGGGGAAGTTATATTAATAATTGCCCCCCCTCCCCCCCCTCCAGCAATAATGAGGGGGGTGGTACCAGTAAAAACAAATGATCCCCCACCCCCCCCTCCTCCGTAGTTATTTTCGTCCGAGCCTCCCAAAATCCCTTCTTGACCAACTACTATTTTTACAATTTGACTCTTGGTCAAACTAAATCGTCCTTTCATACGTGCCCCCTTTCCGTAATAACCCGTATCGTAGGTCCCTATACATCCCCTCCCCCTCGCCCCATACACCTCAATCTCATACGTTCCGGTCTGAGGAACAGTCCATTCCTGTATTCCTTGGGTCGTCACGTTCAAATTACTGGTATAATCCGTCCATGTAGGTGAATACGCGGTCGTTAACTGGGAGAGTGTAGGACCAGTCTGCCCCGTAACACCAGCGTTCGTGAACGTGAACGGGGAGCTAAAGAGGTAGAGTGGGGAAATCCCCACAATACTGAATGTTCTATCCAGGGTCGCTCCAGTCACAGTATCAGTGACTCGGAATGTTACACTCACTCCACCCGCTGCGGTGGCCGCCCCGATAATACCTGTTATCGCACCCGTAATCCCGTTAAGAGTGAGAGGTGATGGTAAGTTATTCGCAGGTATAGAGTATGTCACACCGCTACCCCCAACGTCGTCTGTAGCCGCTAATTCCGTATTATTCGCGGACGTGAGAGTAGAGAAGGTGGCCAGGGTCGCACCAGCCGCCGGTGAAGTCCATGAGAGACCCGAAAACCCGATCGTTGCGGTACTGGTCGCAGTGAGACCACCCCCGATCGTCGCGACAACCTTATAGGGTCTATTTGTGAGTTGTGGGCTACCAAGTACCGCACCAGTCGCCGAAAGTTTGAAGGTAAGACTTGTCGCGTCCACAAACGCTACAGAGTCGACAGGGTAAAGGGTGGTTCCATCTACACCCAACACTTGTACTTTATCTGTTCCTGTCATAGAAGAAGTGAACCCCGTACCGGTAACGGTGATCGTCGTCGAGCCAGTCGCAGAGGCTAACAAAGTATTGTTTGAGAGGCTTGTGATTGTGGGTGGTAGTAAACTAATCGTAGCAGTACTGGTCGCAGTGAGACCAGCACCCCCTGTGACTTTAACTGTATAGGGTCTATTTATGAGTTGTGGGCTACCAAGTACCGCACCAGTCGCCGAAAGTTTGAAGGTAAGACTTGTCGCGTCCACAAACGCTACAGAGTCTACAGGGTAAAGGGTTGTTCCATCTACACCCAACACTTGTACTTTATCTGTTCCTGTCATAGAAGAAGTGAACCCCGTACCGGTAACGGTGATCGTCGTCGAGCCAGTCGCAGAGGCTAACAAAGTATTGTTTGAGAGGCTTGTGATTGTGGGTGGTAGTAAACTAATCGTAGCAGTACCGACCGCTGCAATACCCATAGCATTCGCGACTCTAATTTTATACGGTGTCTGTAATGGGTCGTAGCCATTGGCTGCCCCAAACACCCCCATTTGAAAACTTATTTGGTAACCGGCAGCGGCTGGTGTAGTCGTATTAAAAACACTGTATAGGGTTCCATCGGCACCTTCGAGTTGAACCGTCGAACCTGGTGTAATACCTACACCTGTAACTACGAACGTCGTGGTTGCTGTATTGGCACCCAAAACACTCGTCGGCAAAACACTCGTGATAGAGGGTGGCGCAGAAATAGCTCCCCACCCCGAATTCGCCGTATACGCTTCCACGGACCCGGTTTCCGTGTTATAACGGATCATACCGTTAACTAGGTTTACCGGTCTCTGCCCCGTGTTCCCACTGGGAACGATTAAGGACCCTGTCCCTGTCATAGTCAAATCCTTCCCCACTGAAACGTTTCCTGTCGTATAAGAAAGGTCAGCCCCCGTCGTTGTCCATGGAGAGGATGCAAACGGGGCTCCATTTTGATTGAACGTTCCTGAGAAGTTTATATCACCGGCAACGGTCAAATCCTTCCCCACCGAAACGTTTGCTGTCGTGACAAGACCGGTGGTATCGTTCGAGAATTGAATGGTGTTCGAGGTGACATTCCCAAAACCTGCGATTAATTGTAGAGTCGGGGGTGTCGTAAAGTCTGTTGTTACGTAAATGTTCCCACCGTTTAACTTGAAATTTTCAGCCTCAAGATTCGATGTTCTGAGTGTCGCGTTCGTAATGTCGAGAAACCCGGTGGGTGTGTATATCGGCATGTTCACCTCTACTATTTGGGGAGGTTTTTTTAAACTGGGGGAAACCCGAAGGACGGGACAAGTGCTTCGCACTTGGAACTCTGGTTCTTACAAAGTGGGAGACACTTTGGAGGAAATGTTTATTGAGGAGGGGCCGGCCACTCAACACCCGTGAGGTTTCCGTCTTCATCTAGAGTGGGTCGGGCTGTTCTAGGGAGATCCCTCAGAGCCTGGCGATACATGATCCAATCCTCTACCTCATGTTTGCGTGGATAATCTCGGGTCATGTATTTATCACTCTTATCGAGGAGAACGTTCCTCTCCTCTCGAAGTTTATTGAAAGCGAGTATACGCGCTTCTTCGGTGTATGTGAGTTTGTAGAGCGCGCTCTCATACATCTCGTCGTGGGGTTTTGCAAAATTATCATCATCGAAAACAACACTTTCCCACGTAGTACCGTCAGACGTATAGGATACACCAGGTGTTATGATTTCTAATACTTGGGCGAGCATCTAACATATAATGAGATTAATTTTGTGTGATTAAGACCCAACCGTTAAAGTCAGCTGTCGCCGTACCACCTGGATTACCCAAGAAAGTACGGTTTGTTACGGTAATACTTGTTGTACCATTAGGCATGATCCACGACGTGGCAGCGGGAGCGTAGCTTGGCGAGTTGTAGTAGCCAGCCCCACCAGCGCCATACCCACCGCCACCACCAGAGGTTTGATGTTGTCCAGATCCACCACCGCCGAACCCACCGTCACCACATGAAGATTGGTTCCTTACACCACCCTGCCCAGGTTTAACAAGCACGCTGTACGATCGCGAGTTTGTTTGGGGTGTATCCACAAAGTTATGCACACTTTTACCATATGTATAGACTCCGTCCCCACCTTTACCGTTCTGTCCCCACCCACCTCCACCACTACCGCCGTTCGGCCCTTGATTGTTATATGGTACGTGTGAGGTTCCCTGACTACTTCCATTTGCGGAGAGATACGTGTTGCTATTAGTGTATTCACTCGTACCAGTACCACCACCCGCAATAAGGTATATATCATCTGTGGTGATTCCGAAATTGTTCTTGAGAACGAACGTACCACCCCCACCACCACTCGAAAGCTGGTAGTTGGTGGCGGCGACCCCCCCCTGTCCAACAATAATAATTATTTTTGTTCCTTTTGTTAATGTAAAATCCGCCTGGACTCGTGCACCCTTACCCGGTGTTTGGCTGGTAAAATTCGCGTCGCCGCCTAGAGCCCCTTGTGCCTGGATTGTGTACGTACCATCTTTGGGTACAGTCCAAAGTTGAAACCCCCTCTGTGGTGTGGAGGCATCCGACCCTGAATCGGGGTAATAACCCTTTCCTAAATTAAAGTGTGCAGGATTCGTCCTCCACGCCGCAGCTGAATAATCGGCGTGACCCGTTAAAGTTACGAGTTCCGGTCCAAGGTATCCCGTTTGCCCCCCATTCGTAAACTTGAACGGATTTGGGCTGAAGGTGTAGAGGTCTGACGACCCTACGATATTGATTGCTCTATCTGTGAACAGTCCGGTGGCATTATCGGTCAATCGGAATGTTACACTCGTCGTACCCAACGCCGCAATTTGACCTGTTATCGCACCCCCGGCGGTCACCGGTTGGAGGCCTGATGGTAAGGCGTTACTCCCGGGTGCTAGAGAGAACGTCCTATTCGTACCACCACCACCATCTGTACCCACGAGTGTTTGAGTCGTGGTATCGATAGTAATGAAGGTCAGGTCCGCATCAGCCGCGGTGGTCCACCCAACCGCAAACCCAATCACGGCAGTACTGGTCCCGATCAGACCCGACGTGCTGTTGACTTTAAGTTTATAGGGTTGTTGTGCCACGGCATAGCCACCACTCGCCCCGAGTGTCCCCATCTTGAAAGTCACTTGGGTCCCGGCAGCGGTCGCATCGAAAACACTGTACAAACTTCCATCGGCACCTTCCAATTGTACCGTCGATCCACTAACAATACCCGTACCGGTAGCCGTGAATACTTGGGTTGATGAATCCAAGACCTCGGCTGAGAAATCAAAGATGTAGGCACCACCGGTTCTTCCGAGGGAGTAAGGAGGGGAGGCCCCCACGATAACCTTCGTCCCGTCCCTGCTCATGTGGACGCTTATACCGAATTTGTCACCGTTTGTGGCATCCGATGCTAGAAGCTTCTGTTGTTGGGACCACTGACTGGTACCCGAGTTGTAGACGAAGATATAGGCGGCCCCGGTACCGGCTGCGGAGTTAGAGTCTGCTTGGAGCAGCGCCCCCACGATAACCTTCGTCCCGTCAGAGCTCATGGAGACGGAGTAGCCGAAGTTGTCATCCAACTCTGTGACCGATGCCTGAACCCTTGTACCTGTATCCCAAGACCCACCACTGTAGGTGTAGATATAGGCGGCACCTCCACTCGATACCGCCTCGCTGTCCAGTTGTGACCCCACGATGACAAGGTTCCCATCACCAGATATGTCTACACTGGCGCCGAAGTAGTCACCGGCCGGGTTCGCGGTCGGTGACACAAGCTTCGTACCCGCATCCCAAGACCCATCACTGTAGACGAAGATATAGGCGGCACCGTCGTTTCCAGTGTTCTCTGTCTTTGCCCCCACGATAACCTTCGTCCCGTCGGAGTTAATTGAGACGCTTATACCGAAGTAGTCAGTCGCATCTATACCCGTTGACTGAATCTTCGTACCTGCATCCCAAGACCCACTACTGTAGGTGAATATGTAGGCGGCACCGCTGACTGAACCCGTCCCTGTGCCCACGATAACCTTCGTCCCATCCCCGCTCATGGAGACCACCTCACCGAATCGCAAGTTTTGAGCTGAATCCGTTGCTACAAGCATCGTTTCTTCGGACCACAGACTGGTGCTTGAGTTGTAGGTGAAGATATATGCGGCGCCATCGTTAGAGCCTCCGGAGACGTCCTGACCCCGTGCCCCCACGATAACCTTCGTCCCATCCGAGTTCATGGAGACGGCGGAGCCGAAGTAGTCGGGCGAGGCGGCATCCGATGCTACAAGCTTCTGTTGTTGGGACCACAGACTGGTGCTTGAGTTGTAGGTGAAGATATAGGCAGAGCCGGCATTAGTACCCCCCGCACTGGTCGGTGGGTCCTCACCGTACGCCCCCACAATAGCCTTCGTCCCGTCCGAGCTCATTGAGACTTGCCCTAGACCGCCAAAGTAGTCTCCATGAACTATATCCGTTGACTGAATCTTCGGCTGTTGGGACCAATTAGGCACCACCCCACCACTAGTAAGTGTGGTTAACGGCGAAAGACCTGTGACCGTGGGTGGTTGGGCGATAGGGGCCCACCCCGCCGCTGCGTAGCCTTCCATGAACCCAGTTGTGGAGTTGTACCTGATCGTACCCAGGGTAGGGTTCGCCGGTCTCTGCGCCGTAGTGCCACTGCCTATACTAATACCACTCGTTCCGGTGACCGCAAGGTCTATTGACTCAACCCGACCTGAAACCATCAGTTCAGCCGTCGATGAGATACTCGCCGTAGCTCCCATACCGCTATGGGACGTACAGTAATAGTAAAGTGTTGTAGGGGCACCCGCTGGGACTACAAACGTTCTCTTTTCAGTACTTCCATACGCACCCGTAGTTGTTATACCCGTATCATATGAAGACCCACTAGCGGTTTCTGAAAATATAAAAGGGTGAACACTGGGAGCGATAAGACTACTATCGGATAGATCAAAAATATACGTTTGGTGTTGGTGTAAGTGTAAAGTGGGACGATCTACACCATCGATCTCATACTTACCATTGCTACCAACCTTGACCACAAATGTCTTAGTAGTTCCGATCGTGACTACATTACTCACCGAGGCAGCCCCAGTGACAGTCAAGTCATCCGAGACTGAAACGTTCCCCGTAACGGTCAATTCCTTCCCTAAAGAGACGTTCCCCGTCGTATAAGAAAGGTCAGCCCCTGTCGTCGTCCATGGAGAGGATGCAAACGGGGCTCCATTTTGATTGAAAGTTCCCGAGAAGTCTATATCACCGACCACGGTTAAATCTGTAGAAATATATGCGTTCCCGACCACGTGTAAATTAGACGTGGGTCCGTTACCGTCGACCCCGACCCCGAAGCTTCCTGTAGTTGTGTCGATGACCGTGTTCGATGAAACACCGACGAACGTGACCGCATCGACACTCTTGAAATCGAGCGTGCCTTGGGGTGTTGCGATAGGCATCGTATCTACTATTTGGGGAGGTTTTTTTAAACGAAAAAGTCCGAAGGACTTTGTTTGATACGAGTGGCGAAGCCACTCGGCGCGGGGGTTTCTTACAAAGTGGGAGGCACTTTGGAGGAAATGTTTATTGAGGAGGGGCCGGCCACTCAACACCTGTCAGGTTTCCATCTTCATCGAGGTCCGGTGAAGACATACCCGGAAGATCGCGGAGGTGTTGGCGGTAACGACCCCACTTTTTACGGAGTTCGTCCCTTATGGGGTAATCCCACGTTACGTATTTATCTGTGGAGGGAATCAGTGCGTCCCGTTCAGAACGGAGTTTCGTCATGGCATCGACCCTACGTTGTTGTACGACTTCTTGGGCTGCAATTTCTTCTGGGGTGGGTTCGTAAGGGCCGGTAGTATACGAGCCTGTCATTATATATACTTCATATTATAATTTTTGAATGGTCACAGAGCCGTGATTGTTAGCATTGGCATTGTACGTATTGACTTGGTTAGTACCGGTATTTATAGAACCACCCCCTCCCCCAGGTCCGGGCTGGCATCCGTTAGTACCTCCACCCCCCGAATACCCACCCCCAGCTCCGTTTGCTGCATATGACCCCCCGCTACCCCCACCAAAGCCTCCATTTACAACTCCGAGTGACTGGCTATTACACGCAAGGCTGCCTCCTCCAGAATTACCTTCTCCACCAACACCCCCGTTAACGAATGCATACCCTCCATACCCCGTGTTTGTTGCTGAGTCACCCGGTATTGCACCGGAACCGTAAGCGCCATATCCGTTTGTTAAAAAACCACCACCACCACCAGTCAGTCTCCCCATATAACCACCATTTCCAGAACTGCCACCATTTCCATTGGAAACCCCTGAACCTTGCGTGTGGTTTCCGCTAATATCGTTACTATGCGAGCCAGAGTGTCCAGTTGTAGTGATAGATGCATGTGCGTCACCCCCAGATTGACTTAAACCCTGATTGACATTCGTCGGGTAACCAGCACCACCACCACCCGCAACAATCAAAGCTGTATTAGAATAGGTCGCAACATAACTACCACCCCCACCCGAACCGACGTAAGACCCTGTACCAGTGTGTCCCATCTGACCGACGAGTATTTTAATAATATCACCTTGTGTCAATGAGAAATCTCCACGCATACTAGCACCCGAACCGCGCCACGGGCCCGTCGTGTAAGGTCCATACCCACCCTCCCCACCACGCGCCCCAACCGCAGTAATACGATACGTCCCCGACACAGGAACAGTCCACTCCTGGATTCCCTGGGTACTAGCAACCAAAAAAGGACCCCCGGACGCGTTTGCATGTGTCCAGTTGTCACTAGAATACGCGTTCCTTAATTGGGAGATTGTAGGGCCAGTCCGCCCCAAAACATTAGCGTTCGTGAACGTAAACGGGGACGCCATTGTGTAGAGTGGTGCCACCCCCACAATACTGAATGTTCTCTCAGCGAACGCCCCAGTCACATTATCAGTGACTCGGAATGTTACACTCACTCCACCCGCTGCGGTGGCCGCCGCAATTAGACCTGTTATCGCACCCGTACTCCCGATAAGAGAGAGACCCGATGGTAAGTTATTCGCAGGTATAGAGTATGTCACACCGCTACCCCCAACGTCGTCTGTAGCCGCTAATTCCGTATTATTCGCGGACACGGTCGTAAGGAAGGTGGTCAGGGTCGCACCAGCCGCCGGTGAGGTCCATGAGAGACCCGAAAACCCGATCGTTGCGGTACTGGTCGCAGTGAGACCACCACCTGTTACTTTAACTTTATAGGGTCTATTTGCGAGTTGTCCACTAGTCAGTGCCACACCTGTCGCCGAAAGTTTGAAGGTAAGACTTGTCGCGTCCACAAACGCTACAGAGTCGACAGGGTAAAGGGTGGTTCCATCCACACCCAACACTTGTACTTTATCTGTTCCTGTCATAGAAGAAGTGAACCCCGTACCGGTAACGGTGATCGTCGTCGAGCCAGTCGCAGAGGCTAACAAAGTATTGTTTGAGAGGCTTGTGATTGTGGGTGGTAGTAAACTAATCGTAGCAGTACTGGTCGCAGTGAGACCAGCACCACCTGTGACTTTAACTGTATAGGGTCTATTTGTGAGTTGTGGGCTACCAAGTACCGCACCAGTCGCCGAAAGTTTGAAGGTAAGACTTGTCGCGTCCACAAACGCTACAGAGTCGACAGGGTAAAGGGTGGTTCCATCCACACCCAACACTTGTACTTTATCTGTTCCTGTCATAGAAGAAGTGAACCCCGTACCGGTAACGGTGATCGTCGTCGAGCCAGTCGCAGAGGCTAACAAAGTATTGTTTGAGAGGCTTGTGATTGTGGGTGGTGTTAAACTAATCGTAGCAGTACCGACCGCTGCAATACCCATAGCATTCGCGACTCTAATTTTATACGGTGTCTGTAATGGGTCGTAGCCATTGGCTGCCCCAAACACCCCCATATTGAAACTTATTTGGTACCCCGCAGCGGCTGGTGTCGTGGTATTGAAAACACTGTATAGGGTTCCATCGGCACCTTCGAGTTGAACCGTCGAACCTGTTGTAATACCTACACCTGTAACTACGAACGTCGTGTTTGCTGTATCCCCACCTAAAACACTCGTTGGTGAAACACTCGTGATCGAGGGTGGTGAAGAAATAGCTCCCCACCCCGAATTCGCCGTATACGCTTCCACGGACCCGGTTGTAGTGTTGTACCGGATCGTACCTAAAAGTGGATACGCCGGCCTCTGTGCTGTATTGCCACTACCTAGGGTGGTACCCCCTGTCCCGGAAACGTGCAGGTCTGTAGTCACGATACGACCTGAAACGACGAGTTCTGTGGTTGAATAGACCTTGGAAGGTGTGTCACTTCCCATAGACGTGTGACCTGCGGTAGTGCAGTAATAGTAGAAATCTGAAGGTGCACCCACCGGGACATCGAATACTAATTGATTTGTAGGACGGGAAACTCCGACATCATATTCGGAACCACCACCGTGAGTCCCTTGTGCAGTTGTAGATAATGCAAAAACGTGACCACCAGCCGAAAGACTAGACACGTCGAAAATATACGTTTGGTGTTGATGTAATTGTAAAAAGGGGCGATCCACACCGTCGATATGAAATCTATTACTACCATCAACTGAAGCTACCGTCACTACGAATGTCTTAGTAGTTCCGATCGTGGCGGACCCGAGAACGTGGAGGTTCGACGTTGGGTTTGTCGTTCCAATCCCGACGTTCCCCGTAGACCTATAAAGATTACTCCCACTTAAAGTGAAATAATTCGTTCCGACGTCACCTGTGAGTCCTTGAATACCTTGAGCACCCGTATCTCCCCTCGGAATCGTAAAATTAAACGTAGCAGCCGAAGACGAACCTGTGTTTGTAACAGATGCGTTCGTTCCAGCCACTCCCGTTGTTGTTGTACCGGCCGCGATGGTTGCGGCGGGACCGGGTACAGTCGAGTCGGCACCCGTAAGACCCGTATTTCCGATCGGACCTTGAATTCCTTGAATTCCTTGAATTCCCTGAACACCCTGGATTCCCGTGTTTCCTCTCGGTATCGTGAAATTAAACACCGCATTCGTGGTAGTTCCTGCGTTTGTCACGATCGTTGATGTTGCTGGGTTTCCGGTGGTAACAGTTCCAACGCCAACGGTCGAACCGGGACCCGGGTCTCCGTCAGTTCCGTCTACACCATCGTCACCGGTGGGACCTTGAACACCTTGAATACCCTGAATACCTTGAACACCTTGAACGCCTTGAACACCTCTCGGAATTGTAAACTTGAAGTTTGCGTCGACCGGCGTTCCCTCGTTTGTAACGGTCGCATCTGTTCCCGGGGAACCCGTGACTACACTATGGACTGCTATAGTCGAGGCGGGAACGTTATCTAAAAGTGACCCGTCCCCTTCGAATGTCGTGGCTTTTATGTGTCCAGCCGTTGCGTTTATTTCAATCTGGGGGCCGACACGTAAATCCGTGTGTACGTAGGCGTTACTGTTCACGTGTAACCCCGCGTCTGGGTCAGTCGTGATGAGTCCAACCCTGTTATTATTCGTATCGACGAATAAATGTGACGACCCGACGAGTAAATTACTCGTCACGTCAACCTTCCCTGTAAGGATATGGTGGTTCGTAACGCTCATCTATA
>Ga0209709_10001636_pt1 | contig 20475 bp, 12 predicted proteins | sample ArcticOcean_MG_C_2_FD_187435 | JGI IMG/M metagenome (GOLD analysis project Ga0209709, IMG submission 187435) | Marine microbial communities from western Arctic Ocean - ArcticOcean_MG_CB4_136 (SPAdes) (version 2) | ecosystem: Environmental > Aquatic > Marine > Oceanic | place: Arctic Ocean...
CCCTTCCAAAATGAATCTAAACCGCAAACGTCCTTTTTGTTTGCTATTGTTTACGTAATGCTGCACCCAAAAGTGCAATGATTGCGAATATTGAATCAATACCAATAATTCCAAGTGCGCTTGAATCTTCAGATTCAGTGCTAATGAATGATTCTTGAAGTGTGAAAGAATCGCCGATTGTACCATCAATTCGATGATGGGTAAATTCTAACTGACGTGTATTATCATCATAGACAAGACGAGTCCAGCCATAACTACTATTCTCTCGATAAGCACTCCACTCCGGCTGCGGTTCTTCCAATTCCTCGTATGCAGATCTTCCAGCAATACCAATTACCAAATGTATCGGTTCATGGCCTTTTCCAAAGATATCTCCACCACCTTTGTCTGAAACCTTCTCACCATTAACCGGCCACGTCCGTTCATAGAAATGGTCGTGTCCAGCGATAACAAGATTAACTCCATTTTCAACATAAAGCGCTTCAAGGGCATCACGAAGTTCAACCTCTGAACCATGATAATCGTTGCTCGAATACATCGGTTTGTGACCTATTACAATAATGAAAGGTTTCTCATTTCTAGCATCAGGAGTATTAGCTGCTTGTAAATCGTTTTGAAGCCAATTGTATTGTGCACTACCTGGAGTGTAATCATGCTCTGTGGACATGAAAACAAGATGCACACCAGGAATATTTCGTGAAAACCAGAATGTTTCACTTTCGATTACTCCATCTGAATCAAAACGATGCTCATAAGCCTCAAAACCTACGGCTGGTTCATTTTCATGATTACCAACTGTAGTAACCCATGGTATAGATGCCATACTTTCTTGCTGGGTTGAAAACCATTCATCCCAAACATTTTGATTTCCATCTGCATATGATATATCACCAGAAATTGTTACAAGTTGTGCTTCAGAATCTGCAATAATGGCCTCTGTAACATCCAGTGCTTCAGAAGAAAGGCCATGGTCAGCAATCGAGATCCATTCAAAATGTTCCGCATCAGGATTGAAAGGAGTAAATGTGAATTCTTGCGACCAAACATTGCCATTTCCTACACGATAGGTTACTTCCTCATCGAGAGTTAAACCATCCATCACGACCATGTGGAATGCTTTGTCATGATTGTAACAATATGAATCACCGGTAGCAGAATTAGAAGCGCTTTCAGAACTCCATTCAGCTACCGCATCGCCTCTTTGTTCTGTAGCCCAAACTACAACCATCTCGCTAGGATTATCTGTTATTTGCAAATGTACCTGCTCAGGTTGTGAACTTCCAGTCATCGTGCTAGGGCACTCTTGCAACACTTCAGCAAGACCTTGTGCTTGGGACAAAGGTGCGAGAAGTAAAATTGTCAGCAAAGGGAATAGAAGCCTCACATTCCTCCCTTAGCGTCATACATAATTACTTTAATTGAATAATCACTATATTCTAAAACCTCAAATAGATTCACACCTTCAACTAATGAGGGCCATAATAAACCGATTGTAATCAGATAAAAATAAAATTGAATATCAATTTCACGGTGTTTCAGTATTTCCCTTAGATAGCCTATTGTGAAACTTTGAATAGTTCATTTCTAAAGTATTTTAATTCTTCAATCGACTCTAAAATGTCGTCAAGAGCTAGGTGGCAACCCTTCTTTTGAAATCCCTCAATTTGCGGGTACCATCGTCTTGATAATTCTTTAATAGTAGAGACATCTATCATTCTATAGTGTAAATAATTTACTAATTGCTTCATCTCCTTTTCCATGAATTTACGGTCATTCCAAATTGAATTACCACATAATGGTGCAACACCTTGATCGACCCATTTTGAGATGAACTCTAGCGTTTGCCTTTCTGCTTCCTCAAGTGAAACAGAATTATTACGAACCCTTTCCACCAACCCACTCTGGTTGTGGTGGCTAGTATTCCATTCATCCATATTTGCCAATAATTCTTCATTGACAGAGATTGCTAAATTTGGCCCTTGTGCGAGAATATTCAATTCACCATCGGTTATTACGGTTGCAATTTCAATTATAGACTCCGATTCAATGTCCAAACCAGTCATTTCTAGGTCTATCCATACCATGCGTTGTGACCTTTCGTCCATGTTGAAGCCATGAGGCTTGACCCTTTCAATTAGGCGTAGTGTTGAAGAAGGGAACATTTGAGGCATGAGTATGTCCGCCGACACCATAGTTGATATCGCGGATGCTATTATCGTGATTGGTCCTGGCCCTAGCAAGAAGATGTTGGGTGCATTGTTGTCAACAATACTTCTGTCAACCGTTGTGCTAGGAATTGCAATGAATACTAATTCCGATATGGCTAATGCGTCAGAAGAAGAGAAAAACGAGCAAAACCAATGGCGTTCTTTTTCAGTAGTATCACCAATTGATACTGGAATTAATGTATACCATGATCATTTCCGCAATAATGAAACGTTGCCAGCATGGCTAAGTCAGCAACTAGGTGTTACAATTACTTGTAACTTGACTTTCGAAGGTTCATACCAAGAAAGGGTTGATGCAGATAGAGCGGGTTGCTGGGACCTGATTGGTTCCGATGATGTTGTTTACTTTGAAGGAACTAGAATTTTCGGCCAATCACCGGATTGGACAGAAGGTGAAGGAACTCCAATATTGGATGATCCAAATGATGGTCATGGATCAGCAGTTACCGGTGCAGTAGTAAATGCAAATCCAAATGTAATAATTTTCTTCGTTGAAGGATTCAGTACCGAAGCAGTACTTACAGCGGCTAATCAACCACTTGTTGATGTCATAACAACTTCATTCGGAGCACCAGGTTCTGTACCGGCCCCGGGTATTGAATTAGGAACCAAAGAGGCGGTTGTAACACAGATGAAACTTCATGCAGGTGCTGCAGATAATTCACCTTCCCCTGCAGTGCAGGATTCTACAGCAGGACCACCATGGAGTATTGGTATTGCAGGTTATGCCGAAGAAGGAGACGACCAAAAAGAAATAATGTCTGGCTCATATCCTGATATTTCTGCGGACTGGACTCAGGTATTACCTAATCACCAAGATATTGATGGTTATCATGAGACTTCTGGCACTTCCTTCGCCACCCCAAGAACTGCCGGAATCATTTCCTTTGTATTAGAGGAATTAAGAGACCAATTCTCTGATGATGGTAGCGGCGCTTCTCCTTCCAATAGATCTGGATATCTAGTCAATGGAACTGACTCGGAGGACAATCCAGTTCAGATTAAGAATTCTGATGTGCGTGAAGCGATAAACTTGAGTGCTTGGTATCCTGATTTGGATTGGGATCCTACCAGTGGTACAATGCCGGTTTCTCCGATAGCTCCTTGCACACAAACTGGTTGGGGTTTGGTGAATTTGAGTAATATTGAACCAATTATTAAACATCTAAATGGCAGTGAGGAACTGCCTTCAAGAGCTTCAGATGTTGTTCTTTGCATGCAACTGAACCAACAAGCAAGAGAGGCATATTGGGGCGCTTATCCAAGTATTCAAAACTTAACGATTGCACCTAGGACAACCGCTGGTGATGAAGGAGCAACTACTCGTGATTGAGCCTGATCATTCATTCTCGAAATTCAACATAACTTGTCCAGAAGGAGAGAATCCCAGCACTGGCTTGAAACCTTCATGTGGAGTATTGTTAATCGAATTCAAAATGTTCTGTACAACGTCGCCAGGTAGTCTGATTGCAAATCCATCCCCAGTCTCAATCAATCCATCGTGAATTACAGGAGTTTCTACTACCACTGCTTCAGGTATAGGCTTGGTAACAGCCGGTGCTTTATGGACAATGATTTCCTTTTCAACGAGTTGTGGTTGTGTTTCTTGCTTAATCGGCATTTCTTTGGTGGCTTGAAGAAGACCGCTTTGAATTGGTTCTTCAGCGACATAAATTTCACCTTCATCACCAATTCTTTGACTGAACATAGCACCATAACCGAATCCAAGTATTCCTAGGAATACATACCCGAGTGCTGTGAAAATATCAGAATCCAATGTATTGGCGAAAATGAATGCTGTAACCAATGAACCAAATCCTCCGAAACCTCTTCTCCATCGCGCATCATTCTCCTTAGAAAATCCTTGGATAGCAACTAGTGTAAAGAGAATAGTTATTATCAGCCAAGAAAATGAATCAATATCAGTTCCTTCAAATGCATACCATATTCCTGAAATAGCAGATAGTAAACCACCCATTCCCAAGTAGTCCATGAAATCTAAGAAATCATTATCATCATCCCAATTGAAAGTCTCCCATTCGTAAACTGTATCATTTTGGGTAGAGAAGTAGACCAGAACTCCACCTTCTATCGCCATTAATACTCCAACGACGAGTTGTCTAAATTCTCCGGAAGCAATTTCGGCTTCATTCAAACAGTTCGCGATTGAAATACCATGTAATAATGGCATCAATAGTAGTCCATTTGTATTGCCTTTACGTATAGCAATATATGTTACCCAAACAGCAGCAATAACAGGACCAATTCCTAGTGCAATATCAAATGAAAACAAAAACGCCGCAATACCCATTATTCTTAGCACATCAGAAATTTGATCTCTTCCCGCTTGAACAGATGGTGAAAACATATCCCATCTTTCAATTTCATTATCAACTTCGTCACATTTTAAATATAGCCAATCGGTCATCTCCATTGCCGAAAGTGACAGTGTAAAGAATGCAGTAGCAATAGCACTCCATCCAAATATTTCTCCATCAGTAAAATCAACAAAACTAGCATCATTACCCATTCCTATGAGTAATGAGAAGAAGAAAGCAATAGGCATAGCAGGTATGAACGAAGCCTTACCCCTGTAGATTGCACTCCCAGTCAACATGATTGTGAATATCGTTGGAAGCCAAAATGCATCGGGCATTGCAGCGATCAAACCTACTGCAAACCATGCCATTGAACCCCACCATGGCAATTGAGTTTCTCTTTCACTTTCCATTTCTCGAGTTGCCATTATCCAAACGATTCCCATTTGAATTGCAATTATCCAACCGCTGATGTTTGCAATAGTTAAGAATCCATACTCGACATCAAATCCAATTTCTTGTAGAATTGTATTGGCTAATCCAAATTCTTCAACCCAAGTAGTTCCAATAAATGCGAAAATGATTGGAGATGCCATTAACAGCATATTGTGTCTATGCTTAATCGCCCTGCTAGTGGCTAATACAAACATGCTGATGAGAAGTAAACCTCCTGAACTATCCATCATTGCCAGTACAAGAAGCCCTGCCAATGCAGCAACATCTGCATTCTTGGATAATACTTCATCATCTATTCCTCGCTTATTTATTTGAGAATTCACAATGAATGGAGCAGCGATTAAAATCAAATCTAGAACAATAGCAGAAGGTATCAATCCGCCCAAATCAGCTACTTGACTTTCAGTTGTACGTGCCCTTGCTAATTGCATCCTAATGACCATCGGAACAGCCATTAATACCAGCATCCACACACCTGCAGACCTAGTAAAGGAACTTATTTTGTCAAGTGCAAGGATTTCCGAAACTAATATTCCAACCGGGATTGCCAACAATATGACCCAAACTGGATTTTGAGCAAAAGGCTCGATTTCTACTTCAGTTATTGCAATCGTCATCAATATCAAAGGAATAATCACACTAATTCTCGCTAAAGAACTCCATGACTTTGATAGCCAATTTTGTTCAAATTTAATGAGGTATTCATCATTTTGGTTATCAACTTCAATCCAAGCATTCAATTCTGTGTCAAAGGTAGTTGATGCCTTTTTGATTGTTTGCCAATTCAGCAGCATCCCCATGTCGAATTCAATTTCTCGTCCAATGCGTAACAGGAAATAAGATCCAATTCCTAATATCATCAAAGAGATATTGAAACCGAATAACAATTCATCAGGAGTCATTGTTTCAGGCAGATTTAATTTTCCAAATATTGCCAAAAGAAGTGTTGCACCAAGAGCAATTATTACGGTTTGAGTCGCTTCCTTTCTGTCGTTGAATATGCCGGATTTAGTGGCCATCTTCAGGCTGGTACTTGCTATATACAGGATATATGCAACGAATACCCAAGGTAAGAACCATTCTTCAGCCCCTAATATGGCTCGGGATAATGTGACTCCTGCTACGATGGATAGGTGCGCCCATGAGGAGATTTTCTTTTGCCTAAAACCGACTTCAGCAATAACTACTAGAGCTATTGGAATCAGATAATGTGAATAAGGAATTGAAAACATATCAGCGTAAGCGATTTCATTTACTCGAGCTATTAAATCGGTCATGAAAAATGACACTGCTAACATGGTGACAGTTAAATCAGCAACCCATTTTCTTGCATTTTTGTTGATGAATAACATGTAAGGAATCATTGCTAATGTGATTATCCAAGGAATCATATTGGAATCTGTAGGCAAAAATAACAAAGAGAACGCCAGGCCAATAGGCATCCATGGTACTCTACGTTGCATCACTGCAGGGAAATATGCAACCAGGACAGCAATCCACAACATTACAGGTAGGGTCAAATGGTCTCCTAAGAATCCAAGATCCTCAGCAGTTAGTGGGCCGATAATTAAGTTGTAATCCTTGACCCCAGCAATAAACATTGCAATTAAAACTTCACCAACCAATAGCACACTTGCTTTCTGCATCAAATCAGAGCGTAATTCTTGCTTTGATGCATAATAGCCTTGAATCGCAATAATGAATATCAATAGCGACAATGCACCACCTTCGCCTCCAGCAGGAGCATTGGTGTTGAACAGTTCATACAAGATCGGAACTAAGCCAGAAACGATTGCTGCAACGAAAAAGTGCATTGATTTATTTGAGCGTAAGGCTGCTTCCATACTGACGAAAGAGAGTATGATTATGGCGAGTCCTAACTCATAAGATACTTCATTATTGGACCACTCAATCCAAGGTCCTACGCCGGTAATCATCAATGCCAGTGGGCCATAAATAGCAACACCCCAGCCAAATGTAGTCGCACCCTTGTATCGGTTTAGAAGTTTCATTTCTCCATACAATAAGGCAATTACTGCTACTACTTGCATATATATTCCATTTGCATTAGGTTGCCAATCCGCTCCATTTCCGTAATCGTTTGAGTCTCCAAAAATGTCAAGGTTTAGTTCCCCTGTGGCGAAACCCATTAGATATCGAGCGCCCCATAATGTGCCGACTGTTGCAAAGAAGAAGCCTAGGCCGAGCATGTAATTTTGCACTTCCATCAATTGATATGCATTTCTCTTGGATTGTAATTCAATCCAAGCGATGGCCATTGCAGCAGAAACTAATCCGCCAATGAATAGTAGAAGGAAATTTGAATTGGTTGCATTGTCATCGAAAGCGATACTGAAAATCCCGCCCCATATGGCAATTAATGCGACAACATACATTATCAGTTGTGCGAATTTTTCTAAATCAACATCGCCTTGAGTTCTAACTTTGCCTGGTTGACTAATGACCATCGAGGGTGTGCTGACAGCATTATCTGGTGCTGAATAGATTGCACTCGAGTCGTTTGCGCGTGATAATAATCCTTGGCTGGAAACTCTTTGTGGTGCATTTCGGGTTGGCGCTGCCATAATAATCAAAAGATGCTTCTTGATGCTCACTATAACTTTTGACCCGTCAATAATGGGATAAGAGCAAAAAATACCATGAATCTCAATTTTCATCTTAAAAAGGAGAAGAATTTCAATTTATTGTTAAAACTATCAAGCACTATGTTGAAACGATAAACGCTTGTGGATGTATTGAAGGTGCAAGCAATGAACACACTCCGTAACGCAATAACATTCTTCTGCTTGACTATTTTTTTGTTGCCAACCTTGATGATGGCCATTCCAGTTAGCGCCGAAACAAGCAATGAACCATCTGAGGATGGTTGGTGGGTTGAAACAACTGTTGACCGCAATCAAAACAAGATTGGAGATATGGTCGAGTTACACAAGGACAATCCAATATTCTTAGATGAATTTGAGACACTGCCGCTAATCATTGATTTTGACCATACACCGGGCCAAGCAGAAATTGAACTATTGGAGCGAGAAGTAAATTATCAACATCAATGGACATTAAAGCACATTGATGCACTTGCAGGAAGAGTTCCAGCGGGCTCTATTTTAGAAACGATTTCACTACCAGGTGTAGTTATGGTTGAATTAGATAGTATTTTGACAATAAATAATGGTGATGTCGCTGTTTTACACGGCGTAGATCAAGTTTGGCAAAATACTGGATATGATGGAGCAGGTTCTACTGTTGCCATCATCGATACAGGAATTGATGGAGCCCACGCAAGCCTTGATGATTTAGATGATGATAACTCAACCTATGACCCGAAAGTGATTGGTTTTTATGATGCAGTAAATAATCCAGCAGCGACTAATGGAACCGAAATATTCCCTTACGATGATCAGGGTCACGGTTCGCATTGTGCTGGTACAACCGCTGGTACAGGAGCGCCTAATTACGAACATATTGGAATGGCACCTCAGGCCTTTTTAGTTGGTGTCAAGGTCTTAGATAGTGGCGGTTCAGGTTCATTTGCAACTGTTATGGCAGGGATGCAATGGACCGTTGACCACCGCTTCGAATTCAATATACGTGCAGCATCAATGAGTCTTGGAGGACCAGGTCCTATCGAATGGACATCATCTGAAGAAGACAGTGTTAATCGCTATGCAAACGAAATGGTTCGTTCTGGAATCGCATTATTTATCGCTGCAGGAAACAGTGCCACATCAGGTTCAATCGGAACTCCAGGTTCCGCTGAAGATGTAATCACGGTTGGAGCATTAGACAAGGATTCTGGAATTGCAGTATATTCTAGCCAAGGGCCATCCGAAGAAGGAAGAATAAAGCCAAATGTTGCTTTTGTAGGTTCTAATGTAATGTCCGTTGAAGCAAATAGTGGTACTGGATATACCGATATGTCAGGGACTTCAATGGCGACACCAGGTGCAGCAGGAGTTGCAGCATTAATGTATCAAGCAAATCCAGATTTATCTCCATTTGATATTAGAAATATTATGCAAGAAACTGCGACCTATCGTCGCTGTGAATATATGTTGAAAAATGAACCTTGTATCGAGGATCTTGCTCCTAAGAACCGCCAAAACAATGTATACGGTCATGGTGAAGTAAGAGCACTTGATTCTGTAATGGAAGCAGCACAACAAGATTATGAGTTTAACAATAATATTACAATCAATATCATTACTGAAATTGGCATGGATAACCGTATTCATTTAGAGAGTTCAGGTGTAATGAAATTCAATATTTCGCAAACGGTGGATACAATTCAATGGAGAAGCAATCACCTGAGAGATGATTGGACCAATCTTCATTCATTTGACCATGGGGATGAAGAATTTACCATTTCAGCTATTGATTTAATTCATAATCTAGAACACCTGCCTGGAATTACTTTAGAAGGCAATCACACTATCTCTATTCGTGGAATTGGCAATGGGGAAGGAGATTCTTATTCAACAGCGATTATTACTGCAGATATTATGTTAATGAATCCGAGCAAAGAACTTTCATCATCAAGTGGTAATGGAGATGGTATGTCCGGTATTGCCCTCGCAATAGGCGCTTTCGCAATAGTTTTCTTAGCAGTACTGTTGATCGCAGGATTAGTTACCGACAAGGAAGAAGGAAGTTTAGCATCAGTTGATGTTTCTGCTAAACAATATGTTGAATCAATTGATGATGACATTGAATCAATAGTAGATGCAGAACTTGATGATTGATATTTCAATCGTATTAGAATCCCTTTAATTCCGTAGTGTCCGGTGATTATTTCAATTACTATTAGAACTAGGGTCGGCCATGAAGTGGCTAAAAGACCCGGTCGGAGATAACCATCCTAAAGTTGGATTAATTTATCGCTTAACTCGCAGGTTTACACGTGCTTTAGTATCTGTTTGGTTCAGAGAAATTGATCTTATAGATTCAGATAATCTGCCCACTGAGGGGGGTCTTCTATTCATTGCATGGCATCCATCGGGACTTATCGACCCTATGCTAATGCATGCAGCCCTACCTGGTAAACAGTCGATGATCGCCAAACACACACTCTTCAAAGTACCAATTTTAGGTAGATTCATTAAAGCTGCGGGAGCCTTGCCCATCGAACGTTCACAAGATAGTAAAAACAAAGCGGCAGCAAGTGATAGAAATGTAAATCAATTAGCGACAGTATCAAGCGCTGTTGCAAATGGTGGAAGGTTGATTATTTTCCCTGAAGGAACGACTCATTCAGAGGCGAGTTCCAAACAGGCTCGCTCGGGTGCTGCAAGAATTATTCAAGCAGCGATTAGAGAAGCGGAAGAGATGGGTAAACCGAGACCTCAATTGGTGCCAATCGGGTTACACTATTCTGATACAACTACTTTCAGAGAACGCTGTGCAGTAGTCATAGAAAGGCCGATGACTTTGCCACAATTACCTGAGATAATTGACGATTTTGAAGTGCAAGATAAACTCGATAGAGAATGGGTTACTTCGGTAACAAAATCTATTGATTTTGAACTAAAACGCGCATCATTATCCAAAACCTCTTGGGAAGAAAGGGAATTCATATGGAGAGGAAAAGGAGTAGTCCACGCTGAGAGGGCTCGGCAAATGGGGGAGACTTTCAAAAAACCCACTTATTATCAATCGGTATTAGGTGCTAGAAGGATTCGTGCTGGATGGGAGTTCATGGCTCAAAATGAACCAGAAAAAACTGCAAAAATCGTTGAAGATTGCACCGAACATTTTGCAAATTTGGATGATCGAGGAATCAGTCCGTTAGATGTTGACAGTAAGCCCGAACGAATGAGCACATCTAACGGCTTCATCCTAATGGTAAAGTGGGCATGGGCTGCCGTTTGGATGTTTGGATTAATCACTTGGAGTGCAGTAATTGGCAATATGCCTGCTTATCAAACCAATTACTTAGTGATGCATTTTTTGAAGAAATCAGATGCAGTAGATAAGTCTGCATTGGCAACATACAAAGTTCTTGCAGCCGTAATAACTTTCCCAATTTGGTGGGTCATTGCATCTTTGATGGTGACTTGGGCGCTATTGGCTGAGGCTAGTCCAGTCAATGAATTATTGTCTATGCATTGGTTATTAGAATCTTTAACACATTTGCCATTCATCTTCGTTTTCCTAATTTTCATGTATTGGTGGCCAAACTCAGCCAAGTTACATTTGAAACTATATGCAAATTTAGTCCGTAGTCATCGTAGTTTGAAGAGATGGTCCAGATGGTCTGATGATGAAATCGACTGGGACTCATTACAGCAAAACCAGCAGTCTATTGCACAACAATTGACCCAGTTAGGTGATGGATTAGTACTGCCGGGAGACCCTGATTGGGTTGAACCTCAAACTGGAATGGATGATTTTTCTGCGGTAAGTTATCGCCAAAGCAGTTGAGATTACTTTTCCAATAGCATCATTAGTGGGCGGCAATAGGTCGCCATGGGCGACTATCATGGTAGGGACAGAACATGTTGATATGCTACCTGCGGGGGCTAAGGAAATTTGGTCAGCAAAGGTCAATGGAGAGGATGTTGAAGTCCTCACAACCTCTAATGCAACACTGCTCGATGTGCTACGAGATAAAGTAGGCACTTTAGGAGTAAAAAGAGGTTGTGATTTGGGTACTTGTGGCTGTTGTACGGTAATGGTCGATGGCCAACCACAACTTTCCTGTCTTACTTTCGCTGGTCAAGTTTCACAATGTGAAATCACAACAGTAGAAGGTCTTGCAGACGGAGCTCATCTTGCTCCGATTCAGAATTGCTTTGCAAAATATGGTGGTTCTCAGTGTGGATTTTGTACTCCGGGGTTCCTTATTTCAGCACAATCTTTGCTCAATACAAATACTTCTCCAACAGATGAAGAGGTAAAAACGGCAATTGAAGGAAATCTATGCAGATGCACTGGATATCAACAAATTGTGGAATCTATTCAGGCAGCAGCGGCGATTCACAGAGGCGAAGTAGAAGCTGGGGAGCCAGCGAGTTCACCACATCCAGACCCCCATCCATCCGGTCCTGAAGAGCCACAAATGCCTCCGGGCCACGCTAGGTGATCTCATGTCTGGTGGATACAAACAACAGCCAGGTGGTGGAGGTAACATCACTCGCAAAGATGGTAAGCGCGTTGCGGGAAAGCAATCTTTCCCGCCTCCCGGTTCTGGCGGTTCTCGACCACAAATGGCAGAACGCGATTTGCAATTCATTCCAGAGATGGCCGGTGGTCGTGAAAAGCAACCAGCAGGTGCTCACGTACACGATAGAATCAGAACTGGAACAACCGTTGGTAAATCAATGAAATTAGTAGATTCTAATGCCAAAGTAACGGGTCAAGCATGGTACGGCGACGATGTAAGGTTGCCAAATGAATGCGTTGCAAAAATATTACGCTCACCACATCACTACGCTAAAGTAATCTCTATTGACACTAGTAAAGTTGAGGCTTTACCAGGTGTATTGGCTGTAGCAACAGGCCAGGATTCTCCAAACAGTTTCGGCGTTCTGCCAGTAACAAAAGATGAACACGCAATGGCGGTCGACAAAGTTAGGCACGTTGGGGATTTAGTAGCCTGTGTGGCAGCGGTTGATGAGGCTACAGCGCTACATGCACTTTCTTTGTTTGAAGTAGAATATGAAGAACTTGAACCAGTCTTTGACCCAAAGAAAGGTTTGGAAGATGCCGACGAACCGATTCATTGGAGAGGGAAATACCACCTCGCCAAGACTAATGTTCAAAAGCGAGTATTCCAAGAATTCGGTGACCGAAGTTTAATTGACAAACCTTCAGCGAGCAATCATAACAAATGGACCATGAAAGGAGTACATCACGGTTTCACAGAACCTCATGCAGTAGTCGCACATTGGGATCCAAATGGGCGTTTACAATTATACACTCCAAGTCAGGTCCCTCACTACACACATCGAGCACTTTCAACAGTCTTATCAGTTCCAATGCATCAAATAAATGTCATTAGAACCTTTGTAGGTGGCGGATTTGGTGGGAAATCAGACCCATTCCCTCACGAGATGTGTGCAGCACTATTGTCGCGAAAATGTGGTCGGCCTGTTAGAATTACATTTGACCGAGAAGAAGTCTATATGATCAATAGAGGGCGGCATCCAAGTCATATCGAAGTCAAAATGAGTGCGGATAAAGAAGCAAGAATCACTGGTTTTGATATTGATGCTCTAATCGATGGCGGAGGATTCGCTAGTTTTGGCCACGTCACTTCATACTACAATGGAGTTTTGGCAACTGCTCCATATGAGTTAGGTTCATTCCACTATACCGGTGCAAGAGTTTGGACAAATAAACCAGCCAGTGGCGCAATGCGCGGCCATGGTGCCGTCAATACAAGATGTGCGGTAGAAGTTGGACTTGACCAAATGGCTGAGGATTTATCAATTGACCCAATAGATTTGAGGTTAGCCAATCTTTTGCCACCACATAGCAGAACAATCAGTGGATTCAGGATTACCAGTAATGGTATGCGTGAAGCACTTGAGAGGGTTAGAGAAGGTTCTGATTGGGACAATAAGTTTAGACAATTACCTCTTGGTAAAGGAATTGGAATCGGTTGTGGGTTTTTCATCAGTGGTTCAGGGCTACCGATTCATTGGGATCCCAACAAGTTCCCACATGCAACAGTGCATATTCAAGTCGATATGGATGGCGGCGTTACAGTTCATTCCGGTGCAGCAGAGATTGGTCAAGGTTCCACTACTGCAATAGCACAAGTGGTTTCTGAAGTATTAGCATTGCCAATTGAAATGATTCATGTTCGTTCACATGAAAGCGATACCAGTCCAGTTGACCTTGGTTCATATTCCAGCCGTGTTACTTTTATGAATGCAAACGCTGCAATCCGTGCAGCGATTGGGATTAGAGATAAGTTGCTAAATGCTGCTTGGGAAATGATTGGATACCATCCTGACCTTCTGGTTCTAAACGATAGAAGAATCTACTACAAGCATGACCCATCGGTTGGTGTTTCTTATCTCAAAGCATTACACAAAGCCCAAGAAGATAAAGGTGCACTAATCTCTAGTGGAGCCTATCGTTCCCCTCCTATGGGTGGAATTCACAAAGGAGCAGCAGCAGGATTAGCTCCTGCATATTCATTCTCTGCATATGTTGCAGAAACCGATGTTGACATTGAAACGGGCAAGATAAAGTGTACAAATGTTTGGGCAGCCCATGATTGTGGTAGAGCACTGAACCCTTTGGCAGTTAAAGGACAGATTATCGGTTCTTGCCATATGGGGCTTGGACAAGTTATCTCTGAAGAAATGGTCTATGGTCGAACAGGGCATTTACAGAATGCTAATTTATTAGAATACAAGATCCCATCAGTTCATGAAATGCCGAATGTTGTACCGATCATTGTAGAATCGTGTGACCCGGAAGGGCCATTCGGGGCTAAAGAAGCGGGCGAAGGTCCACTTCTGCCAATATTGCCCGCTGTTGTAAATTCAGTATATGATGCAATAGGAATTAGAATCAATGATTTACCATTGACACCAGATACCGTATATTTTGCCATTGAAAAGAAAATGAAGGCGCAGTCTGTTGACGATCCATTGGAATTAGAAAGCCCGAGATTAACTCATTCAGCCATGCAGCAAGTTGTTGTTGAAAGAGCGGCCCAGCACAAGGTAAGAGATATTGCAAGACAACGAAGTGACGATACCTCGGCATATGTTAACGGAGTATTGTTTGGCTTTGACCCTAATATCCCTCTAGAAGACCAAGTAGAGGGTTGGAGGTCAGCAACAGAGCCTCTTCCTGAGCAATTAGCAGAACTTGGATTTGCTGGAAAAGCATGGCTCAAAAAAGAACAACGTGAACTGGAAGGTGATAATTGATGCTAATGCCTCCTTTTACACTACATCATCCCTCAAATGTTGAACAAGCATGTGAGATTGCAAAGCAATTACTTGAAGATGGTCAACAATTTGATTGGGTTGCCGGTGGAACTGATTTGATTCCAAATTACAAATGGCATATTAACACTAAGCCTCATGTTATCTCTCTTGCAAAAATAGAAGGCGCAAATGTGATTTCTGCTACAGAAATTGGTTGTATGGCTCGGTTATCGGATTTGACAATCGCCAATGGTGCACATCCATTGATCGCTGAAGCAGCTTCTAAAGTCGCTTCATCTCTAATTAGAAAGAATGCAACAATGGGTGGAAACCTTTGCCTGGATACTCGGTGTTTTTGGTATAACCAAGGCGAAGATTGGCGACGTAGCATTGATTGGTGCCATAAAGCAGATTGTGGGTCAGGTGCTGATTGCAGAGTAATTCCTAATCAAAATACACTTTGCGTTGCGACTTACCAAGGTGACCTTGCTCCTAATTTGATGGTTCTTGAGGCAGTAGTGCACATCGTCGGTCCTTCAGGGCAAAGACAAGTTTCTATTGGTGATTTTTATCAATTGGATGGTAAGAAAAAGAATGTCCTCGAAGCAGGTGAGTTTTTGCTCAAAGTAACTCTTCCTAAAGAGTCACAACAGAGAACAGGCTGCTATCAAAAATTACGCGTTCGTGATTCATGGGATTTCCCAGAGGCAGGAGTTGCCGCATCATGGATTGCAGGTGATGAAAAGTCACTGCTCATAGCGTCTACTGCTTTAGAATCAATTCCAAAAATGCATGATGAACAAGTATCGGAGGCACTAGCCGCTGGTTGGAACGGTGCGGACAGTGTGAAATCACTATCAGTTGCTATTCAAAAGTCAATTAAGCCAGTTAACAATACTACACTCACTCCAAGATATAGGAAGAAAATGGTCCGTGTACTGACTAAACGAGCAATTGAAGGTTTTTTACAATGAGGGCGGTTATATGATTAATACAAGAGGTAAAACAATTATAGCAATTTTCATCTTGATGATGATGCCTATTACAATAAACTCATCAGCCCAATTCGGAGGAAGTTGGGAATTAGGATGGGTCACTAATGTTGATGGAAATTATGAAGTTGAGATGGAGGCTGATTGGGACATTGATGGTGAGTTGGTGATTTACATCGATAACACAGGCCAAAGTGAGATAACTATTGCTTTCGATTTGGAATGGGATTCGGATATTCCCTTTATTGTTGATGGGCCAGAGACTGGTACGATTGCAGGGGGGGAGAATCTAACCTTCACCTTCACATTGACAGAAGACAGTGAACTCGAGATTCGCAGTTTCAGTCCATCTGAGGCTTATGTCCTAACATTAATTGCTGAACAAGTAGTTTCTGACCAACCAGTATCCACTCAAGAGATTGAAGCAGGAGTTGAATTGCCTGAGATTTTCAATCTTCAACCAAATAGTCTTGATGATCAAACCATGTATTCAGATACCTGGATTGAGGTTGAAGTCCTAGTTTCAAACTGGGGCAATAGTGGGGATGCGGTAACAAGTGCTGATGTCGAAATCAGAAGTTGTCCAAATCTCAAAGCGGAAGGATTAGACCAGTTTAACAATTTAATTATTGAACCTACTGATTTAGATAATAATGTTGCAAAAGGGTTCAATGTCAAATTTATTGCTTCTGCTAGTCACCCAGACAGAACTTGCGAAGTTACATTTTCGGTAATTTCTGAAGGCGATGAAAGAGTACGTTCCGTAATCTTTGACCTCCATGTCTCGGCTGCTGATATTGTTGCGGATGACCAGTCATCCACTGGGGGCTCATCTAATGGTGATGGTTTGAGTGAAAATTCTAGCAATTTGGCATGGGTTGGGTTTTATGAATTATTTTTACTTCTAATATTCTCAATCTATTTCTGTCGTGTCGACCAATGAAGGACTTTTCCATCGGAAAATCTATCCTTAGCCTACAATAAACCACATTTCCACCCGCGCGATTTTACGTTGTATTATTTCCGTATTCCGGCATATTTGACATCAAAAGAATTGAAAAAGGGGCGCATAACTATTTTTAAAATTGCGCAGTGATGGAAAACCATTATGAGTGGAGCGAAGTTCCGACGAATGCTTGTATTGAGTTTTGCTCGTGCGAATACCTATGGAGATATTGAAATGGCAAAGAGCGAAGGTTCCCGTTTCAGTCTTGAAACATGGCTAATGGCCGGTTTAATTTCTTCGCTTTTACTATCTACAGTGGTGATTGCACTAGTTTCTTCTAACAAAGATACTGTCTTTTCTCCATACGATAATAGTTCAGAACATTCCGACCAACAACTAACTGTAATGCGCTCCGATTTAGGAGACGGCGGCTTCGGCTACAATGTTGCTAATACAATGTCCACCCCAATGCTTGTCAATGATTGGAAAGAACCTCACCGTTCATTGTTGGTCATCGTTGCGCCTGAGAAACCCTTTGATTCAGCAGAAGCAACAGCAATGTACGACTTTGTAGCGAATAAAGGCGGAAAAGTCATTCTTGCAGCAAATAGTACCAATGCACAATTAGTTGCTGAAGAGTTCGGTGTCAAATATTTCGATGCACCAGTTGTAGATCCTTACCAATACTATGAGGTTGCAGATGAAAAAGGTGAACGCATGGAGCCGGACCAAAGAAGACTTTGGTCGGTTGCAAGTATTGATAGAGATGTAACTGAAATGGGAGATGAATCTAGAATTCCTTGCAGCCAAACTATGATTGATAATACGCAAATCAGCAATTGTAGAATGCCAGTATTATTCCATCGCCCAACAGCCATTCAAGTATTGGATGAGCAAGCTGATACCGGTCGTAAAATCAGTGTATTAGCGCACGCTTCAACCCCTGCCTTCGTCGCTCGCAATTCCATGGATGTCAATGATGATAACAACCCGACTCTGGGTGAAGGTAAAACCGGACTTATCGTTCGTATTGACTATCCGGTAACAAGTGGCGATATTATAGATAAAAAACCTAACAACAATGTTGGTAAAGTTTCAGTAACCGGAAGTATCGTATTCGTTTCAGACCATTCAGTATTCGCAAATCATCTATGGGATCTCGATCTTGCGGGTGAAACCGGAAAGCAACAATGTACTTCAACACTTTATGTTGCTAATAATCACAAATGCTGGAGTACTTCAAGCGATGGACTATCCGCTTCACAAGGCGACACTCAATGGAATGGCAATTCACAATATTTCTCAGCATTGATTTATGATATGATGGAATTTGATAACGATGAGATGTCGACAACCATCACTAGCCACCCAGACCAATTTAATTTGGTATTCGATGAGAGCAGACATGTTTCGAGTGCTTTGAGCATGCCTTTCACTGAAGCCATGGGAGCAATCGTATTACTTACTAGCGATGTAGTATTGAAGTGGTTGATTATTCTCAATCTCTTTGCACTCCTATCCATCGCAATCATGGTTGTACCAGAGAAAGAGAATTGGAGACATGTCTTCGATTTGACACGCTTCCGCGAGCGTCCTAAGAAAGTAGACGCTTCGCAATACCACATGCGCACAAGAGAGGCATTACTCTCTAAGGTGCGGCAAGCAAGTGACTTGACGCGTGATGAATTTGCGCTCAAGAGCCCAGCGGAAATAATGCAATTAGTCCGCGACCCACGATTGGTTGAATTGATCAGCAGCAACCGTGCATACTCCAACGAAGAACTAAGGGAAATAATCCCACAAATTCGACGTTGGGGTAAATAAATAGGAGGAAATTGACATGCAACCACCAGCACCACCAGCAGCCCCAGCAGTTCCTGCACCAGCAGCACCTGTGGCCCCTGCAGCGCCTATGCCTGCTCCTGCTCCGGCACCAATGCCAGCAGTAGCACCAGCAGCGCCAGCAGCACCAGCCCCAATGCCAGCAGCGACAGCCCAACCAAGACATCAGAGCACACCTGAGGTCCGTGAACGCCTACAAGCAGTCGGAGCAATCGCAGCAGCGATTGCAGCGGAAGTTCAAAAGGTAATTATCGGTAAAGCTCACGTTATTGATAACGTATTAGTGAATATCCTCTCCAACGGTAACCTTCTGTTCGAAGATTACCCAGGTTTGGCTAAGACTTTGATGACGAATACATTCGCCGATGCACTCGGTTGCGATTTCAAGCGTGTACAATTTACACCGGATTTGCTACCAGCTGATATCACCGGTACTAACATCTATGATGCTAAGAAGGGAGAGTTTACTTTCAAGCCAGGACCATTGTTCTGTAACCTTCTACTAGCGGATGAGATTAACCGTGCTCCACCAAAGACTCAAGCAGCTTTGCTTGAGGCTATGCAAGAGAAGCAAGTAACCATCGGTACAGTAACTCACAAGTTGCCAGCACCATTTATTGTTATGGCAACTCAAAACCCTGTAGAGCAAGAAGGTACTTACCCTCTTCCAGAAGCACAACTTGACCGTTTCATGTTCAAGATGTCCGTCGGATATCCTGACCGTGCTGATGAAGACGAAATTCTATCCCGTCGTATCGCTCGTGGAAAGGATGCAGTTGATGTCGATGTAATTACTGACCCACAACGAGTTATTGCAATGCAACAAGCTTGTGAAGACGTCTATGTCGATCCAGCACTTCGTATGTACATGGTAGAAATCGTAGCAAGAACCCGTGAAGATCCTCGTGTTCTAGTCGGTTCATCCCCTCGTGGTAGCCAAGCGCTTCTGAAGACTTCTCGTGCAGCCGCTGCCCTCCGTGGCCGTGATTTCGTTACACCAGATGATATCAAGGGTGTTGCAGAACTTGCACTTGCTCATCGTCTCATCCTCAAGCCTGAACATCAAATTAAGGGTCTTGAATCTGGTGAAATAATTCAAGGAATTTTGCGCGAAGTACCTGTGCCTACTGTTTGAATCTAAACACTGTAATTATTGAAGAGGTGTTTTAGATGTGGAGTCGTAAATCAGCAATGTTGGGAAGTTTGGCTGTGTCCATGTATTTACTTGGACTCACCTTACGGAATACACAACTTGTTACAATTGCCGTAGTTATCTTTGTTTTCCTTACCTGGGCTGCCCTTTTCGGTGGCCATGCCGACGTCTCAAGTACTGGGCGTCGTGCTGATGAATGGAAGGGAGAAGAAGGAGTAGCACTAGGCAATGTCTCTGCAATGCGTAAATTATCTAGCGCTCGTATTTTCGAAGACGGGGAACTAGATGTAACGTTGCGAATGCAAAACCACTCTTCATTAGCCAAGATTTTGGAGGTAAAAGATAGAGTTCCTGAAGTAATGCGAATCAAACAAGGTTCAAATTACATTTTGATGGAACTCGGTCCACGCCGTGAAACTATGATTGAATACACTGTTGAATGTCCACTACGTGGCTTCTATAGTCTAGGTCCTGTGGCTGTCAGGATCCAAGACGCTTTTGGATTATTTCACAAGGAAAAAGAATTGCATGTCTACAATGATTTCCTTGTGTTCCCTAAGATGGAAGACCTTAGCGATACATTCGTCAAGTCTCGTGTTCCGAAGATTTTCACCGGTGCGGTAAATATCAGA
>Ga0209709_10001637_pt1 | contig 20457 bp, 18 predicted proteins | sample ArcticOcean_MG_C_2_FD_187435 | JGI IMG/M metagenome (GOLD analysis project Ga0209709, IMG submission 187435) | Marine microbial communities from western Arctic Ocean - ArcticOcean_MG_CB4_136 (SPAdes) (version 2) | ecosystem: Environmental > Aquatic > Marine > Oceanic | place: Arctic Ocean...
GAAAACATAAAGGATTTGAATACGCACGCACACAAAATCCTACAAGGACGGTATTAGAAGAAAATCTAGCTGCCTTAGAAAACGCAAAATATGGGCGCTGCTTTTCATCAGGTATGGGTGCCACAGATGCCGTTATTAAGTTATTAGCTCCTGGGGATGAAGTCATCTGTACGCATGACCTTTATGGGGGAACTTATCGACTTTTCACTGCCATCTACCAAAACTATGGTATCGTTTTTAAATTCGTTGATCTGCAAGACGTCGAAGCAGTAAAGAAAGCCTTCAATCCAAAGACCAAAATGATTTGGATTGAATCTCCAACAAATCCCATGATGCGCATTGTAGACATCAGCGCCATGGTAAACATCGCCAAAACCTACCATAGTTGGGTCTGTGTTGACAATACTTTTGCCACACCTTATTTACAAAATCCGATTGACATAGGTGCCGATATTGTTGTTCACTCCGTAACTAAGTATATCTCTGGCCATTCCGATGTGGTCATGGGTGCAGTCATCACCGATGATAAAGCCCTAGATGATAAAATCGGATATATTCAAAATTCAGCGGGTGCCATCCCAGGCCCAAATGATTGCTTCTTGGTCCTGAGAGGAATCAAAACTTTACACATAAGAATGGATAGACATTGTGAAAATGGGAGCAAAGTAGCCCATTTTCTTAAAGATCATCCTGCGGTCGACGAAGTCTTTTGGCCTGGATTCAAAGAACATCCAAATCATCAAGTTGCCAAGAAACAGATGCGTCAATTTGGAGGAATGATCTCATTTACCCTCAAAGAGGACCACATTGATGTTGCTTTCAAGTTGATGGAAAAGCTCAAATTCTTCAGCCTTGCGGAGTCCTTAGGTGGCGTAGAGTCTTTGATTGGACATCCTGCCAGTATGACCCATGCCTCTATTCCAAAAGAAGAAAGGCTGAAATCTGGACTGACCGACTCACTCATCCGGTTGAGTGTGGGCATTGAAGACATAGATGATTTAATTGCTGATTTAGCCCAAGCTATCGAAGCCTAAAAAAGGTCTAGCGTTTGATTTCAAATCCATGTGATAAATGAATATCGCTGCTTATAGACGAAGCTACGGAACAATATTTATCTACCGCCAAAGATATTATTTTTTCAGCCTCTTGATCCGTAAGGTCAGGTGAGTTAATTTCATAATGAATGTGCACGTCAGTGAAGGATCTTGGAGCCTGCGCTCTACGCTGACCACTCGCTTTTCCCGATAAATCATTAAGTACCTTGCGCCTCTTTTTAATCATGGAAGCAATATCAACCGCAGCACACGCAATGAGACCGGACAGTAATAATTCCATGGGGGATTGAGCTTGTTTTTTTTCTGGCCCATACATATCAATCTCTACACGATTTTGCGTGCTATTTACTGTATAAAACTCTTCATCGGATTTAAATCCTAAGACTACTTCCATTTCCATTCTCCAAACTTAACCTCATAATTGTCATTTAGTATGGTTTGAAATCAAATTTTAATCAAAAACCTATAAGATTTAACACAAATTTTTCGTTTCATCCAAAAAAAATTACCTCCAACAAAGAATAAAAAAAGAAAAAAAATAACCTAAATCATAAGATCATTGTAAGTTTGCACTTTTCAATTGCATTGATTATGATCATTCCAAAAGAACCCAAATTATCCGTTGAACAACTGTCAGCGGTCACCGCAATCGTAGAAGAATATGATTGTAAACTTCAAGCAATTGTAGGACACCATAGAAGTGTTTATGCCGTCTTAGGTGAAGAAAGAAAAACAGTAATGGTAAATAGAATATTAGGCCTTGATTTTATAGATCGTTTTGATGCCGTTGACTCTCCTTTTAAATTAATGGATATTAATTCAGAATTAGCCCATCACAAAATTGTTTTAGGAAATAATATCGTGGGAGAAGGTCCTTTTGTAATCGCCGGTCATTGTACCATCGATCCAAAAAACCCAAATTTATTTATCGAATCTGCCCATGCAGTAAAAGAAGCTGGCGCAAAAGCCATACGTGGTGGTGTTTGGAAGCCTCGAACCATGCCCTACTCTTTTCAAGGAGATGATGCTTCTGTAAAGATACTTATGGAGGCTCGATCACAAACAGGACTGCCTGTAGATACTGAAGTGATGGATGAACATCAATTGAGAATTGCTGTGGAAGCCGGAGTTGATATTTTGCAAGTCGGCGCGAGAAATGCTTTAAATTATTCATTGCTGAAAAGTATAGGCCAGATGACCCAAAATAAGAAAATTGCCGTATTACTAAAAAGGTCTATGGGCATGGGCCCTCTCAATGAGTTCATTGCAGCAGCAGAATACATTGCAGCAGCAGGAAATCCAGATATTATGCTGTGTCCAAGAGGGACCAACCCAACGATGGATGGCTACCGTAATTATCCTGATGAGTCGATCACACCACTGCTGAAAGAAAAAACATGGGCACCTGTCATAGTGGATCCTTGTCACTCCGTCGGTAGAGCTAAATATGTACCTTCCGCTGCGTTAGCTGCCATCGCATACGGAGCTGATGGCGTGATCATTGAGAGTCATTTAGATCCACAAAGAGGTATTGGAGATGATCCAAAGCAGTCGATCAAGCCGGCAGTTTTGAAACAATTAGTTACTGACATTGAAGCTATTTGGGCCATAAAAAACAGAACCGTATTCGCTGGTAATTAAGGATTATTATTTTGTGCGTACTGGGTTATTTTATTCCAATCATCGAAATATAGATCATTGACTTTTTTGAGATAATCAGGTGCTATGAGGGGTCCTTTGGGAACCCAAGACTTAGGAAATATTATGGCCATATACATGACCATATGAAAAAATGCCCACCAGGGTCTAAATAGCAACCAATTCATTAATCTATTGCTTCTTCCCCTAGGTATGTACCCTACAAAATTTCGACAAAAAAACCTCAGAACTAATAATTGCTTTTCTGAATAAGAAGTGTGAACCTTGCTCAAGGAAATCTTTTCTTTGGTGTAACTTGTACCCGAAAATTGCGATATTTTATCGAAAAAAACCCAAGGATCTTCCTTTAGTTCATTATGAAATAAAACCAATGGCTTTTGTTGGGTGTGTTTTTCAATGACTTTAAGTTTTGAATAAAAATTCAAATGCTTTTTGTCCCACATCCCCTGCCGATGAGTATCTAGGGTAACAAATTCTTCAAAGTTATGATGCCAACCATTCTTAACATATCTACGATATTGAGAAGCAATCCAACCCCCATGTTCTCTAAATAAAATAATGATTTTAACATTAGAAAAATGTGATGTAAACCGTGCTACTTCATCATTAAACTGTCTGTCCATCTCACAAGTGACTAAATACTTTTTTGGACCCATTTTTTTAATGATCTCTATACTGCTTCGGTATTTGTTTTTTGGGATGTAATGAATTCCCTCTAGATTATTGAATAACTTATTTTGCAAATAAGTTGAAGCAACTTTTCCTAGACCAACATGAAAATATATCTCTGGTTCATTCATACTACAAATTTATTCATTTCATTGAGTAATTTATCTAAACTACCCCATTAACCTTTGGATAAATTTTGATCATAATCATACAGAAGTAGAGTGCTTCTTTTTGAATGATTGACCGTGATCTTTTATTTCATTCAATAAGGATGAAAACATTCGATGACTTAGTTTTGTACCATGTCAACTGGAGAATATTCCTACTTAAAAGACCTCAATCCTGCCCAACATGAGGGAGTAATCAATGTGAAAGGTCCCACGATGATTATCGCCGGAGCTGGGTCTGGGAAAACAAGAGTGCTTACTACTCGAATCGCCTACTTAATGGATCAGCACAATGTCGATCCTTTCAATATTTTATCTCTGACTTTTACCAATAAAGCATCTAAAGAGATGCGAGATCGTATTGAAAAACTGATTGGTCCAGAGGCGCGGAATATCTGGATGGGGACCTTTCATGCCGTTTTTGCACGCATATTGCGCACGGAAGCTACACATATAGGTTATACAACCAATTTCACCATATACGATACAGAAGATTCTAAATCCCTGATCAAAGCCATTGTCAAAAGTCTTAACCTTGATGATAAGTTATACAAAGCCAATGTCGTTTATAATAGAATCTCTGGCGCTAAAAACAGATTAGTAAGTTGGAAAGAATATAATGAAAATCCCATATATAAAGATGACGATGAGATCAATGGTCGGCCTGAAATGGGGCGCATTTATCGCATTTATGCCCAACGGTGTTTCAAGGCCGATGCCATGGATTTTGACGATTTATTGTTCAACACGAATGTATTATTTCAGGAACATCTCGCCGTACTCAATAAATACCAGCAGCGGTTTCATTATGTGATGATTGATGAGTTTCAAGATACCAATATTTCACAATACATGATCGCTAAAAAGTTGGGTGCTGTAAGACAAAATATATGTGTAGTCGGTGACGATGCACAAAGTATCTATGCCTTTCGTGGGGCTGATATTCAAAACATTTTAAACTTTGAAAGGGACTATCCAGACCTCCAGCTCATCAAGCTCGAACAAAATTACCGTTCTACAAAAAATATTGTCCAAGCCGCCAACTCATTAATTGACAAAAATACAGCGCAACTGAAAAAAGACGTCTGGACCAAAAACGAATCAGGTGAACTGATTGAGCTCATTAAATCGGCCTCCGACAATGAAGAAGGTAAATTAGTTGCGTCCTCCATCTTTGAGACCAAGATGCAACATCATGCATTGAATGCCCATTTTGCCATTTTGTATCGAACCAATAGCCAATCCAGAGCTATGGAAGAGGCTTTGAGAAGGATGAACATTAAATACCGTGTGATAGGAGGAGTTTCCTTCTACCAACGCAGAGAAATAAAAGATTTAATTGCTTACATCCGTTTCATCATCAATCCCAATGATGAAACTGCATTGAGAAGAATCATTAACCTACCCAAACGCGGCATAGGGCCCGGAACAGTAGAGAAATTATTTGTAGCGGCCGAAGAGCAAGGCGCTGATATTTGGGATATACTCTGCCATGCTCAGGAACTCCTAGGGGGCCGAGCGGCAAACCAAATTGAAGAATTTGTAGATTTAATTAAGAATTTTAAAATAGCTATAAAAAATAAAGATGGATATGAGTCGGCCTCCATTATTGCTAAAAATTCAGGTTTACTCAAAGAACTCTACGATGATAAAACTGTTGAAGGACTGAATCGATTTGAAAATGTTCAGGAATTACTCAATGCCATCAAAGAATTTGTAGATGACCAAGACCGCGAGGATAAATCTCTCGCTTCATTTTTACAAGATGTCGCCCTCCTGACAGACGAAGATCGAAACAAGAATAATGAGGATACGGTAACCTTAATGACCATCCATATGGCAAAAGGCTTAGAATTTCCTTATGTCTATATCGTGGGAATAGAAGAAGAACTATTTCCCTCTCAAATGATGTTAAGCAGCCGGGCTGATCTTGAGGAAGAGCGCCGTCTTTTTTATGTCGCCATCACCCGAGCAGAAAAAAAACTCCACCTGAGTTATGCATTGAACCGGTACCGATATGGAAGATTAAAAAATTGTGAACCCAGTCGTTTTCTCCAAGAAATTGATCCCAACCTCATTCATGTCGATAGGAAGTTCGTAAGTGAGACCGCTGTTCCCAGTTCAAATCCACAATATGTGCGTAACTTTATCAAGCAAAATTCAAAAGCGGCCCCCGGAAAAGCAAAGAAAGTACCCGATCACAAACCCTCTGCTGATTTTAAACCCAGTGATGTGTCCGGTCTTGGCAGTGGCATGAAAGTCGAGCACCCCAAGTTTGGGTTCGGAAAAGTCATCGATGTTGAGATCAACGGGACCAGTAAAAAGGCTAATATTGATTTTGATGTGCACGGTCAAAAGACATTATTACTATCCTTCGCTAAACTTCGTATTGTCTAAATATTAGTGTAGCAAGAAGATAGAAATAAGTGACATAAACCTTTAAAATTGTGTGTCGGTATGTCACTTGCCGAATGTACCCAATTTGAAAAAAATCGACTTATTGAAGTTAAAGAAAGGCGGACATCTATGTCTAAATTAAAAAAATCACCAATTATTCTTCCTGAAAAATATTATCACCAATATTTCACAGAACTCCTATTGTTCGTCCAAAAATACTCAGTGCACTTGATGGGCGCTGCTGAAGAATTATTCATCCATGATTTCCATAAACTTGGAATAGACGCACAATGCCTCTTCATCCGTTTAAGCAATCGCAGAGGGCCTTATTTCAGACTAGATAAACTGAAGTATGATGAAATATCATCCCTAGAATCAGCGGCCAAGGAATTAGAAGTATTGGGATTCATATCTAGAGAATTAGATCCTGATGAAAAGATCTTTAAGACTTTTACAAAAGTAGAACTGAAAGTAACCTATGCCCATCTTGATTGGAGCAAACAAACCAAAGAAGAAGCCATTCTTCAATTAAATGAATCCCAAGATTATGCCCCTATTTTAACTCAATTCCCTTTGATAGAAGTGATGCGTCAAGAAGTACTGGAATTTTTAAAAATGCTCTATTTTGGCCGATACAAAAAACCAATGACTGAATTTGTCATCAGGGATATCGGCCATATTAAGCTCGAAAGATTAGATGAAACTCAATTTACCCCTTGGTTTGAAAACCGTCAAGAAGCCCTAGCCGCTTTCAAATTGTATAAATTAAATAGTTTAGTAAGAGGCGCTCTTTCAGAAATTGAGGCACTAGCCATACATGATGCCCTGAGGGTCATCCCTTGGGAAAAATATTTAATGAGTCCAAAAACGCACCACATTGGTGATCGATTGTTCCTCTTGATGGGTAAACAATTGGAGCGTGAGACAGCCTATGAATTGGCCTTAAGCTATTATCAGTTAGCCACTAAACATCCTGCAAGGGAACGTCAAATAAGAATTTTCCATCGACTAGGTGAAGTTGAAAAGGCCAAAAGCCTAGCGCTCGATGTTATAGAACAGCATTGGAATCCCAGCGAATACCTTTTTGCCAAAGATTTCCTTGATAAAAAAAATATCCGTATCACGCGGAGTACTTCAAAAAAATTAAGTCAAGCACTCTCCATTGAAGTTTCGTTAAACACTGATCAGAGCGTAGAGTATTCCGCGCTTCAGTATTACGAAAAATTAGGCTTTCAAGGTATTCATAGTGAAAATTACTTATGGAAAAGTCTGTTCGGCCTGCTTTTATGGAATCAGCTTTTTGATCAAACCCATGGGGATTATCACAACCCCATTCAAAGGAGTGCATCAGATCTTTACACCAAATCTTTTTATGAGAAAAGAAAAGGGGAGATTCTGAAAATTTTAAAGTCTTTTCGTAGTAAAAAATTAATGATCACATCCCTCGAAGAAAGGTTTGAAGAAAAATATGGTATTGCTAATCCCATGGTCTATTGGAACCCAAAAATCAAATCCCATTTGATTCAATTGGTTTTACAACTCCCTTTCATGGCACTTAAAAATATCCTGATCGAAATGTCTAAAAACTTAAAAGATCATGCTACCGGCTTTCCAGATTTATTTATCTGGAAAAAAGACGAATATCATTTGTATGAAATTAAGTCTCCCAATGATCACCTATCTTCTCAGCAATTGTTTTGGTTAAATTTTATGCAATCGAACGGCATCCATGCCGAGATCATTAGAGTCAATTATAGAACTGAAACTCCTAGAAAAAAGAGCCCATAGCGATTGATGACTGTTATTTGAAACAAGTAAAAATAGGTCCAGCCAGCTAAATATGATCTTAAAATTACAAATAGCCTGAATCAGCCTTTAAAAATACGGGTATTGACCCATTTAGGCCATTCTTCTAAAGATTTTTGTTAATTTGTGTGCTGATCAAATTTAATTTATGCCTCAATCTAAAGATCCGACCATCGTCCAAGCTTTTATACCCATAGTATTTTTAGTCATTTTTATCTCGATAAATGTCTTCATATTTGGTGACAGCGCTTTAGACGGATCTAACCAGATTATATTGATACTCTCTGCAGCAGTTGCCGCCATCGTAGCTGGTCAGAATGGTTTTAAATGGCTTGATTTACGTGCTGGAATTGTTAAAAGTATCAGCTCAGCCATGAGCTCAATGCTCATATTGCTGATGATCGGTGCACTCACAGGGACCTGGTTACTGAGTGGTGTCGTACCAGCGATGATCTATTATGGCCTTCAAATATTGAACCCAAATATTTTCCTTTTTGCCGCGTGCATCGTGTGCATCATCGTTTCTATGGCAACAGGTAGCAGCTGGACCACTGCGGCCACGGTCGGTATTGCTTTGATTGGTATAGGTAAAGCGATGGGCATTCAAGAAGGAATGATCGCTGGAGCCGTTTTATCAGGCGCTTATTTTGGTGACAAGATGTCTCCATTATCAGACACGACCAACTTAGCACCTGCCATGGCCGGAACAGATCTTTTCACCCACATCAAGTACATGGTTTATACCACAGTTCCTTCAATCACTATTACCCTTGTTATTTTCCTGACCATTGGATTGAGGTTTGATGGTCAACTTGAAACTGCGCAAACCAATTTAATTCTTAGTGCCATTACTGAGAAATTCGAAATCAGTGGATGGCTCTTTTTAGTTCCGATAACGGTTATTTTTTTAATTGTTAAAAAAGTAAATGCCCTCCCCGCCTTACTTGCCGGTGCATTAATGGGGGGTGTCTTTGCCTTAATTTTTCAACCCAACATGGTAGCAGAAATTGGGGGTGGTACCGATGTGCGTGCCATGTATATAGGCATTATGAAAGCGCTTTATGGAAGTATGTCTATTGTGACCAGCAGCGACATAGTCACCGAACTTTTACATTCAAAAGGTATGTCTGGCATGCTTGGAACCATTTGGCTCATTCTTTCTGCAATGATTTTTGGTGGCGTGATGGAAAAGGCCGGCTTCCTAAAAAAAATTGCAGAAACGGTGTTAACCTTAGTCAGCTCCGTTGGATCTTTAGTGGCCTCCACCGTCGGAACTTGTGTGTTTTTTAATATCACGGCATCAGATCAATATTTAGCTATCGTAATCCCGGGAAGAATGTATGCGGATACCTACAAAAAAAAAGGATTAGCTCCAGAGAATTTAAGTCGTACCTTGGAAGATTCAGGAACGGTTACCAGCGTATTGGTTCCTTGGAATACCTGTGGTGCTTACCATGCCAATGTCTTGGGTGTAGCCACATTGACGTATCTACCCTTTTGTTTTTTCAACATCATCAGTCCCGTAATGAGTATCATTTTTGCCTACGCCAATATTAAACTTAGAAAATTAACTTCACCGGATCGTCCACTATGACCTTTCCACTATCGATAACCAAGGAGGAAATCGCACAATTTCCCCTCATCAAATTCGAAGGTCCCATTCACGTGATCAATGATCACAAAGCAATGTTTCAAGCTATCAAGAAATTAAGTAGTCAAGACATAATCGGCTTTGATACAGAGAAAAAACCCACTTTTAAAAAAGGGCAATACCATCCAACGGCATTGATTCAATTGAGTACAGCTACAGAAGTCTTTTTATTTCGAATCAATAAAATAGGCCTTCATGACGATCTTATTGCTCTTTTTGAATCTGGTAGGATTGCAAAAATTGGAGTAGGTATGCGCGATGATTTTATCGAACTTAAACAAATTCAACCTTTTACTCAACACAACTGTATCGACTTAAATGATCTGATGCCTACCCTAGGAGTTGAAAAAATTGGTGTCAGAAACCTGGTTGGTATCCTTCTTGAGAAACGTGTTTCAAAAAATCAGCAAGTTTCAAACTGGGAAAATACAGTATTGACTCAAGGTCAACAGCAATATGCTGCTACAGACGCCTGGGTCTGCTATGAAATGTATGTATTATTATTAAAAAAAGGATATATTTAAGCCAGATGCAAAGCTATACTATTGAGAAAATAAAAGTGATCTCCCCTATGGATGGGTTCAGGGGTCGTATGGTACACACTCGCGACTTAACCATCGCATATTGGGAAATAGATAAAGATTCAGTTTTGCCACTGCACAAACATCTAAATACTCAAACCACACATGTAGTTTCTGGTCAACTAGAATTATGTATTAGTGGCGTAATAAGAGTATTCAATGCTGGAGAACTCGTGGTCATTGATGCCAATGAGTTACACTCCGGGAAAGCGCTCACCCCATGTTCAGTTATAGATACCTTTACCCCTGCAAGAGAAGACTATATGCAACTCCGCGATTCCCTTATTTAATTTCGTTGTTTAATTGAAATGCATTACGTCGTAAGCCTTCCTCAAATGCCATAGCTTCTTCCTTTTTCACCTCTACCAGCATCCAACATTTTTGCAAATACTTCTTTTCTACAATCTCTGTATCATAATCTCTAAATAAACTTAATAGTAATTTAGTTTGATTGTAATCGTAAAAAATTTTAAACCGCTCCTTTTTAATATAAGGCACCAATGCCGCTTGGGTAAGTGCTGCCGCTGCCGCCTGTCGATAAGCATTTGATAATCCCCCTACGCCCAGTTTAGTCCCTCCAAAATACCGTACTACAACGACCAGTGCATTGGATACTTTGAAAGACTTTATCTGACCTAAAATGGAATCTCCTGCGCTGTGCTTGGGTTCACCATCATCATGCATCCCGAACATGGGTGACTCTAAACCATATGAAAAAGCGTAACAACAATGATTGGCGTCAAAATGAAGAGTCTTTATTTCATCTATAAGTTCTTTGGTATGACCCGCATGAGTAAGCAGATAGGCAAAGCTCAAAAATTTACTCCCCTTCTCTTTATATAATCCTTTGCCTTGATTAGAAATCAATAGATATTTCATGGATTTAAGCCCAAATGAGCTGCCTTTTCAATATCCTCAGTTTCGGCATACTTCAAACATAAATTATAATAGGATTTGGCTGTATTTACATTGCCAAATTGTTGACTGAGCCGTCCAAGTCCTAAATAGCCTACACTTTTAAAGTATTCCCCATGATTTAATATTTCATTACCAAATCCCACTCCCATTCTATAATAAATATAGGCCTCTTTTGTCTCTTTCTCTACAAATTCAAGATAAGTCGCTCTGAAGATGTGACCTATCATTTTATAATATGTTCGATCTGTATTGATCAGCCTATCAACTATCCAAGGCATGATTTGATCGTATTGCCGCGTAGCGTAAGCAGCTTCCAAAAATTTGGATAGAAGATAGTAATTGTTTGGATATTTTTTGATCAGACCTTGAAGCAAGATAAATGCTTTTTCTGGGGTTTGCTCATAACGCAAATAGATATAGGACAAAAAAACAGAGGCCTCGATCTGAGAAATTATAGCTTTCTCGGTGGACATGACCATCTGTTCTAGTCCCAACTCTTTATCCCCTTTTTTAAAAAAAAAAGCTACCGGAGCAAAAATGGGATGCTTCTCAGGATACATTATTCTAAAATAATTGTAGAGCCCCGTTGTAAATAAAAACTCTGGATTATCGTCAACCAAGTCAAACCCTTTTTTAATCAAACCGTACATTTTATTGGCTTCATTGATGGCCTCGAAATACTTGTTGTTTTCAGCATAATGTTCTGCTAGCAATCCCCGAGTAGCCAATTCAAAAAAAACGGCCTCTTCATCATAGGGGTCTAAAGGATTAAGATTTTCGGCTGCTGCTATCGCTTCTCTGAGTTTTGCTTCGAACCGTACAAATGTTTGTCCTTCTATGATGGGTATATTTTCCCATTGAATTAAAAAAGCCTCCATTGAAGGAATCACAGGATGATTAGGTATTAATTTATGTAGCTTCCTTATATAATACAAAGCTGAATCCACATCAATTTGATAGATCTTTTCAGTTCCTTTACTCACTAACTTCATGGCTTCAGGATGATCAAACAGGTCATGTTGACCGTTCGCTTGAAAGGTTACATGGAAAAAGAAGGCAATATAAAAAACGTTAATAAGATTCATACAGGAAAGGTTGATGAGCAAATAAACACCGCATTATTCGAAATAAAAAGATCAATCCTTAAATCTTAAGGAAAGGATCTGATAACCCAAAAAAACGTTTCTTAAAAAGTATAAGATATCCCGTAGACTAAGGAAATTATTATCCAATAGCAGAAAAAAACGTCCATTGACTATCAATTGGGAAAAGCAAAATAAATAAGGCAAGAAGCTACTCAATCCATTCAGAAAAGAAATATCCATATTTTAAGTGGTGCCTCTCACTCGATCTTTTTTTGATCGGTAAGGAACATGCCCTCAACGATGAAGGTAAGTTTGAATCACCATCATACTTAGGTAACAGAGATTTATACCCTACCAATCAGAGTACCACACTAGCAAGGAGAAAAGCCTCCTTGTATCTAATGATAGCTAGGATCTTTTCGAAATATGACAACCGAAATAAGGTGATTAATCAATTACTCGTCACCAAATAAAAAACCACCCTTCCACCCTTTATTGACCGCAATAAACCCCCACTTCATTAAGCTTTTTTCTGAGTTCAATACATTTGTTTTGATGAAATCAAAGGGTAGTAATAATTTACATTGATTTGAGCTGTAGGAATATTAATCGAAAATTTTGAACAAGTTTCAGAATGAGCAGAAATACTCAAAATTCTCATCTCAAAATCTTAAAAAACCATAGAAATTAAAAATACAAATGATGAATTAGAATCATTTAAAATCAATAAAATTCTATTTGATTCATGGGTAGTAAGATTTCAAATGGCGGAAAAACAAAAATTAAAAAAGAGGTCCGTTTTTTCTTAGCCGAACGAATGGACAAAAAAAGGATTATAGTAAACTTACTGGGCATAGTAGGGATTTAATTCCTTGCCTTCATATCGAATTAAAATATTGACTTAGACCTTATTAGTGGCAGCATACGAATCCAAATCAATATGGGTGATCATATCTTTAATTTCAACCATTAGCGCCTATTGTCATCCTCTTGCATCATACTTAAATAACTTTCAAATCTACTCAAGGCAATATGGCCTGATTGTACAGCTTCCTGTACTGCACAGGAGGGCTCATCTACATGCTGGCAATTATTGAATTTACATTGACCCATTAAGTTCCTCATTTCAGGGAAATAATGAGATAATTCTTCAGCCATAATTTCCGCCAGTCCCAATTCCTTTATACCCGGAGTATCAATGACATGTGTATCAGCATCGAGTGAAAACATTTCGGCAAAAGTGGTCGTATGTACCCCTTTATTAGCAAAATCTGAAATATCACCAATTTGTTGATGGGCATTAGGTTGCAAGAGATTGATCAAAGTAGATTTTCCAGAACCTGAATGACCTGATAACAATGTGGTTTTAGCTTGAAGCCAATCTACTACTTGATTCGGCACCCCCTCGATAAAAGAAGTCATCATCGTTTGATAGCCGATGGATTCATACAGTTCCATAATGCCCAACAATGCCGCTTGCTCTTCTTTTGAATACAAATCAGACTTATTAATCAATAGATAACCAGGTATTCGAAAAGCTTCCAAAGTCACCAAAAAACGATCAATGAAACCCAAACTGGTCCTGGGTCGTTTGTGAGACGCAATCAAAACAGCCTGATCTATATTGGCTGCGATCATATGTGAAAAATGTTTTTTTTTGGGTGACTTTCTGACGATGTAGTTTTTTCTAGGTTTAATGACCTCAATGATGAAGTTTTCAGCTTCGGGAAGCAGTTCAACTTTATCCCCTACCGCAATGGGATTAGAAATCTTTTTATTTTCAAGTTTGAATCTACCTGGTAGTCGGGCCTTGACTTCTTTGCCATCCTGCAAGCGTACCGAATACCAAGAACCTGTTGATTTAATAATGACTCCGTCCACTTAAAATCTTTTCGTTAAATAGTTAACAATACGCGCTGTTGCCCCCTGCTGGGAACGCGTATAGGTAATTGCCGCATCGGCAGCTTTTTGATGATTTGATGGCTCCGAATTAAGTAGCTCGAAATGAGATATAAACTCAGATAAATCATCAAAATCAAAAGCCGCCCCTTCAAAAATCAATTCTTGGCATTCATTAAATTTAAGGTTTCTACGACTGCGACCAAAGAAAACGGGAATCCCAAACACAGCAGCCTCAATCGTATTGTGTAAACCTGCGCCAAAGGCCCCTCCGACGTAAGCATAGTTGGCATACTTATAGGTAGCTGACAAGAGCCCTATGTTGTCTAAAATCAATATGCTCGACTGCTTTAAATCGGTCCTCTCAGCAATCTGGGAATAGCGGATCGCTTTTGGAAAGCGTTTTTGAAAATAATCAATGCTGTCAGCGCTGATACTGTGAGGTGCCAAGATAAATTGGGTGTTCTTAGCTGCTTCTTTCAGAATGAAAGGCGACAAAACATCCATATCAGCCGGCCACACACTGCCCAACACCCATACCTGATCTTGCTGAGCAAAGCGTTCGATCAAAGGCAATGACTTAGCTTGGTCGGCGATGGTTATCACCCGATCAAAACGCGTATCTCCAGCCACAGTAACCTGGTTTACCCCTAGTTGAAGTAGTAAATCTGCAGATTTCTGATCTTGAACAAAAAATTGGGTCACCGATCTAAAATACTTTTCATACAACTTACGAGCGATCCCAAAATAGATATGGTTGGTTCTAAAAATGACTGAAAAGAAAACGACAGGTATTTGAAAATCAAAGCAGGCCTGGAGGTGATTGAGCCAAAATTCATACTTCACGAAAATTGCCTGATCAGGGTTTATTTGTTGAACAAATTGAGACGCCAATGGGTATTGGTCTATGGGTATATAGCCAACCCAATCAGCCTTCTCATAATTTTTTTGAACTTCATACCCAGAGGGCGAAAAAAAAGTCAATATAATTTCAATAGGAAGCTGCTCTTTTTTAAGGGCCTCTATGACGGGTCGACATTGCTCAAATTCTCCAAGTGATGCCACATGGAACCAATACCTAATAGTTTGAGGTTCCTTTTCTGGAATCTCCAGCCAAAAGAAATGCTGACGCCCCAGAAGAAAATCAGCAGCCTTATCATTGAAAGGGGCTACGCACTTCAACAAGAAAAAATAAATGTATATCGTTAAATCGTATAATAATTTCACTTCACAACGAAGCTAGAACAAAAATGACATTGAAGAAAATCTTGGTTTCAAGATTTTGGATTGATGGAAATAAAAAAGGCAAAATATATGAGCCCATTTTGAAATTCAAGTCCGAAGTAATTTGACTATTTCTGGGGCTTTTTTACCTTCAGCATGTCCAAGTGCTGTGATCCCTTTAGCATCTTGAATGGTTTTATCTGCCTGGTTGTCTAGCAATAACTCAACCATATCTTTTCTATTGAACATGGCTGCAAAGATGAGGGCTGAAGCGCCCATGGCATTAGTCAAATTTACATCCGCCCCCTCGTTGATCAACACTTCAGCCAATTCCACATCGCCCTTAAAACAAACCCCCATCAAGGCGGTATTACCCGAAGCATCTTTGAAGTTGACATCTGCCCCTGCTTGAATCAAGATCTCTGTCAGGTCTATATGGTCGTAATAGGAAGCCAATATCAAAGGGCTAGAACCTCTGTCGTCTGTTGCAGTTATCAATTCTGGTTGCTGGCTAAGCTGTTGTTCCACAGTCGTCAGATTATCGGATCTTATGGCATTAAAAAATAATTGTTCATCTCCCGTCATACACAACAAAAAAACAAAAATAAAATCAACTCAAGAAGTAATATCTATTTTATTTACCTTCCGAATCACTAAAATTAAATTGATTAATAAGGTTGTTTTATTTAAATCTAAGACATTATGGTTAAAGTAATTTTTATTTGCCTGGGTAATATTTGTCGTTCTCCAATGGCCCAAGCTATTTTTGAACATCAGATAAAAGAGGCCCAATTCGAGGATCATTTCAACGCTCAATCAGCAGGAACCGCAGGTTATCATATAGGTGCTCCACCCGATCCCAGAACTCTGTCTACTTTAAAAAGTCACGGCATTTTATTTGAACACCAAGCACATCGGGTAAATACTACAGATATAGACACCTATGATTACCTGATTGCTATGGATCACCAAAACTTTGTACACTTACAAAATATGAACCCCGTGGGTTCTGTACTCATCAAGATGAGAGATTTTGACCCCTTAGAAAAAAACGGTGATGTGCCCGACCCTTATTATGGACAACATGATGGATTCGAAGGGGTGTTTGAAATTTTAAATCGCTCCATAAAAGGCCTGATTCTCGTACTTAAAGAAAAACACTTATCTTATGACGTTTAATCATGGGCCTGCCTTCATTGGCACTCAGCATTCCTCAGTGAAAACGACTGTTGGCTCAGCCCCTCCACTCACTGGCGGTATTTATATATCGCAAAGGTCGGAATAAAAACCAAGGCCAAACCCATAAGGCCAGCAGTCAACAAAAAAGTAGCGCCTTGAAGGTGTAATATTTTAAAAAGACTCGACAGTAAAGTCAATGAACTAAATAAAGCCCCTGACGTAAATGCAATCTTTTTCATTATATAAATATAATAAATTTCCGTTCAATTAAATATATCTATTCATATGATTAGAGTATTTATCCGTGTAAGATTAAATTTACATCTATGATATTCAATAAAGGTATTCAAAAATGGTTCATACTATATTTTATCATCTATTTACCCTGGATCGCTCAAGGCCAATTTAAGTCGGTTGAAATGGGTATCGATGGACTCACTTGTTCGATGTGTTCGAGGTCGGTAGAAATGAGTTTAGTTAAGTTAGATTTTATTGATCGGGTCGAGATGGACTTGAACAGTAACCGCAGTGAAATATTCTTCAATGAGGGAATGTATGTATCTATCGATAAAGTTGCACAAGCAGTGATTGATGCCGGGTTTTCCGTAGCTTATTTAAATGCATTGTTTGATTTTAAAGAGCAGGCCATCGCTACCAATACTTGCTGGAATTATGCATATGAGACCTATCAGTTTTTAGATGTAAGTCAACCCCAATTGAAAGGAGAAACGGTCTTGAAGTTTATTGATACAAATTTCCTTTCTCGGAGTGAACTAAAAAAATGGAAGGCTCAACTTTCAGCGGCCAAAAATAAGGATTGTGGCCAAAATGAGTATTATTTTGTGACCTTATGAAAAGTTTTGTTGGGATCATTCTCTTTTTCTTTAGTGTGCATCTGACAAAGGCTCAAGAATTATTTATTCATAATGAATCTGCCAGTAATATCCCTAAGGGAGTTTTGGGGATACGATTATTTGGCAACTCCTTTAACGAAATAGATATTCGGCGAAATATGTTTGCGCTCAGATGGATGTATGGGGTGACACCTAAACTTTCATTCTATCTAACTACCACTTTTTCTAACCATCACGGAGCTAATTTACCCAGCGATTTAATCACCCACAGGCACAGTGGCAGTCAAACTATTTATTATCCACAACAAACACAAAAAGGAGTCACCTATCCACTGAGTTTTAATGGGTTTCACCTCTACACCAAATATCGATTCTTAACATTTGATGATGCCAATGAACATTTAAGAATAGCTGCCTTTGGTCAGTGGTCTAATGTTTCAAATGCCCATGATGAAGCTGAACCTAATCTCCTTGACGATACGAAAGGATATGGAGGAGGACTGATCGTCACCTATCTAATAAAACGATTTGCTGTTTCATTGACTACCGGTTTTACCAGCCCGGGTGACTACAGCGAACGCGTACCCCTCTTTTCCGGAAGTGCGGCCACTACGAATACAACGATTGAATACGGGAGATCTTTTGAATATAATTTGTCCTTTGGCTATTTACTCTATCCAAAAAAATATATCAGTTATGAACAAACCAATTGGAATGTCTATCTAGAATTAAATGGGAAATCATACGAAACTGCCGTTGTTTCCCAAGACGGGTCCAACTTGGAGGTTCAAACCGAGGGTCTCACCAATGGATATTATGTAGAAATTCATCCAGGCATACAAAAAGTAATCTCTTCTAATTTACGAATTGACCTCTCGGCAGGAACGAATATCTTAAATACCTCTTACACCCGATTTTATCCTATTTTCATGGTGAGTATCCAACGCTATTTTTATTCCCTTAAAAGGTTAAAATAAATTTATTTCATTCAGTTGGTATTAAATTTGAATGAGTCAAGATAAATACATTCAACGAACGGTTTAATTCATGCATTTTAAAAGACATCTTTACAGCCTCATGGTTGCCTCAATGACCCTATGGAGTACCTGCACCAACAAGAGCAGTAGTGAGCTAGAAGATGATTGTTTAATCCTACCATCAAAAAATATCGCCTGCACAAAAGAATACCGACCTGTTTGTAGTTGTAATCTGGAAACCTATGGCAATGAATGTACGGCCCGTGCATCTGGCGTATCCTCTTGGACAACGGGTGCTTGTGCCGACTAATTAGAAAATTAAATAGGTCAGGCAAGGTCTTTTATAGCGCTGATGTAAATTTATGATAAAGGATTAAACTGCTTGGTTGAGTGATTTTTAGGAATAAGGGGCAAAATCACTTGCTGAATTATTGCTTGCAATTGATTCAACAATTGTTTTTTTACAAAATGCTTGTGGGTAACTAGTCCAATGGAGCGAACGGGGGTCGGAAATTTAAAAGAGATCAATTTTTTCTGATCTGATTTTGACAAGGCAAACGAGGCCAAATAAGGCAATATCGTCACCCCCTTAGTGGCCTTGGTGAAACGCAATAAACTGTCCAATGAACCTGCCTTAAATTCAATATTGACATGCTTTTCTTGGCTTTTATCTGACAACTCACAAATATTTTGTACTTGGGTTCGCAAGCAATGCCCTTCTTCCAACAGCCACAGTTTTGAATAATCTAATTCTTGAATGGCGATCGTAGATTTTATTTTTTCAGTACTGCAATCATAAAATAAAAAAGGCTCCGAATATAAATTTAACTCAACCAACTCATCGTCTTCAAGTGGAATAGCCAGAATACCTACATCGAGCATTCTATTTTTCAAGGCCTTTTGGATCTCAAGGGTCGTCAATTCCTGTACAATCATTTTGATTTTTGGGAAATCACTGGCAAATTTTGACAAAAATAAAGGGAGTAAGTCAGGCGCCGTTGTAGGTATGATGCCAATGCGTAATTCTCCTGTCATTTCGCCTTTCAACTCCTGTACTACGTTGTCAAGCGCATCCATTTCTTTTTGAATGATCCGCAAGCGCTTGATAATTTGGACCCCTTCTGCGGTAATGGAAACAGGCTTGGTTTTTCTATTAAATATCTTAATCCCGATCTCATCTTCAAACTTATTGATCATGGTACTTAGCGTAGATTGAGCTACGAAGCAGGCCTCCGCTGCCGTTTTAAAATGCTTTAACTCCACCACAGCCAAAATATAATTAAATTGTTGAATATTCATAGGATTCAAAAATAATATTAATATCTATAAATTAGATGTTAATATCAAAAATATAGTTTTTATAGATAAAAATTGAGGTCTATATTTGTAAGAGAAGAATAATGTTTTGCCTGTGTTGATATGCTTTTCTGAAAAAATAAGCTAAAGTGGATGGGTAATACTTTTTTTTTGATTTTTAAGAACAAATTTTACACCGAAAAAATACCTTCAAGTCAATTTAAAAATTAATCTTACTTTCTATTATTTATAATATTTAACATACATTCATGGAAAACATTTCACATCCCGACATTTCAAATGGACAGACTAGCAATGGCGAAAGCGAATGCCCTTTTGCGCCTGCAGCACAGCGACATACGGCCGCCGGTGCCCTCTCCAATTCAGATTGGTGGCCCAGTCAACTGAATCTTAAGATTCTACACCAAAATACGCCTCAGTCCAATCCTATGGGTGAGGCTTTCAATTATGCTGAAGCTTTCAAAAGCCTCGATCTTGATGTGCTCAAAAAAGATCTTTACAGCTTGATGAACGATTCACAAGATTGGTGGCCTGCTGATTATGGCCATTATGGCCCTTTCTTTATTCGTATGGCATGGCACAGTGCGGGTACTTACCGCATCGGCGATGGCCGTGGGGGTGCTGGTGCGGGTACTTTACGATTTGCTCCACTTAATAGTTGGCCAGATAATGGGAATCTTGACAAAGCACGTCGCCTACTTTGGCCTATCAAACAAAAATATGGCCGTAAAATATCCTGGGCTGATTTAATGATTCTTACAGGCAACTGTGCCTTAGAATCCATGGGATTTAAAACCTTTGGTTTCGGTGGAGGCCGTGCAGACGTTTGGGAACCTGAAGGAGATGTTTTTTGGGGACCTGAGACCGAATGGTTAGAAGACAAACGCTACAAAGGGGATAGAGAATTGGACAATCCACTCGGTGCCGTTCAGATGGGACTTATTTATGTAAATCCAGAAGGACCCAATGGCAAAGCTGATCCCATCGCCTCAGCAAGAGATATTCGCGAGACGTTTGGC
>Ga0209709_10001639_pt1 | contig 20445 bp, 21 predicted proteins | sample ArcticOcean_MG_C_2_FD_187435 | JGI IMG/M metagenome (GOLD analysis project Ga0209709, IMG submission 187435) | Marine microbial communities from western Arctic Ocean - ArcticOcean_MG_CB4_136 (SPAdes) (version 2) | ecosystem: Environmental > Aquatic > Marine > Oceanic | place: Arctic Ocean...
GAGTATAGTTGAATCAGCACCAACAGCTGGTAAATTAGAAATTATTTGAGGGATAACCGATGGAGGAAATTCCAGAATTAATACGCCTAGAGCGCAGAGATACCGATATTCATCTCACCTGGTCAGACGGGACTGAGCATGAGGTTACTTACGACGATTTACGCTACGCTTGCCCTTGTGCTAAATGTGGACCACAACGTAATAGTGATGAATCTTCACTGATACTTCGAAGCAATGTCGAGAAATTGCCACGTGAGATACCAACAGTTCGCCCAGTAGGGCATTATGCACTATCCTTTGAGTGGGCTAACGGCTGTTCTTCAGGCATTCATAGATTTGAACGAATTTGGCGACTTGGTCAAAAACAAGACCCCGATAATGGGAATGCCTACGTCCACGGGGTATGGTGAAACGCCCATTAAGGGCACATTTGCCGTAGCAATGCACTTGTATGCCATTCATTCACGATACCAATTAGAGGTCTAGTTGTGAACGGAGTATATCTGACTTGGCTGATTTCTGCATTGGCTATTGGTGTCCTGCTAATGCCTTTAGTAAAACCACCTTGGGCAAAGGTTACTTCACATGGCTTTGTTGATTTCATACGACGTTATTGGTTACATATTGGAATTGTCTTGGTCATCTATAATGCAAAAGATTTCCTCGACGAGATCGATAGGATTCTGATGGCAAATACCGATGGAATGCTAAACATGACCCCATGGATATATGCAATTGAAGGCGACATGGCATTATGGGTTCAACAGACATTCATGTCTGATTGGCTAACCGCTTTTATGACCCATTTCTATGTTGTTGGATTCATGGTAATCTGTTATGTCTCAATTTTCTACTTTGCATATTTTGATGACAGATATATGGCGGATAGAATTAGTTTGACTATTTTCTGGGTATACATCCTTGCTATACCGTTCTACCTTTTCTTCAATGTTCATGTCACTGGAAATTACATTCCTGGAATGAAGACACTAGCATACAACCATACTCCCGAAATCAACGATTGGTTCCATCGAATCGACCCGCTGACCAATGGGATGCCAAGTTTGCACATCGGATTCCCATTTGCAGTATGGTTGTGTCTACTACGCTTTGATACGGATAATCGTTGGATTATTTACCGTCGAATTGTTTTTGTTTACCTACTACTTACCGCATTCTGTATTCTTTATCTTGGAATACATTGGTTTATGGATATTATTGGTGGTATGATTGTGGCTGCTATTGCGGTAAGTATCGCAAACAAATTAGCAGATCCAATGTGGCGACTATTTGACGAGAGAACAATAAATGCTCGAATGGTAACAGTGCTTACAAATCCACGCCGTGCATTCGGTGTGATTAAAACAGGGACTTCGCGCATGCTCTCTAGGTATGCTAAGCCTTCGAGTAAAGAGACCGGAGTAATGCTGACAGTTGTAATGATTCTAGTTGCTGGAGTAATTACCTGGGACCTAACTCACCAATCATTCCCCGCAGGGGGAGTAGATGCTCCAGTGGGTGTAGCTGCAGCAGATGGTTGGCTTGTAACCTTAGATGATAGAGGAGGGGCTGCTTTAGTGGTAGTTCACGATTTGTCAGATTTAGAATCGGAAATCGATGTGGTTCAACCAGTTCTTGATGAAAACTCAACATACGACATCAGGGGTGATTTGTTGTTGATGGCAAATAAAACTGAATTGGTATTGGTGGATTTGAATCACCCCGAGATTATTCAAACTAATTTCACAGTAGATTCTCCAAGCAAAGTAAGATTTGTTTCAGATGACAGATTTGCAGTAATCGAAAATGGACAGATAAGATATTGGTCACTTGATGGAGATGAGATGGCTGGGCCGGTCGCCTCACAAGGTGATTCGGTATTGTTATTCGAATCAATCGAAGACCAAATTGCATTAGTATTCGCTAGTGATACAGACACTATCCATATTGGATTGGTTGATGAAATGGGATTGATTGCAATCCATGCTAATGCTACAGCAGATGCCGTTGAAGATGAAATTCTAGAAAATGCTGGATTCAATGTTGATATTGAAAATGCCACCATAACCGGTATTGCACTATTTGAGAACAAATTAGCCGTAACTATCGATGTCAATGCTACTACGCGTTTATTGTTATTCGATACTATAACCGGTGATAGCCAAATCGTATCAGACCCCAAATATGCAGCATTTGACCCACATATGGGACACGGAATCCTGATGTTTTCTGCCTATCAAAACATTGACCCTAACAATGCTTCAGAAAAAGAATCAGATAGAGAAATAATGATTCATGATCTCGAATCAAATCTCACCAAACAGTTGACTGCTGATGATTTAGACCAATGGGCTCCGATGGTATTGAAGAACCATTATGTGTATCAACAAATCGATGAAAATGGCGATATTAGTGTTGAAGTTCAAGTGAAGGAACCTAAACTACAGCCTTATGCTTCTAATATACTGAAGTTTGGAGTAATTTTAGTATTCGCTCTGATTTTCATTAATCTCATGCAGAGGCAATACGAGGCTAATTCAATCAGCCTCCATGATAGCGAACCCGCTTCATGATTTGTTCTAGTCTTTTTACCACATCAACAGCACTTGGTGGCGTTCCACCTGGTGCAGCATTTGGTTCTCCAAGTTCATCATCCAATGCAAGATATCCTTCAAGGACCCTATCCATCGCTGCATCAATCTCAGGGTGACTTGCTCTGAGAATTTCATGTAACACATGTAAGTCGATTCCTAAACCTTCTAACTCATATTCCCTCGTTGACAAACCTAAATCGATTAGTATAGGTTCTCTATTATCAGTGATGATAATATTATTTGTTGATAAGTCGCCATGGTTTACTGCATTTCTATGAAATACTCTAATTGATTTCCCAACCATCCTTAGTAACTCATCATCATGTTCCCCGGCATGTAAAATCTCGATTAATGGTTTACCTGCTATTTTTTCCATTATTATCGAAGACTCTTCCATGTCAACATCCCAAATTGCTGGAACTGGAGCGCCTATTCCCGCCAACCATATTGTGAGTTTTACTTCATTTGTCATTCGGGTTTTAGTTAGGCTGCGGTCCAAATCGGGATGGCGCCATCCGCGAGGACGTCGTTTTTTTAGAATAGCAGGACGCCCGAACCAAGTACCCGAAATCACCTCGGCTTCAGCGCCAAGATGGAGCCTTTTGCCTCCTTTCCATGCCTGCATTGATTTAGCGGGGGTGGTGTATGGTTGAAAAAGGAGTACCTACACCGATTGCCGAGGCACAACCTATGACCATGTCATTGCCGATGTGCGCCATTGATTTCACCAATGACGCAATGGGCCCAGAAGAAGCAGCAATAGCGCAGCGAATTCTAGAGTTAAAGGAGGAGATGGGTGAAGACCTACTAATCCTTGGGCATCACTATCAAAGAGATCAGATTGTGATGCATGCTGATTTACTTGGAGACTCTTTCTTGTTATCTGAATTAGCGGCGAAGTCCAAAGCAAAAAACATCATTTTCTGTGGGGTTCACTTTATGGCGGAATCCGCAGATATTCTAACCTCTGATGAGCAGAGGGTAATTCTTCCAAACATGCGTGCTGGATGCTCTATGGCAGATATGGCTGCTCTAGATGATGTGGAAATCGCTTGGTCTGAGATTCTTGCTAAGTCTGGATTGAGTGACCCTGCAACAGCAGAGGAAGGAGATTCTTGTTTAATCCCTGTTACTTACATGAACAGTGCAGCCGAGTTGAAGGACTTTTGTGGTAGGCATGGAGGGATAGTTTGTACATCTTCTAACGCAGTTGGAGTTTTACAATGGGCGTATGAAAGAGCTGGGCCTAACGGCGCAGTACTATTTTTCCCCGACCAACACCTTGGTCGTAATACAGGAGTTTCGATGGGCATACCTCTGGATAAGATGGCGGTATGGACCCCTGACCAAGAAAACGAATTGCCAGAAAATGTCAAAATTGTTTTGTGGCATGGCTTTTGTTCAGTCCACAAGAGGTTCACAGTTGAACAAATCGATGTATTTAGAGAAGAACACCCAGATGGCCTTGTTGTCGTTCATCCAGAATGTCCAATGGAAGTAGTGCAGGCTGCAGATGCAAACGGCAGTACGGAATTTATCCGCAGATATGTAGCAGAACAGGAACCAGGAACTCATATCTCAGTTGGAACTGAAATAAACATGGTTGCTAGACTAGATTCGAGTCATGCAAATCTAAACATCCAATGCTTGGAGCCTACCGTTTGTCCTTGTTCAACGATGTATATGATTCATCCAGTATACCTGATGGATGTTCTTGAACGACTTGTCGATGGAGAGATTCCGAATCAAGTAATAGTTGAAAAGTCGATTCAAAAAGGTGCGAAAATTGCACTTGAAAGAATGCTCTCAATCAAACAGTAGTCTCGAATGCTTTCCAACCGGCATAGGCTAGTAATGGGCACAGAATCATAGTGACCAGAACATATCCTATCGCCTTACTTTGTTCATCGCTCCATAATTCAATTGTTTCAACCGAGAAAGCCGACATAGTCGTAAAAGCGCCCAAAAGTCCAGTCCCGAGTAATAGCGTCATCTCTTTGGAAATCATTTCATTTGCAAGTGCTGCCATACAAACTCCCAGGAGTAATGAACCGAGGGCATTTACCAGTAGAGTTCCTTGTGGTGTACCGATGAACTCGGAGACTGCGAAACGAAGTGTGGCACCGATTGCTCCGCCTAATGCCACCGCTAAATATGAATTCACGAATCACTCTCCGAGAGGGGGCTCTATCAATCATCCTCAAGAGCCTCCCAATACAGGGCCCAAACATGACCCTATGGTTCATGACCAGCAATAAAGGGAAGGTTATCGAAGTTCGAGAGCACTTTTCTCATTTAGGAATACCAGTTAAACAGTTTGAATTTGAGGCCATCGAACCTCAGTCTGATGATTTAGAGATAGTAGCACTTTCAAAAATAGAGCAAGCGATTTCACATCTGCCCAATCCAGATGATATGCTACTGGTCGAGGATGCTGGATTATTTATCGATGCATTGAATGGATTTCCTGGCGTTTATTCGGCTTATGCATTCGAAACGTTGGGGGTTCATGGAATTCTAAAATTGATGGAACATCTACGAAGTGAAAATCCAATACAAGATGGTAATTTGCGAAGTGCAGAGTTTAGGGCTGTTGCAGTTCTCTATCATAACGGTCAAACTACTGTTGCAGAAGGGGTCTGTCCGGGCCGGATTTCACATCATCCGGTTGAAGGAGATGGTTTTGGTTTCGACCCAATTTTCATTCCTGCAGATCTAGATGCTGATGGAAACGCATTGGAAGTAGGACAAATCGGGGTGACAAGTACGCATGGTACGTCATTTGGTGGCATCTCATTAGAAGAAAAACAACTCTATTCTCATCGTCGCAGAGCACTTTCGAGTCTGCTTTCAAACCTCGACAGACTGGGGTGAGATTCTTGAGTGCGGGCGTTTTGGGTTGAGGTGAGCAGCATGAAAATGTCCAGACTTATCGTATTATTTCTGCTACTAGGAGACCTCGTCGTCTTCTTCAGTATGCAAGATAAATTTGATGATAATGGTCGCTGGGCATTAGTCGGCGGAGCGTTGATTTTAGCGATTATGTGGGTATACTTAGGTGATATATCAAAGGCCACAAAGCCGGTTCAGAGAACACGTCAAGTCCAGAGGGAATCAAACACAGATTCAGAATCGGATATCGATATTCCTGAAGTGGTTACTAAAGATGACATGGATGGAGCATCTTTGCGTGAAAGAAAGATGGCTAAAGTCATGGCAACTCAGTCTGAAGAAGAAGAGAATATGGTTAGTGTAGAGCCAGATGATGGCCTTGAAGAGGTCACAGTTTCCATCGAAGAGGTTCATGTTGCAGATGAATTCGTTGTTGAAGTATCGCCTCAATCAATAGAGGATGCAAATATTGCAGCTCATATCAATGTCAAGAGAGAACGTCATGACCGTATTCGTGCAAGAATCGAAGAACGCCGTCGTGACCAAATGGCTGAGATTAGAGCGTCGACCGCTAAAATGTGGGAGGAACATTCCTCCGGCGAAGATTTAGTTGGCCTAATCCAAAGCGAAAATCACGGACATGATATTCTGATTGAACCAACTACTGCTGAAGCAGGGCACGTATATGGTGCGACACTTGTTCGAATCAACGACTCCACAATTCTCAAACTAAGAATTCCACTCGACTCAGGATATGTCGCAGTTGAGGGTGGCCGAGGGACAGGTCCTGATTTGCCATTATTGCCTCAGGGTTTGCCAACACCGGCTGAATTAGGACTTCCTCCTCTACCTGCGCCTGTTGGTGCATCAGGTGCATTAGATGCACTTCGTAATGAAATGGCTGAAGATTAATCAGCGATGCTTCCATTCTGGAGTTTCGCGATTTAAGAATGCTTGAACTCCGATTTCCTTATCTTCAGTATCGAATAGATTTGCGAATGCTTCGGCTTCTATTGCAACACCTTCAGTGATGCCGTTATCCAATGCCGCGCGGATTGTCTTTTTGGCAACCCGGAGTGTATGCATTGACTTGGATGCAATAGTCTGAGCGAGACTCATAGTCGTATCTTCTAGTTCTTCTGACGAGCATAATTGATTTGCGATTCCGATTCTGTATGCTTCTTCAGCATCCACATTGTTTCCAGTCATTATCATCTCCATGGCTTTTCCATAGCCAACCAGATGAACTAGTCTCTGAGTTCCGCCGTATCCTGGTATCAAGCCTAATTTAATTTCTGGAGTTCCAAAAATTGCTTTGTTACTTGCAATTCTTATATCACACGAGCAGGCAACCTCACAACCTCCTCCAAGGGCAAATCCATCGACCATTGCGATAGTTGGTTTGGTCAAGTTCCAGATCGCTTCTATTGCATTATCCGCAAATAATTCTTTAATTTCTCCTGAGCCCTTACCTACAAATTCTGTAATGTCAGCCCCTGCAACAAAAGCGTTAGGTTTCGCTCTTTTTCCTTCAGGTGGGGGATTTGGAGCGGCTCCAGTAATTACAACACAGCGTACCAAATCATTGGTTTCAGCCCAGTAGCACATCTCTTTTAACTCAGAAATCACTTCTTGATTTAGGGAATTTAGTTTATCTGGGCGGTTGATTGTCACTTTCGCAATTACGCCATTCCCGCTTTCACAAGGAATTTCATCGATGATTACAACGCCGCTCATGCACCACCCGAGGGGGTCATGGCAAATCAACCTTCAAGCACACATTGAAGGTGAAGATGCCTACCGTTGTAATATGCCTGACCTCGATGAGTCGTTGGTGATTGCTAAAGATTTAGGCAAGAGATATGGTGATTTCATAGCTCTCCACCCGCTAGATGTAAATGTCAGTTCAGGGGAGTTTTTCGGTGTGTTTGGGCCTAATGGTGCAGGTAAGTCGACCTTCATCAAATTGCTAACCGGGCAATTACGACCTAGTATTGGTTCTGTAGAGGTTTTAGGTATCAATGCAGCAAGGGACCCGCAAAAACTCAAAGCAAATATTGGTATTGTACCCGAATCCGAATCTCCACCTTCATATCTAACTCCAAGTGAGTTTTTGCAATTCGTTGGCAAACTTCGCGGTATAGATGATTTGGATAACAAAGTAGAGTATTGGATGAATTGGTTTGGACTTGAAGAAAAGAGAGATACGATGTGTAAAGACCTCTCGAAAGGACAACGGCAGAAGGTAATGTTGGCTTCTGCATTTATTCATGAACCTCGATTACTATTCCTTGACGAACCATTTGCAAACCTTGATCCAATATATCAGCGGAAGTGCCGCCAATGGCTACTGGATATGGTTGCTAAAGGTGGGACCATTTTCCTATGTTCTCACGTTCTAGAAATGGCCGAGCGAATGTGCAATAGAATGGCAATTATCAACAATGGTAAGGTCTTAGCAGCAGGGACAGTAAAAGGATTAAAAAATTCAGAGAGTGAGACTCTCGAAGATGTATTTATTCGCTTGGTAGGACATTCGATTGGAGAAGCAGAAAGATTGGGCGACGAAGGTGTGAACGAGGAGGAATAATTCTGCCTGCAGTTATTACGAGTCGAGATTGGTCAGAAGCCTCGGATTCATCCATCTCAGATTCTCTTGGCTCAACAGATGGCGGCAATCATTTGCACACCCCACTAGTCGGTTTCAAGGCATTTTCGGCAACTTTCAAAGTGATGTTTATCGAGGAGTTCAGAGAAAATTTAGATTTTGCAAAGAAAAGAAGAATTCTATTATTCCCATTATTGGTTGCTTTAGTTACTATGGTTGCAACCATTGGTCTACAATTTCTAGTTGGCGAGGGGGCCGCTCAAGGAGCGGATTCCCTATCGGATAGCAAAAACTTCTCGTGGGAAGAACTGCGCATTGGGTTACATTTACCTCTGTTATTGTTCAGCCTAGGAATGGGTTCGTTTGCTTTCCTTGGAAGGGAGAAAGTATTGGCTAGAACTGGAACCAAGAATTATGTTTTGGCATCACCAGCACTTCAACCATTGACAAATTCCATAGCACATTTCACATATTACATGAAAGATTTATCCTATTATGTCATGTTGATATTGACCCCTGTAATCTCAGGAATGGCTATTGGTATTATTTTGGAAAGTTTCACCAATGTCAGTACTCCGCTTGAATTTAGTAGCCTTCCTCGGACCTGGATTGCAATGGTGGTAACCCTTGCTCAAGGTCTTGCATTCTCTTTCATTGCATCCTCACTTTGGTTGTTAGGTGGCTGGTTTAGTAGACTCACTCCATTATTTGTCATCGGACTGGGTACTGCATTGGGATTAGGAATTGTTCCAAGACAGTACATACTATGGGGCCTTACAACTCAACAACCAAATGGAATATTAATCGCAATACCAGCAATTTGTGCTTCGATATTTTTAGCATGGGCTGCTTCAAAATTGGTTCGCGATGATTTCGAAGTCAAGGTAATTTCGAAAAGAGAAATTTTTATTCCTGCATGGGATCGCCTCAAGTTCCTTGGTAATGGCTCCCTCCGTCTTCTAGTTGCAAAAGAAGCGGTGGATTTGATTCGCTCAGGTTCATTAAAGAAGATGATTGTCTCATATTCAGTCCCGCTTATCGTTCTACTATTGATGGCATGGCTAGTTGATTTTGCTGAAGCTCCAATCCCTATCAATCTACTCTCTTATGCTCCATTCCTTGGGTTCTTTGGCTTCAATTTTTATTCTTGGCTAACCGCTTTGGACTCTCCAGAATACATGAATGGTTTGCCGTTGAGTGTGCCTCAATTGATACGTGCTAAAGTAACGGTTTATTTTTTGGCAACAACTTGGATTTCAGTAATCTTCCTATGCCTTATGGCTTGGAAACTCGACGAGTGGGCAGTACTTCCTGTCGGGTTAGTTGTGATGATGGCAAACAGTATCTACATCGTTTGTTTAACTGCATTTTTGATGGGGCTTGCACCTAACAAGGCTATTTTTGATGCTAAGATAATGGCCTGGTTTTGGCTAGGAACTGTAATTCCTTTATTGTCATTATTCCTTCTTTCATTCACTCAAGGTGATGTTTCATTCTATGAGAATTGGGCTGACCAGGTCAGCGATAAGGGGTTGGATGCAGAGGCTGCTGTATATGATGAAGGACGGGTGGCTGCTGGATTCAAAGGAATACTTTGGGTAAGTGCGGGGCTGGTGGCTGCAGCAATAGTGTTGATGAAACTGCTTGACCGTAAGTGGGGAAGGGCAGAGTTCAACAATTGAAACCGTCTCGAGTCTAACATGGGCCTAGTTATTGCAGTCAGTGGCTTACCGGCTGCAGGGAAGGGCGAGTTTGCTACAATTTTGGCATCTCATGGCGTCCCAGTACGTTCAATGGGCGACATGGTTAGAGCCGAAGTAAAGTCACTTGGCATCCCGGAAACGCCGCATGTTTTTGGCGAAGTAGCTTCACAGATGAGGGCGGAACATGGCGAGGATGTTTTGGCCCAGCGCCTTACCTCGGCAGTGGATGATTTACTTCTTGAGAATCCGATAGTCCTAATCGAAGGATTACGCGGTACTGCAGAGAGGAAAACTTTCGCAAATCATTGGAATGATGATTTCATAGTAGTTGCAATTACCGCATCCAAGAATTTGAGGTTTCAGAGAGTGGTTTCTCGGGCTCGTTCAGAAGATGGTAGCCTTTCTGATTTGGAACAAAGAGATGCTAGGGAAACCGGTTGGGGATTGGATATTATTATCGCAGAAGCCGATATAACCTTTCCAAATGAATCAGATATCGAAGAACTGGCAACATTTGTTACCGCTTGGCTCAAGAGTCTTTGAGCGGGCCCGTAGGGCCCCCTGTATTGGCGAAAGGTCATAACCGAGCCGAACCGTGTCTTGGGTGTCAGAGGGGTTGTACATATGGCAAGAAAAGGTGGTGGTGGCCGAAAGAAGCAACGCAGTCAGCAGCGCGCAATGTACGACGAACTTGACAAATACCCCGTGATGCCACCGCATGCTTTCGCTCGAATCGTTCGTGATAAGAGGACGCTGAACATCATTTACCAGATTATTGAGCCTCCGTTAAATAAGAAGGAACAGGAATGGCGAGATGAACTTCTGGATATTTTCATTCGTGCTTTGACCGTTAATGTTGAAGAAATTGATGCAGACCCAACCGCGTATCTTCGAACTGCAATGGATAAAGTCATCAAAGCATACGGGCTGAAGATTAACAAGAAGTCCAAATCCAAACTATTTTACTATCTGCGAAGAGATTTGGTTGGATATGGAAAGATGGACGTTTTGATGAATGATTCTAACGTTGAAGACGTGTCCTGTGACGGTACCGGTGTTCCAATTTTCGCATATCACAGAAAGTTCGAATCTGTGGAGACCACTTGTTCGTGGGATACAGATCATGAATTGGAATCTTATGTTATCAAATTAGCACAACGTTGTGGTAAGCATATTTCAGTTGCAAGCCCACTACTAGATGCGACATTGATGGATGGTTCAAGAATCGTCATGAAGCTAGGACGTGAAGTGTCCACACGCGGTTCTGCATTCTGTATTCGAAGATTCAAGGATGACCCGTTCTCCCCTTGTGACATCATTGCATTCAGGACTTTATCTTCATTGATGGGTGCTTATCTTTGGGTCGCATTCCAGAACGAAGTCCCAATGCTATTCGTCGGTGGTACCGCATCTGGGAAAACAACAACACTCAATGCAATGTGTATATTTATTCCATGGCAGATGAAGATTGTCAGTATCGAATCCACTCGTGAAGTTAACATTCCACAACCAAACTGGGTCGCAGGTCTAACTCGACAAGGGTTCGGTGGAGAGTCTACCGAAGGAGAGATTGGAGAATTCGAGTTATTGAAAGCCGCTCTCCGAGAACGACCTGAATACATTATTGTGGGTGAAATTCGAGGTGCAGAAGCATATGTTCTGTTCCAGGCTATGGCGACGGGACACTGTGCTTATTCAACAGTGCACGCAGATTCAGTCCCTTCACTAGTCCATCGTCTTGAAAATAAACCGATCGATATCCCGCGTGTATTACTACCTGCTCTCGAAGCATGTGTAATTCAAATACAGACACGTATCAATGGACGACGTGTCAGAAGAACCAAGCAGATTGTTGAAATTGTAGGAATTGACCCTAACTCGATGGAAATAATTACCAACGAAGTATTCCGTTGGAATGTCACCAACGATGATTTCATATTCTCTGGTAAGTCATATGTCCTAGAGAAGATAATGGTCAAAATCAACTACAGTCAAGACGAGATGCGTAGAGAACTTCGTACAAGGAAGCGTATTTTGGAATGGATGGTGCTCAACGATATACGTAAAGCAGACCAAGTAAGCCAAATCATTACCGAATACTATGTACGGCCTCACGAGATTTTAGCACGTGTGGATGGGCTTCGTTGATTACAGTAAATATGTCTTAAAGGAGGGGTGATGAATGGAATTAACTGCCTGGCAGAAAATTTGTCACCGCATTCTTGGTAAAGCGTTCAAGAAGAGAGCGCGAAACGACAAAGAACTTTCAGGCAATTTAGTCAAAGGAAATATTCCTATAATGCCTGAAGTATATCTTGCTCAAGTATTTGTTACCACTGTAGCCGTTACGTTGATTTGTGGTTTGCTTTTGACAGCAGTTTTTCTTCCTGATATTGGATTGATTGATTGGTATGAATCAAGACCCGATACTTCGACTGGATTAGCATGTTATGAATGGGAATATTGGAATGCAGACCTTGTTGATGAGACCTTGGAAAGCCGTGGTTGCCCATATTTCAAATATATGGAATTCCCACCTTTTGCGACGGTAATGATTCCAATAGTTCTCGGATTATTAGTCCCAGTTGGAACTTACAGATATCTGAAAGGTTCAGCAGGCCGCGCCGCAAAAGCTCGTGGAGTTGCACTTGAGAAATACTTGCCATATGCGGCATCTTATACAGCTGCGATGGCCGCAGCGAATGCAACACCACACAAGATTTTCAGATCATTGGCATTGAATGGGGATATCTACGGAGAGATTGCATATGATTCTGCGATGATATATCGGGATGTATCCTTACTTGGTTTCGATTTACTAACCGCGATGAAAATGTCTGTTGGCCGAGCGGCATCTCCATGGATGACCGAATTCTTTCAGGGAATGGTCGGTACATTGACCGCAGGAGGTTCTCTAAAGTTATACTTCCTGAATCGTGCTGAGCATTACATGCGTGAAAACCGCACAAGATTGCACGATTTCCTTGAATCTCTTGCTATGCTTGCGGAATCATATATCGTGGTAGCGGTTGCAATGCCTCTGTTCTTGATTGTTATGCTTGTCATTATGTTCTGGGTTAGCGGTGCTGGTGCGCAGATGGAAGAGAGTACACTGTATTTTGTCGTATTGTTAGCACTTCCAATGATTCATGTGATGTTTGCATTCCTTGTGTGGTCATCTAGTGAAGAGCAAAAAATGTGATTAGGAGGTGAGATGATGGCACGTAAAAAAGAGAAAATCATAGTCAAACTTGATCTTCCTAAAGACGATACAACACTTACCAAGTTGTACGCAATACTTGCAATTAGCTTATTCCTTGGTTTAGCGTCATTCACTTTCTGGTTTACAAACTCACATTTCACAACCGCACCAAATGGACAGCCACTATTCGTGAATACTGTTTGTGGATATGATATGAATTATATTCCTTCATTCGAAGATAACGAGTCCTGTTCCATACTGCATGATGAACCTGATGTTTTGGTAATGGAACCGGAGGATAGCTGGATGGAATTTTATTCATTAGGCCAGTTGTTCGATGTACCTGGAATGGATGAGAATCTATCAGCCACTAGGCCCCTTCAACCCTTAACGGGAACCTGTTCAATTTCCACGTCTGTCCCATCTGATTATACTTTCAAAATCAATGATGCAGAAGGTGTTGAACTTGCGAGTTATAGCGGGAATTCCCATGCTAATGATGACAAATGTCAACTCTCGATGATGAACATAGAACGAGGATATTCTTACCAAATCATAATTACTTCAGAAGAGGTTGTGCAGGAAGCATCATACCATATTGAAATGGATTACTATGATGGTACTCCCGAGTATATGAATAATAAATCACAATGGGTTGGACCTGAAGTCAATCTAGGAGGATTTTCTTTACGTCCTACAGTTTTCCTCAATTTCTTCGGCTTTGGATTCTTCATTAGTTTCTGGCCAGCGGCTTATTATTGGGACCGTGTGAAAGAGAGGACAGATGGGAAGGAGAAAAAGTTTCCCGATTTCCTAAGAGATCTTGCAGAGTATTGGAAGGGAGGTCTGTCAATGACTGTGGCAGTTCAAACGCTGGCGACGAGTGAATACGGTGCCTTGAATCACGATGTCAAGAGAATGAGTGACCAATTATCATGGGGTGTATCATTTGGAGACGTTATCGAAATGTTTGCTGTAAGAGTTGGAACTCCCCTCGTAATGCGTGCGATTTCATTAATATCTGAAGCGAATAGAGCAGGTGGTAAGATTTCAGATATTCTGGTTACTGCAGCAAACGACAGCCGTGAAATCAAGTTCCTCGAGGGTGAAAGGAAACGTACCATCGCCTCATATATCTCGGTTATTTGGACTTCATATGGTGTATTCCTAGGCGTTATTGTAGTTCTAGCTAAGGTTTTCATTCCAGCGATTGCAGGTTCAAATTCAGAACCAAGTGGGGACGATAGTGCAGGTGGTGGCCAACAATTAGGAAACATGGTTATTCGTAATATCGAACCAATATTTTTCTTGACGATTTTCTATTATGGTGTTACCATGCAAGCATTAGGAAATGGTCTCATGGCTGGATTGATGGCTACTGGACGATTTAGTAGTGGAATGAAACACTCGGGAATGATGATTCTTATGGCAATGTTATGTTTCAATTTTATTGTATTCACACCTGATCTGATTGGTATCACAACTCTACCTGCTCTAAAGCCAGCAGCAGGGACATTCTCACCCTGAGGTGGCTAATGTGCAGGACGATGAAAACGCACAGGTTCACATCTTAGAGATGCTAACTTTATTTTGGCTCTTTTTTATGACTGCTGCGTTTCTAATTACGGTTCATGTACCTGATGAACCGAGCATTTCTATCGATGCGGAAATGCAGTTCGCAGGTGAAGACGCAATCAATCTCGGTTTAGGGACCACTTCAGATAGTGGGACATATGATTCTCAATTAGCAGAACTCCTTGCTGCAGGAGATAAGGATGAAGCATGTGAATTGGTTCAAAATCATCTTGCACTTGGCATAGAAGCAAATTGTTGGCTAGCAAAAGATTCAGGAACCTCTCAACCGCATGGGGAGGTTGCAAACCCTGGCTCGAATACAGTTACTGTTCATGGTTTAGTTGCAGCCGATGATCACCTTTGGACAATTAGCCTAGATTTGTGGGAGCGTGGTTCTTGATGCATTCTAGCGAAAAGGGCGACCAAGGGCAAATGTTACTGGCCACAGGTGTCGTCTTGATGATGTCCCTGTTATCGATGGCAATCTTTGGTGTGAAAATGGCTGGTATTTCCATGCCCCACGACACAGCGGGAGATGATTCAATTCAAGCGTCAAGTGATATTGCTGACAGCCTTCCTTCACTGACAGAATCAAGAGCACAAATATGGTATGACTCTGGACTTTCAGAGTTTGAGAGTGTTGAGAACTCAATTCATTCACTTCATGACGATGTATTGCATCATGGCGAAATACGAGGAGTTGAATTGAAACTCCTCAATATTACTGTGGCAGAAAATGATGGAGTGATTTTGGTGAGCGCAGAACTTGGTGCTGCGGACCGTAATTCCATGTTGATTAGAGTAATTTCATTTGAAATTGATTTGGATGATTGAATCAGTTGCGTTTACGCCACTCATTCCATGCAAGGTCAAGCCAATGGTTTACTCTTTCAAGACTATCTTTGACCCGGGTTGGGTCTAATGTATTCCAATCCACAAGTCTTGCTTTATCCTTCAATGATTCTTGAATCGAGCGTATTCGCGGTAAAGCGGAAATATATCTATCTGCATTTCTAAATGAGTGACTTTCTCTTTGTTTGAGAAAGCTAGTATGTTGTGCCTCGTCTTCAACATGCATTACAATCCCAACCGCAATGCCACCTGAATCTCGCCAAGAGCGTAATAATCGAGAACTTGGCTCTAAGTGAACCCCTTCCAATATGAGGTCTATACCCTCTCTGCGCGCTCTTTCAATCGTTGCAAGAATTCCCGCTTCGACCGCTTTACAGGTATCTTGCCAATCAAGAACTGCATCTCCTGACTCTCCTCTAGAGAAAGAAGAACGATGTAATGCTGAATCATCAGTGGTATTGACCACGCGCATAATCTCCCTAATTGCATCAGTAGATAATAGTCGTGCGAATGAGTGTTCATTAGCAATCTTAACCGCAGTAGTAGACTTGCCAACTCCTGTTGCACCAGCAATCAGAACTAGAATCGGAGGGCGTCCTGTAACTTTAGTTGTAGTCGCCCCTGCGATACCCACTCTCTTCGCCATCAGACCTTGCTATGCCTGCTGGCTAATCAAGCCAACCCTAGATGGGAGAGGCTTTGAGTTAGTTCCCCTTCGCCCTAACTATGTCGAGCGAACAGATGTTGGTTGCAGGTGAATGGTGTGATGCAGAAGATGGTGTGACTTCTGATGTTCTAAACCCTGCTACTGGGGAAGTTATTGCTACTGCTCCCAAGGCAACTATTAGCGATGTTGAGAGATGTGTTGCTGCTTCAAGGGCAGCATTACAATCGAAAGATTGGGCTGCAATGGACCCCGCGCAACGCGGACGTATCTTACAGAAGATGGCGGCGGCAACCTATGCAAATGCAAAGAGTTTGGCAGCACTGGAATCTTCAAACAATGGTAAGACATTCCGTGAAGCACTAGGTGAGATTAATTATGGCGCCTGGACTTTGGAATATTTCTCAGGGCTTTCCGATAAGATCGAAGGAAGTACAATTCCTGTACCGGGTAACCGCCTCAATTACACACTGAGACAACCGCTTGGCGTTACTGCACATATCGTTCCTTGGAATTTCCCTCTACAACTTGCAATCCGTTCAATCGCACCTGCATTAGCAGCCGGTTGCACGGTGATTGCTAAACCCGCATCTTGGACCCCCCTCTCTCTACTTGCATGGGCTAAGGCAATGCAAGATGCAGAAGTTGGGTTACCTGCAGATGTTCTGCAAGTGATTACCGGTTCCGGTGGACTAATCGGGGACGCACTTGCGGGTCATGCGGGGGTCGATGGAGTAGTTTTGACCGGTGGAGTTCCTACAGGTCAGGCAGTAATGGCGAAAGCGAGTGAAAATCTAACTCCTGTAACTCTTGAACTTGGAGGCAAAGGTGCAAATATCGTATTTGCTGATGCTAATATCGGCTACTGTGCTAAGGCGGTTTGCTTTGGAATATTCATGAATGCAGGACAAATGTGCTGGGCTGGTTCCCGCCTAATTGTTCACGAAGATGTTCACGACGAACTTGTCGATGCAATAGTAGCAGAGGTTTCCAAGTGGCCAGTTGGCCCTGGAATGGAAAAGGGAGTTCGCATGGGTAGTATGGTTCATATTTCACACCGAGACGATGTTCTCAACATGCTTTCCAAGGGATTGGAGCAAGGAGGGAAAATTGTATGCGGAGGTAATGCAATAGACCGCGATGGTGCTTTCATGGAAGCAACAGTAGTTACAGGAGTTTCAAGCGACAATCTGTTATTCCAAGAGGAACTTTTCGGACCAGTACTTGCAGTTACCAAATTCAGCGAGGATTCTGAAGCTCTTGCTTTGGCCAACGATACTCCTTTTGGATTGCTAAATGGAATTTGGACCAACAACCTATCTCGTGCTCATCGTTTCGCAAGAGATGTTGAATCTGGAATGGTAAGCATCAACGAATATCCGATTACTTTCCCACAGACCGCTTTCACCGGTTGGAAGAAATCTGGAATTGGAATCGAGCAATCCAAGGATGCTCTCAATTTCTATACCAAATTAAAGAATGTCAATGTAAAGTTGTGATTTCATGAATGTGAGCCAGAAAGACGGCGTTACTGTAATCCAGTTGACTGGAGGCTCAGCAACCCAATCATTCAGTAGGGAGTTTCTTCCTAAAATTAGAGATGTAATCTTGGAACATATCGGTTGTAAAGCGATTGTCATCACGGGTGAGGGTCGATTCTTTTCCGCAGGTGCTGACATTGTTGCTTTCCAAGAATCGATAAATGAAGGAAATAGTGTAGAACTAATTAGACACCTAACTGGAATCCTGCATCCTCTTCTGTTGAAGATGCGAACTTCAGAGACAATTTTCGTAGCCGCCCTAAATGGAGCATCAGCAGGTGGCGGACTCGGCCTAGCACTAGCGTGCGATGCAAGAATCGCAAGTCCGGGTGGTAAGATGGCGGCCTCATATTCAGGAATCGGTCTCTCTCCGGATGGAGGGACAACTTGGCTTCTGCCACGATTGGTTGGCGAGCAAGTGGCAAGGAAGTTTTTCTTCGAGAATCAAATTTGGAGTGCTAATGAAGCATTTGAACTTGGAGCGGTCGACGAAGTAGTTGCTGAAGACAGGTTAATCGAGAGAGCGATTGAAGTTGCTAGTACGTGGTCACAATGGGGAACCCACACCAAAGAGGCAACAAAGCATCTACTACTTACCCAAAATGTGAATGATTTCGAAACACATCTCAAACATGAAAGAACATTGATTGAGGCTGCTGGAACGACTCCAGCCTTTGCCGAGGGAATAGACGCATTCCTATCAAAGCGTAAACCCGATTTCTCTTGATTACCAAGGGAACTTGGCAGACCACACGATTAGGTCGTTGAAGATGACTTGTATTCCAAGGAATACTGAACCGAGTAACATCAAACCAGATCCATCTACTCCATCTTGCCATGCGCCATATGCTAGTAGTCCAAACATCACATTGCCAATAGATGCCAATGCTAAGATTCCAATTACTAGGTAGGGAGTCCAAGAGTAAGAATTGGACATGTGGAACATAGTACTGTCAATCCATAGGGCTGATGGAATTAGGAATAGTGCGTAAGCGAGTAATAATCGCTGACCACCATTACCGTCGGATTCTGCCCATGGCCATCTTAGAGATTCGAATACTGCAACATCGATTTGGAATAGTGCGACCCACCAATACATCAAGAAACCAACCGCTGCAAGGAACATGAATGGAACGATGTAGGTAATCCAGGTTTTTGGGACTCCCCCCCATAATGAGTCCCAGTCTTCTAAGCGAGAAAGAGCGTATGCGTAACTAATCAAAACTAATGGTCCAGTGATAAAAGTGAATGTTCGAATGAAATCACGTGTTACTTCCATGACCGCTTGTAGTACGACTACCTCTTAATGGGTTGTAATTTACCTAAGGGCGAATAACTAATGCTCAATAGTTCAGTCCTACCAGTTATTCTCTAGAGTTTATGCTCGCAGACGCAGCGAGAAATGGATAGTAACTTTTTCAAAAAAAGAGGTAAATTGTAGTTTATTGAATAATTTGTTATTTTCATATATTAATTTATCGCATTACACACCATAAAGTAACAAAATAATACTATTGTGTTATTTAATTATAGCATTATTTAACAATTGATTGCGGCAATAAATCTGAAGTTATGTGGTGCTGAATCATTCTCCAGCCAAAATTGTAAGAAAAGCCAAAACCTTTTTAACGGATGACTGTTTAGGGTATCATGCAGCGGAGAAATGGTGGTACTATGCAATTACAATATTTCACTAGGTTGGGTCGACATCGCAGTCGAGTTCGATCTCATGAGCGTGAACCAATCTCTCTGTAATACAAATCCCTCTATCGGGGTTGAAGAGGCTAAGCCTATCTTAGCCCATCTATCTAGAGGGGGTATAGCGTTCGTAAGAAACGTAATCAAGCCAAATGGGGGTGTGGTGTAGTGGATAGCATCTGGGGTTACGAACCTCTGGACCCCGGTTCGAATCCGGGCACCCTCGCTGGCTTGATAATTATCAGAGTATAGTGGGTCTCACGGCAGTTTTAGAAATTGTCAACCAGAGTTCGACTCTCAGTACCCTGGACAATTCAATAAGGAGATAATAATATGAATCTAAAAATAAGAAAAAAAGAAAAAAAAGAAGCGAACCAAAACTGGCAAGAACTTGTTTCATTCAATGGAATTGCTGGTTTTTGGGAACACCCTAAGCAGGAAAATTGCTGGATTTATAATGGGAGAATGCCAATATCCAATTGTTGGATATTCATTAATCCAAATAATATCCAGATTCTCAATGTAGTTGTGTACAATCCTGAAAATAGAAAATCAGGTTTTGGTGCAAAAATGATTTCTGACATCAGAGGTGCATTTCCAGATTCACATATATGGGTTGATACATGGAATTGTTCAAGGCCATTTTGGGAAAAGATGAAACAAAGAGGAATGATAAATTTCATCGCCAATGATTACTCATGGCCTTGTACCAATACGACCTGCAAGGTCTGCCATAAAGATAGACCTGCAGGAACAAGGAGGTGTGTTTTTGACTGAAAATAATGAATACAATCCATGGGTGCATATGAAATGGGAGTTGGATTTGGATTCAATGGAATTCATTCTATCAGCTTTTGCAGCATACAACAAGCATGCAAATGTCCAATCTAAATGGTCTTGGCCGGAAGATATTGAAAAGATTTCAAAATCATTAAAATTAGATGTTGATTTGACTCCAAGTTTGAAAGAAGAGTGGATTAATTTCGCAAAATTTGTTTGTGAAAATGAATTGATTAGCATCGATGAAAATACATTTACAATATTTGGAAAGCACGGCTCAAAATTCAGATTTGATGCGAGTATTGAGTATTCTAGATGGTTACCTCCAAATAGCCT
>Ga0209709_10001640_pt1 | contig 20439 bp, 26 predicted proteins | sample ArcticOcean_MG_C_2_FD_187435 | JGI IMG/M metagenome (GOLD analysis project Ga0209709, IMG submission 187435) | Marine microbial communities from western Arctic Ocean - ArcticOcean_MG_CB4_136 (SPAdes) (version 2) | ecosystem: Environmental > Aquatic > Marine > Oceanic | place: Arctic Ocean...
ACAATTAATAATTTATAGAAGCGAATTATATTTATAAATTAGGCCTTTATTTAATTTTATTAGATAAAATGTATATTAATACTCCACATATTTATTAATGTTGATAAAAACGAGGTTTTACAGTGAAAAATAAAAAGCATCATTATTTTAAAAAATGATAAAAATAATACTTAATTATTAACTTTTAATACATGAGTAATACATACCAAATATACCTTATTTCTGACTCCACTGGTGAGACTTTAGATAGAGTGTTTTTAGCAATTAAGGCCCAGTTTAAAAATATTGAGTATGATGTTAAATCTTATTTTTTTACAAGAACAGAAAACCAAGTTTTAAAAATTCTTGAGGAGGCCAAAAAAAACAAAAACTCAATAATTTTATATACAGTTGTAGATAATAGTCTTGCTAAGTTTTTAGAAAACAAAAGTAATGAAAAAAAAATTCCCTGTTTTGGTGTATTGGGAAACTTAATTTTAAGTTTTTCAAAACTATTAAACCAACAAGCATCACACGTTCCAAGCGGACAACATGCCCTTAACGAAGAATATTATGAAAGAATTGAAGCTATTCAATTTACAATGAATCATGATGATGGAAATATGGTTAAAGAATTAGACAAGTCTGATTTGATATTGTTGGGTGTTAGTAGAACAAGCAAAACACCAACATCAATTTATTTAGCAAACAAGGGCTTTAAAACATCTAACATCCCCCTAGTCAATGAAAACTCAATTCCCGAAAGTCTAAAACAAAATCCCAAAATGGCGTGTGTTGTGGGGCTAACAACAGAAGCTGAAAGGCTGGTTGATATAAGAAAAAATAGAATGATGACTTTAAAAGAAAGAGAAAATACCAGTTACACAGATATACAAAAAATTAAAGAAGAGGTCGAGGAAGCTAAAAAAACCTTTGCCAAATATAAATGGCCAACTATTGATGTAACGAGAAAGTCCGTTGAAGAAACTGCAGCGTCAATTATCAAAATACACGAAATATATAAGAACAATGATTGATAAAATAATACTTGCCTCAAAGAGTGGTGTTAGAAAAAAAATTTTAGAGGAAAATCAAATCAAATGTATTGTAGAGCCCTCAAATGTTGATGAGGACAGCGTTAAGGATGGTTTGTTAAAAGAAAATGCAACACCAGAAAGTATTTCTAAAAATTTAGCTGAACTTAAGGCAAATAAGGTTAGTCAAAAAAGAAATCATCTTTTAGTTTTGGGAGCCGATAGTGTTATTGACCTTAAGGGGAAAATAATTTCAAAACCAGCAAATAGAATAGAGGCCCTAAAAATACTTCATGATTTAAACGGACAAACACATCATCTGATAAGCTCAGTTTGTATATCTCAAAATGGTTCAATGATATGGAATTACACAGATAAAGCGTCTTTAACCATGAAACAAATGAGAGAGGATGAGCTTATAAGCTACTTAAATAAAATAAGCGATGAAGCGCTATATGCTTATAATGTTTATCAAATTGAGGGTGAGGGTAGGTCTTTATTTTCTAAGATAGATGGGGACGAAGATACTATAATGGGATTGCCAGTTAAGAAAATTAAAGAGTATTTAAATAATTATAAATGAAAAAATATTTAGTTATAGGAAATCCTATCGAACACTCATTGTCACCAAAATTACACAATTACTGGATTAAAAATAACAATATTAATGCAATTTATGAAAAACAAAAACTAAATGAAAATGAAATTGAAAGTTTAATTTTAGAATTCAAGAAAAAAAAATTAAACGGAATCAATGTTACGGTTCCCTTTAAAAAAGCAGTTATTCCTTATTTAGATCAATTGACTTTAGAGGCTGAAAGCACCCAATCTGTTAATACTATTTATCTAGATAATGATAAAGTAGTAGGCCACAATACTGATATTAGTGGATTTGAGCTTGGTATTAAAGATTCCAAATTTGAAACAACAGGAAAAAAAATTTTTATATTAGGTGCGGGTGGAGTGGTGCCATCAATAATTTGTGCCTTAAATAAAATGAAAGTTTCTGGAATTACTATAAGTAACAGAACCAAAGATAGGGCTGAAAGTTTAAAATTTTTTTTTAAAAATATAAAAATTGTTGACTGGGGTGAAATCCCAGAATTTGACATGATCATTAATGCCACAAGTGTAGGATTAAATAAAGATGATCAAATAGATCTGAATTTTTCTAAGGTTGGAAAAAATAAATTTTTTTATGATGTTATTTATAATCCTAAGGAAACAAGTTTTTTAAAGATAGGAAAAAAATTAGGTAACGAAACAGAAAATGGAAAATTAATGTTTATATATCAAGCTTTTACAGCATTTAAGGTTTGGCATGGAGTTGAACCAGAAATTAACAATGAAGTAATCAAACTTTTAGACTGATGATTAGAATTGGAATTTTAGGAGATATTGGCTCAGGTAAAAGTTATGTAGCTAAAAATTTTGGTTATCCAGTATTTAATGCAGATGTTGAGGTTGGTAAATTATATAAAAAAAATAGAAAAATTTTTAATAAGCTAAAAAAAGTTTTACCAAAATATATTTACTCTTTTCCTATAAATAAGTATGAAATTTCAAATGCTATATTGGCCAATAAATCTAATCTCAAAAAAATTATAAAAATTGTTCATCTTGAGATAAGAAAAAAAATGGATATATTTTTAAGCAAAAATAGAAACAAGAATATTGTAATTTTAGATATTCCACTTTTATTAGAAAATAAAATTAACAAAAAAAATGATATTCTAGTATTTGTTAAATCTAAGAAATTAGACACCATGAAAAGATTAAAGAAAAGAGAAAACTTTAATCCAAAACTTTTAAGTAAATTTAAAAATATTCAACTGGCGCTTGATTATAAAGAGAAAAGGTCTCAATTTGTTATTAAAAACAATTTTACCAATAAGTCTGTTAATAAAAGTATAAAAAAGATTTTGAAGGATATTTTGTAAAATGAAAGAAGTTATATTAGATACAGAAACAACAGGCATATCTGTCAGAGAGGGTCATAGAATAGTAGAAATTGGATGTATCGAGCTAGATGATTTAATTCCTACTCAAAATAGGTTCCATTGTTATCTTAATCCTGAAAGAAAAGTATCTGAAAAAGCACTTGAGGTTCATGGTTATACTGACGAATTTTTATCTACCCAAAAAAGGTTTTCAGAAGTGGTAAATGAGTTCTTAAATTTCATAGAAAATAAAAGACTCGTAATTCACAATGCCGAGTTTGACTTGTCCCATTTAAATAATGAATTAGCATTACTGGGAAGGAAAAAATTAAACAGTGAAAATGTCATAGATACCCTTGCATTAGCTAGGGATAAATTTCCTGGCTCACCCACAAGTCTTGATGCTTTGTGTAAAAGATATAGGGTGGATAATTCTAAGCGAACTCAACACACTGCTCTTATTGACTGTGATTTATTAGCTAAAGTTTATATTAATCTTTTAGATCAAAAAGAACCTACTTTAAATTTTCAAAATGAAGAAAATTTAAAAACAATTATAAACTCAAACGATACAAATCAATATTATAAAAAAATAATTAAACCTACGGAAAATGAACTTAAGCTACATAAGGAATATTTAAAAAGTAGTTTAAAAAAAAATTTTTTTTAATTAGATCTTTGCTTATATAATTGAGTAAAATCTATTTTCTTTTCTAATTTTATTTCAGGAAAACCTGAATTATGAAGAAGATTTAAAAATGTTTTTTCTAAATTAGGATATATTTTATTTTGAACATCACACAATAAAATTTTTTCTAAGTCTTTTTTATCTTTTATCTCCTCATCTATCCTTACAATTGATACATAAACAATCTCAAAATAAGACTTTTTTTCGTTTGGCTCTTTATCTTCAAATTTTAGAGTTGTATTAACTTCAATCATTTTATTTTTTAAGGCTTTTGAGTTGATGTCTATATTTAGTTGATATTTAGAAATATTTTCTTTTACAAATATATAACTTTGAATATCTGGTGTTTCGCTAGATATATCTTTTACAAATTCAGCTAATATTTTAAAGTTTTCTGTCATTTTCGTCATCTATATCTTCAAACTCGCCATTAATAAAATCTTGTTTTTTATTACTTGTCTTTTGTTTAGTTGATACCTTTTTAAAAATCAATTTTCTTGTTGGTGGAAAAATAATTAATATGCCTAAAAAATCAGTTGCAAATCCTGGTAAAATTAAGAGTACTGCTGCAAATGCCAAAGCAGCACCAGAGATAATCTCATAAACTGGAAGTTCATTTTTAACAATTTGAGACATTCCAGCCTTTAAAGTATTAAAACCTTCATATCTTGCATAAATAACCCCGAAAAAAGCAGTAATAAAGACAAGCAAAATAGTATTAAAGGCACCTATCTGAGAGCCCATTTTGATAAATAAATAAATTTCAATAATAGGAATACTAATTAGTATTAATAAAAATGTGTTCATTTGTCCTTATTCTAAATTGCTAGTTGTAATTAATCAACATAGTAAATATTGTTTGTAAATGAGTTATAGTTTTGAATACATTGATATTATTCTTTTAGCAATGATTGCTGGTTTTATCTTTCTTCGTTTGAGAGGCATACTTGGTAAAAAAACTGGGTTTGAAGAAAAAACTCTATCACAATTCAAAAAACAATCTCAAGAAATAAAGATAAGCCCAAAAGTAATTAATGAAAATTTTGATGAAGAAGCACAAAAAGAATTTTTAAGAGGTGCAGAGATTGCATACGAAACAATTATTACAGATTTTAGTGATAGCGATAATAAGCTGATAGCTAGCAAACCACTTTTGGGTAAAAAAATTCATGATCAATTTAAAGAGGCTCTTTTAGACAGAGAAAGTAAAGGCCAATATGCTGAAATAACATTTATAGGAATTAAATCAGCTGTAGTTAAAGCTCATAAAAAAATAGAAGACAGTCTAGAAGTAACAGTAGACTTTGCTAGTGAAATTATAACCTGCATAAGAGACAAAGATAAAAAAATTATTCTTGGAGATTCTGAAAAAATTAAGACGGTTTATGATACATGGGTTTTTGTAAAAGATATAAAATCAACTAACCCCAATTGGTTATTAATTGATACCATTACGTAATTGATTAAGAAAATTTCAGATAAAGACAAAGAAGATTGGGAAAATTTTATAAATAATAAACAAAAAACTTCTAATCAAGATACTTTTAATAAAAAAGATTTAAGTGATAAAAAAACTATAGAAATTTCAGATAAAGACAAAGAAGATTGGGAAAATTTCCTAAAAAACAAAGACAAAGTACCCAATAAAGATTTTGTTAATAAAAGAAATATAAGACATGAAAAAATAAATAAAATAGACCTTCATGGTTATACGATTGAAGAAGCCAATATGTCTGTAGAACAATTTATTCAAAAATGTTTTGATGAAAGTGTCACTAAAATAATTGTGATTACGGGTAAAGGCCTTAGATCTAAAAACGTTGAAAACCCCTATCTTTCAAAAGATTTAAGTATATTAAAATACTCTGTTCCTGAATTTATTGAATCAAATATAGGTTTAACAAAAATGATTATAGAAATTACAGATGCAAAAATTGAAGACGGCGGAAATGGTGCTTTTTATATTTATCTTAAAAATAAATTTAAGATAAAATAATTTACTAGAGAATAAATTTAGATAAATCCGTATCTTTAACAAGTTCATCTAGATTTTGTCTAACATACTCAGAGTTAATCAAAATTTTTTCTCCAGCTCTATCTGTGGCTGTGAAACTAATATCATCTAAAATTCTTTCAATAATTGTATGAAGTCTTCTGGCTCCTATATTTTCTACAGTAGCATTAACTTCTGATGCCATATTAGCAATAGCATCTATTCCATCTTCAGAAAATTCTAATTCCACATTTTCAGTTTTTAAAAGAGCCACATACTGTTTGATTAAACTATAATCAGGTTCTTTAAGAATTCTTTTAAAGTCATCGCTAGTTAAAGCTTCAAGCTCAACTCTTATAGGAAGTCTTCCTTGTAACTCTGGGAGTAAATCGGAGGGTTTTGCAAGCTGAAATGCTCCTGACGCAATAAATAAGATATAATCAGTTTTAATTGCTCCATATTTTGTACTCACTGTTGTTCCTTCAATTAAAGGAAGCAAGTCTCTTTGTACTCCTTCTCTAGAAACATCACCACCAGATCTATCTGTTCTCCCTGAAATTTTATCTATTTCATCTAAAAAAACTATTCCATTATTTTCTGTTGAGTCTTTTGCTGATTTTATAATTTTATCTTCTTCTATCAACTTGTCAGCCTCATCATTAATTAAAATTTCATGAGACTCTTTAACTGTCATTTTCTTCTTCTTCTGTTTGTTTCCAACAGATTTTCCAATCATCTCACCAATATTTATCATTCCAATGTTTGCTCCAGGCATTCCAGGAATTTCAAAGGAAGCTTGAGAACTACTGTCATTTACTGCTATTTCAATTTCATTATCATCTAAATTACCATCCCTTAATCTTTTTCTAAAACTTTCTCTCGTAGCAAGACTTGCTTTGTTTCCAACTAGAGCATCTAAAACTTTTTCTTCAGCTAATTTTTGAGCTTTTGCATGAACTTCTTTTCTTTTTTTTACTTTTTCCATTGCAATTGCAATTTCAAGCAGATCTCTTATAATTTGTTCAACATCTCTCCCAACATAACCAACTTCTGTAAATTTTGTAGCTTCTACTTTTACAAAGGGAGCTTCAGCTAATTTGGATAGTCTTCTAGAAATTTCGGTTTTACCAACTCCCGTTGGACCAATCATTAAAATATTTTTAGGTAAAATTTCATTTCTCATTTCACCTTTTAAAGCTTGTCTTCTCCATCTATTTCTTAAAGCAATAGCAACTGCTTTTTTAGCTTTGTTTTGTCCAACCACATATCTGTCCAATTCAGAAACAATCTCCCTGGGAGATAAAGAGCTAACTAAAGAGCTATGTCTATTTTCATTTTTTTCTTTTGGAAAAGCTGTGACGTTTGAATCTTTCATTAAATTTTTTCAATTTTAATATTATCATTTGTAAATACGCAAATTTCCGAAGCAACCTTAATAGCTTTTCTTGCCACTTCTTCTGCACTTAAGTCTGTATCTAGTAAAACTTTAGCAGCAGCTAAAGCATAATTACCACCAGAGCCTATACCAATAGCATTTCCTTCTGGTTCTAAAACATCACCTGTACCAGAAATTATATAACTATTTTCTTTATCACCAATCGCCATTAAAGCTTCCAACCTTCTTAAATATTTGTCTGTCCGCCAATCTTTTGCCAACTCTACAGCAGCTCTAGGGAGGTTGCCCGCATGCTTTTCAAGCTTTGCTTCAAGCCTTTCAAAAAGAGTCAAAGCATCAGCTGTTGATCCAGCAAATCCAGCGATCACATTTCTTTTTTCAATTTTTCTTACTTTTGCAGCAGTACTTTTTATAACTGTGTTACCCATACTAACTTGGCCATCTCCAGCTACCACTACTTCATTATTTTTTCTAATAAGTACTATTGTAGTCATGGAATATAGATGGATACTAATTTTTATTCTTCAAGTAGTTCATTACTAATATTGATATAGTTAGATTATATATGTATACCTTTAAAATATATGGCTAGAAAAGGAAAAGTATCAAGAAAAACTAAAGAAACTAGCATCAGTGTTGAAGTTAATATTGATGGCAAAGGTCAGTATAAAATTGATACTGGAATTGGTTTTTTGGATCACATGCTCGAGCAGCTATCAAAACATTCACTAATAGATATAAATTTAAAAGCAAAGGGAGACACCCACATAGACCTTCATCACACAACGGAGGACACCGGTATAGCTATAGGTGAGGCTTTAAAGAAAGCACTAAAAAATTATGCAGGAATTAGAAGATATGCTCATGCAATGATTCCAATGGATGAAACATTAACTAGAGTTGCAATCGATGTTTCAAATAGACCCTACTTAATATGGAAAGTTAAGCTGAAAGTAGAAAGACTTGGAGAAATGGACACAGAGCTTTTTAAAGAATGGTTTCAAGCATTTTCTCAGTCAGCAGGAATAACGTTACACATGGAAAATATTTATGGAGACAATAGTCATCATATAATTGAGTCTTGCTTTAAAGCTCTAGCAAGATCATTAAGAACGGCTTTAGAGATAGAACCTAGAAATAAAAATAGCATTCCATCAACTAAAGGCTCTTTATAAATTTGATGAATGTCACGATTATTGACTATAACTCAGGAAATATCAGCTCTGTAATAAATTCCTTCAAGGAAGTTGCTAAAGACAAAGTTAATATTGAAGTAACTTCAGATTTAAATAAAATTAAATTAAGTGACAAAGTAGTATTGCCAGGGCAGGGATCGTTCAAGAGCTGTGTTGATGCTTTAAACAGTATAAATGGTTTAGTTGATACTCTAAACGAATTTGCAATTAATAATAAAAAACCACTTCTTGGTATTTGTGTCGGTTTACAAATGTTTTCAGATATTGGTTATGAAGAAACTGAAACAAAAGGTCTTGGTTGGATTTCAGGAAAAGTTTCAAAAATTGATAATCAAAAAGGTAAGTACAAGCTTCCTCATATTGGATGGAACCAAATAAATATTATTAAAGACAGTAAGATTTTCAAAGGTATAGAAAATAATGCCCACATGTATTTTTTACATAGCTATGAATTTATTCCAGAAGATAAAAATGTAGTTTCCGCAACAACAGATTATTCATCAAATATTGTTTGTTCTGTTGAAAAAGAAAACATCTATGGAACTCAATTTCACCCTGAAAAGAGTAATAAATTTGGCTTACAAATTATTCAAAATTTTATAACCTTATAAGATGAAAAAATTTTCGAATTAAATGAAAATATTTCCAGCAATTGATATTAAAGATAAAAAATGTGTTAGGTTGGTTAAAGGAGACTTTGATAATAAAACTGAATATGAAATGTCCCCAGTTGATCAAGCTGGTAAATATAAAGATCATGGTTTTAAAAATTTACATATAGTTGATTTAGATGGAGCCTTAACTGGTGAGACAGTTAACTTGGATATCATTGAAGAAATAGTTCATAAATTTGATTTAAAAATTGAAGTAGGTGGAGGCATTAGAAGTATTGATAGTATTCAAAAATACACAGATTCAGGTGTAGAAAAAGTTATTTTAGGTAGTGCCGCCATAAAAAACAAAAGTTTTTTAAAAGAAGCGTGTATAAAATTTCAAAATAAAATTGCATTGGGTTTGGATGCTAAAGATGGATATCTTTCGGTTTCAGGTTGGAAGGAAAACTCTAATCAATTGACTTTAGAATTTCTAAAAGAAGTAAATGATTATGGTGCAAGTCGATTGATTTATACTGATATAAACCGCGATGGTACCAAACAATGCCCAAATTTTAAAGAAACATCAAAAATTGCCGACGTTTCAAATTGTCCAGTGATTATTTCAGGAGGAGTTTCTTCAATTGATGACATTAAAAAAGCAAAGAGTTTAAATAAAAATATTGAGGGTATCATAGTTGGCAAGGCTATATATGATGGAGATATTAAATTAGAAGAATTAGTAAGAGAAATAGATGCTTAAAAATAGAATTATTCCATGTCTTGATGTTAAAAATGGTAGAGTTGTTAAGGGAATTAATTTTGTCGATTTAAAAGATGCGGGAGATCCTGTAGAGCAAGCTAAAATTTATAGTGATGGTGGTGCTGATGAAATTTGTTTTTTAGATATTACAGCTTCTAATGAAAATAGAGATACCATTTATGATGTAGTTGAAAGAACATCTAAGAAATGTTTTGTACCTTTAACGGTTGGTGGAGGAGTTAGAGGTGTTGATGATATTAATAAGCTATTAAATTATGGAGCAGATAAAGTTTCAATTAATACTGCTGCTGTGCAAAATCCAGAAGTAATTATTGAAAGTTCCAAAAAATTTGGATCACAATGTATTGTTGTTGCGATAGATGCTAAAAAAAATAAAGATAAGTGGGAAGTTTTTACTCATGGTGGAAGAAAAAATACAGGCATAAATGCAATAGAATTTGCAAAAAAAATGGAAGATAGTGGAGCAGGAGAACTGCTAGTTACATCTATGGATAGGGATGGAACCCAAATTGGTTATGATAATGATTTGATGTTTAAGATATCTTCAATAGTTAATATACCTGTGATTGCCTCAGGTGGAGTAGGTAACTTGGATCACTTAGTAGATGGTATAAAATTAGGAAAAGCTAGTGCGGTTCTAGCAGCATCAATTTTTCATTATGGAACACACTCAGTTCAAGAGGCCAAGCAATATTTGGACTCAAAAGGAATTCCTGTTAGAATTTAAATATGTCAGAAAATCTAATAAATTTAGTAAAAACAATCAGAGATAGAAAAAATAAAGATAAAGATAAATCTTATACTTCTTCGTTATTATCTGGTGGGTTGTCGAAATGTATAGATAAGATGGAAGAAGAATTTGGTGAGCTTAAAGAGGCTTTAAATGATAAATCTAACATAGTACATGAGGCAGCAGATGCAATTTATCACATATTGGTTACGCTAGAAGCAGCTGATATTAAATTTGAAGATGTTTTAAATGAATTAGAAAACAGAAAAAAACAGTCAGGTATTGAAGAAAAAAATAACAGATAATGAGTTATGATAAAAATAATATTTTTGCAAAAATTTTAAGAAAAGAAATTCCATGTAAAAAAATATTTGAAAATGATCATGTTCTTTCTTTTCATGATATTAACCCTCAAAAAAAAATTCATGCATTGGTAATACCAAAAGGTGAATATATTAATTTAGATGATTTTAATAATAGAGCTCCAGATGAAGAGATAGTTGCATTAAGTAAAGCAATTACAGAAGTTTCAAAAATATTAGGAATATCAGCTGATACAGGAAAGGGTTACAGAGCACTTACCAATTTAGATGATCACGGAGGTCAAGAGGTTCCACATTTACACTTTCATTTATTTGGAGGTGAAAAAATTGGAAAAATGGTTGAGTGACAGAAAAAATTTTTAGAAACTATCTAGAGCTAAGATCTTTTAAAGATTTTAAAGATGTTAAAAAACCGTCAGAAAATTTTTCTGTAAAATTAGTTGATCCAAAAGATTTCCAATTAAATAAATTTTTTTATAAAAATATAGGTAAAAGTTATCAATGGATTGATAGACTTGTTTGGACAGATTTTGATTGGACCGAGTATGTCTCTGATAAAAAAATTTTTACTTACATTCTTAAAAATAAAGATGATGTAGCAGGTTATTTTGAGCTATTATTCCACAAAGATATAAAAGAGGCAGAAATTGCATATTTTGGTATTCTAGAAGAATATTTTGGAAAAAAATTAGGTGGATATCTCCTAAGTGAAGCAATCAAAATCTCATTTAATTTAGGTTCCTTAAGAGTTTGGGTTCATACCTGTTCTTTAGACCATAAAAATGCCTTACTCAATTACCAATCAAGAGGCATGAAAATTTTTAAATCTGAAACATTAATTAGATAAATAATTAATTATTTTTAGGCAAAATAAAAATTTTATTATTTATTTTTTGATTTATTTTAACGGATGAAATGAATGTAACAGTTAATTTTTGATATACATCTATAGTTTGCCATCCAATTAAAGAAAAATTTTTTTTATCAAAAAACACATTAATTTCATTATTATTTTCAAAAATAGTAAAATTTATATATTTTTTATCTATTTCCTTTGGTTCCAAATTATCCATTTTTGATATTAGGTATTTTTTGTCTAATAAGAATTTTAGAGGAGTTTTGCTTAGAGGGTAACGATAGTAGCTGCCAGTATTTGCAGTTTTTATTACTAAAGATTTTCCATTAGAAATAATAATCTTTTTACTAGGATCATTATATTCACACCAAATTTTCTTAGGGTATTTTATAATACATTTTCCATTTTCATTATTATTGTCAATAGTTTGTGTAAAATTAAAACTTAAATTATTAGTAAGCTGCATTTGAGAAATGACTTTTTCTTTTGAAGAAGAAAAAACAGGATTATAAAAATTTAATATAAAAAAAATTATCAAAATCTTAAACATTACAGAACATCTCTCTTACCAACATGATTTGCTTTACTTACTATTCCATCAGCTTCCAGCATATCAATAATTCTTGCAGCTCTATTATAGCCTATTTGTAGTTTTCTTTGTAAAAAAGAAGTTGAGGCCTTACCTTCAGATCTAATAATATCTAATGCAGCTTGATACAACTCATCTTTGTTATTAGAGCCTGAAGAGCTTTCACCAATTTCTTTTTCATCTGCAAAACTTAATATTTCATCTATATAGTCTGGTTCTGCTTGACTTCTCAAATAGTTGTTAACTTTTTCAATTTCATTATCCGAAACAAAAGGAGCATGGATTCTGACTATACGATTAGCAGAAGACATGTAAAGCATATCACCTTTACCCAACAGTTGTTCAGCACCTTGCTCACCTAAAATTGTTCTGCTATCTATCTTAGAAGTTACTTGAAATGATATCCTGGTGGGAAAGTTTGCTTTGATAGTTCCTGTAATAACATCAACACTAGGTCTTTGAGTTGCCATTATAATGTGAATTCCAGCAGCTCTTGCCATTTGAGAAAGTTTTTGAATATAGTTTTCTATTTCTTTTCCAGCAACAAGCATTAAGTCGGACATTTCATCAACTACAACAACTATGTATGGCATAGCTAAAGAATGTTTTTTATTATAACTATCAATATTACGAACACCTTCTTTAGTCATAAGTCTGTATCGATTTTCCATTTCCTTAACAACCCATCCTAATACAGAAGCCGCTTTTTTGGCTTCAGTAATCACTGGGCAAAGTAAGTGAGGTATACCCTCATAAGTGGATAACTCTAACATTTTAGGATCTATTAAAATAAACTTACATTTATCTGGTGTATGTCTGTAAAGAAGAGAGAGAATAATTGTGTTAATACAAACAGACTTACCTGATCCAGTAGTTCCAGCTATTAATAAATGAGGCATCGAAGCCAAATCTCCCACCACTGGAATACCCGATATGTTTTTACCAAGAGCTATTGGTAGCCTGATATCTTTATTTGCAAAGTCACTATTAGAAAGTATTTCGCTAAGGTAAACATTTTCACGAGTAGAGTTGGGCAACTCAATACCAATAGTGCTTCGCCCAGGTATTGTAGCAATTCTAGCCGATTCAGAGCTTGTATTTCTTGCAATATCATCTGAAAGGTTAATGATTTTTGACACCTTAACACCTGCTGCTGGCTCAAATTCATTTAAAGTCACAACTGGTCCATGACTAACTTTTTGTATACTACCACTAACTCCAAAATCTAAAAGAATTTTTTCTAAAAACCCACTGTCTATGTAGTCCTCTTCTCTTAATTTCTCTCTCTCTTTTTTTGTATGGATTTTTAATAAATCAACAGAAGGCAATTTAAATTTTATCTTCTTATTACCTGCTATATTTTCATTTTTTATAAAAGGTAAATCGTCTTGAATTAAACTTTTAATTTCTTCCTGAGGTATAAATTCACTGATTATCTCATTTTCATTAGTATAATTTTTTTCTTTTTTAAAAAATAAAAATTTAAATATTTTTTTAATTATCTTGTAAAAAGAATTAATTTTGAATTGAATGCTGATTAAGAACAGAGACAGAGTTAGCAAGATAAGCATATAATAAGAAATTTGAGAATTAATATTAATTAATGAATTAAGAAAAGTTGTTTCTAAATATTTTCCAACAAAGCCACCATTACCATTAATATAAAGCTTAAAGGTAACTGGATAAAAAAAAGAAAAAAATAGAGAACCAGATAGTAAGTATAAAATAGTATAGAAAATATTTTCTAATATTAATAAAATTTTCTTATTTAGAATTAAATTTAATCCAGACAGAATAAGGCTAAAAGGGATTAGTAGAGTTATTGCACCAAAAGACTGAAAAAAAATATCAGCGACAAAACTGCCCTGAAATCCAAGAATATTTTTGATTTCCTTATTGTCTGGAAAGATAAAATTAGGATCGTCAGGAGAAAAACTAATCAAAGAAATTAATAACAAGATACCTGTTATTAAAAAACTTATACCAATCACTTCAATAACTCTATTTATGCCAAAATTTATTGCATAGTTGGCTAATTTTTTAAATTTCATAAATTAATGAATCGAATTAATCACTTTGTATCATCTAATTTTTATTGTTAAAATTAAAAATTATTATGAATATCTGTATTATTGGGAATACCCTTACCAGTCTATCTTTAGCAAAGAATCTTACAAACAAAAAAATAGATGTTCATATTTACCATAAAAATAAAAATAAAAATGACAATTTATACTTAAGTAGAACAATTGGAATATCTAAAAGTAATTTAGAATTCTTCAAAAAAGAAATTCATGACATACCCAAGAAAAGTTTGTGGGAAATCAAAAAGATAGAAATCTATTCAGAAAAATTAGAGAGAGAAAACATATTAAGATTTGAAAAAGATAAAAGTAAATTATTTTATATGGTAAAAAATAAAGAACTTTATGAAATATTAGAAACTGATAAATCTAAAAATAAATTTTTAAAAATAATAAAAATAAAAGACAATTCTTTTTATGAAGGTCTATTAAAAAATAATCAATATGATTTAATAATTAATTGTGACCCAAATAATTTTTTATCAAGAAAATACTTCACAAAAAAAATTAACAAAGATTATAATAACCTTGCGTTCACAACAATTTTTAAACATGAAAAAATGGAAAATAATGCCGCATCTCAAATTTTTACAAAATATGGTCCAATTGCATTCCTGCCAATTTCAAATACCGAAACCTCAGTAGTGTGCTCTTTAGACACAAAGAATAAAAAATATAAAGATGCTGAGGTTGTAGACCTAATAACTAAAAATAATTTTAGATATAAAATAATAAAAATATCTAAACTAAATAATTTTAATCTGAGTTCATCTAACTTAAGAAACTATCACCATAAAAACATTTTAGCATTTGGAGATTCACTTCACAAAATACATCCACTAGCAGGTCAGGGATTTAATATGACTATTAGAGATATTAAAATTCTATCTAAAATTATTCAAAATAAAATTGATCTTGGTATACAATTAGACTCATCAATTTTAAAAGAGTTTGAAAAAGAAACAAAGAGTAAAAATTTTCTCTTTTCTAGTAGTGTAGACTTTATTTATGAGACCTTTAATCTTGATAAAAAAATAAGAAATAAAAGTTTTAATAGAATTTTAAAAATTATTGGAAAAAATAAAACTCTAAACAATTATCTCATTAAATTTGCAGATAAAGGATTAAACTTTTAGACATTATTGGATAGTTGTATTGTCAAAATTATCATAATTATAGGTACTTAATATCTCAGCAATTTTGTTCTTTCTTAATTCCAAACTTTGACTTTCTAATAAAACTTGTTTTTCTTCCAGTGAAAAGGGAGATGCCATAGCAAGGGCATTTATCGTTTCGTTTAAATTTTGTTTTTCCAAAGATTTCCAATTAATTATATAACCTTTTTTTTCAAATAATGATTTCAAATCTTTAAAAATTAATTTAAGATCTGAAAATTTTAAATCTTCTTTTTGTAAGCTTAAATCATTTTGATAATCATCAAAATTAATCTCACATTCACGATACTGCTTATCATTTTTAATTTCTTTAGTAATTTTAAAACGTGTTAAACCATTAAGCTCAATTAAACAGTTGCCGTCTGCTGTATCTTTAAAATTAGTAATTTTCCCTAAACAGCCAGTTTCATAAACATCCAAGATAGAATTGATATTATTCTTTTTAGGTTGAATTAAGCCTATTAATTTATTTGTTTTCATACTGTCAGTAATCATCTCAATGTACCTTGGTTCAAAAATATTTAGGGGAACAGTTGTGTTGGGAAAAATAATAAAATTGCTTAATGGAAAGATAGGTATAATTTTTGGTAAATTTTGTTTTTTCATTACTTCTTTTAGCAAATTTTTAAAAATCTATATAGCAGTCAATAACTTTATTATTGCTTACATTAAAAAAACCGTCTATTTATAATGATTTTATAAGCGGGTCTAGCTCATTGGTAGAGCGAATCGTTGCCAACGATTAGGTAGAGGGTTCGATTCCCTTGACCCGCTCCATTAACCTAAAGTTGATTAATAAATGAACGATCTTTTAAATAAAAAATGTATTCCCTGTGAGGGTGGAATTTTACCATTTGATATAAGTGAAATACACAAATATCAAAAAAAAGTAGATGGATGGGATGTAAATGAAAATGAAACAAAGATCTATTTTTTAGAAAAAAAATTTACTTTTAAAAATTTTATTAATAGTCAGGAGTTTATCAATAAAGTTGGAATAATTTCAGAAGCAGAAGGCCATCACCCCGACATTTCTTTTGGGTGGGGATACGCAAAAATTATAATTACTACGCATGCGATAAAAGGATTATCAGAAAATGATTTTATTCTAGCTGCTAAAATTGATCAAATTTTTAATGTCTAAAATGTCTTGTTTTAGAAAAGACTAGAATAGTATTAGTTCGATTTGCAAATTTTATTATTTCTTTATCCCTGATTGATCCAGAGGGCTGTATTATAGCAGTAACACCTGACTGCACTAATTTTTCTATACCATCAACAAATGGAAAAAAAGCATCTGAAGCTGCAACAACTTCTTCATTTAAATTTTGAAATTTGTTCATTTTATCTATTGCAATTTGACAGCTATCAAGTCTGCTTGGCTGTCCAGATCCAATACCCACCGTTGTCTCTTGACTAGCCAAAACAATCGCATTTGATTTAACGTATCTACAAACATTAAAAGCAAAAACTAAATTTTTCATTTGAGCCTTACTAGGTTGTTTTTTTGAAACTATTTTAAAATTTTTAATATTAAATTTTTCCATATCTTCAGATTGAGTTAAAATAGAATAATTAGCTGAGTTAAATTTTATTAAATTGTGCACTGTAAAGTTTGTCGCATCAATAAGCCGTAAATTTTTTTTCTTTTTTAAAACTTTTAATGCCGCAGAATCAAAACCATTTGCAATAATAACTTCCAAAAAAATATTATTTAGCTCTGTGGCTAAAGTTTTATTTACTTTGTAATTGCATGAAACTATTCCTCCAAAGGCGCTTACAGGGTCGCATGCTAGTGCTAATTGATAGCTTTTTAAGGCATTTTTATTAATAGAAACACCACATGGATTAGTATGTTTTACGATAACAGTTCCTGAATTATTTGGTAAAGATTTTGAAATAGTTAAGGCAGAGAATATATCATTGTAGTTGTTATAACTTAGCTGTTTTCCATGAATCTGTTTAATACCTAAGCTTTGCGTTCTTGAGTAAACAGCAGCATGCTGGTGAGAGTTTTCTCCATATCTCAATTTTTCAATCAAATTGCCGTAGATAATTTTTTTCTTAGGAAAATTATTATTTTTAATTTTGTTAAAGTAATTTGAGATTACAGCATCATAATAAGCTGTTTCAGAAAAGGCCTCTAAAGACATCTTTTCTCTAAATTCAATAGATGTAGAGCCTTTATTTTTTTCTATCTCATTAATTAGTTCGCTATATTGATCTGAACAAGTGATTACAGTAACATCATTATAATTTTTTGCTGCAGCTCTAACCATTGTCGGCCCCCCAACATCAATATTTTCTATAATTTTTAAATGATTATTTGTTTGTTCTAGAGTTTTTTCAAAAGGATAGAAGTTAACAATAACTAGGTCTATTTCTTCAAAATTATTTTTTTTTAGGTCCTTTTTGTGAGAGCTATTATTCCTTTTACTTAATATTCCAGCATGTATTTTTGGGTGTAATGTTTTAACTCTTCCACCAAGTATTTCAGGAGAACCTGTGTACTCAGAAACTTCTAAACATTTGAAACCAAGTTTCTTGATCTCCTTATAAGTCCCACCGGAACTAATTAATTCAATATTATATTTAGTTAAAACTTTTAAAAGTGCTTTTAAATTTTTTTTATCAGAAATAGAAATTAGTGCTTTTTTTATTTTCTTCATTATATTTTTGTAATTTCCCATTTTATAGTCTGGTTTTCATCATTAGTCATTCCAGAAATGACTATGTTCTGATTATCAACAAAAGAATCTTTTTTACCAAAATATAGACCGTTATCAATATTCATATTATTGTTAGCACAATTAAATTTCCAACCCTCACCAGCAAGGTCTATAAGTATTGATTTATTATCTTGGGTCTTCATTACCTTAATATTAGGCTCTAAATGAAATCTAATTTCAAATTTTAAATTTTTAATACCATTTTTAGAAATTATTTTATCATGCCCAACAAATTTTATCTGTTCTGGGTAAAACTCTATTTCTCTTTCATGAATAATGCCATATTGTTTTAAATAACCATCATGTGCAGCACTAATTTTCCAGTAATTTTTCTCGAAGACAATATTTTTTTTTAATATTTTTAATCCATTAGAAATTCTAGAATTTTTATTTTTAGTTTTATTAAATCTACATGAAGACCTGTCATCTAAAATTAGCGTACTATGTGTGGCACTTGATTTTGATAGCTCATTTAATTGATGATTATAGTTTTGAAAATATCCAGAATTACAAATTAACTTTTTCCCATTCGTTATTATTTCAAAAGATAGCACACCTGCTTGATAGTTTAAGGAAAATTTTTTATCAGGAGTAGATCCAACATCCATGATCAGTGAGGTCTTTTTATTATTAAGAACTGCGTACCCTCCCAATTCATTGCTTTGATTTTTAAAATTATAGCCAAGTTTTTTTAAATAATGATCAAAATCGATATTATTTGTTTCATTGTTACCGTTGAAAAGTAGATCTACCTTGTTATTTTGCCAACTAAATGCATAAGCTTGACCTAAATAATATATATTTTCATTAATAAAATCAGGTATCTCGCTTTGAGATTCTTTGAACCACTCTCTAATTAAAATAAAATACTTTAAGTAAAAACATAATTGTCTAATGTTCCTTGATTTTGGAAAATTATCATTATCAAAAGAAAATTTTATAAGTTTTTTCAATAAGCTTAGCCCTGTTTTTAAATACCGATCTTTATCTTTATAGGATAAACCAGTTAAAATAATAGCTGCACAGCCTATCATTTTATCATCAACCCATTCTGATCTTTCTATTTCATTAATTAAATGATTGATTTGTTTTTTTATAATACTATCAAATCTATTCTTGTAATCAGTGTTACCATCTTCATAAGTAAGTCTAGAGTTAGAAGTCCAAGCAATTATTCTTTTAGCTACTATATCGACTTCCCAACTTTTAGAGTTGTATCTATGATTTTTATCTATCCATTGTAAAATTATATTTTGAGTATTCTTTTTTGAAGATTTTAAATCCAAACTAAATAACCAAAAAAAGCTATTTAAATTTTTATAATCTTTTTCTTTTAATTTTTTGTTATCCCATATCTTATTTAATGAGTAATTTTCGATGTTAATCTTTTTTTTTCCATACTTTATAAGAGAGTCTAGTAAGTTCGGACTTGGGTAATATTCTAAAGAACTAACAATAGAAGATGTAATTTTTCTGTTATAAATATTTGAAGTTAAATACAAAGAGTGAATTTTTTTTTTAGAAAATATATATGAATTATTAATAAGATTTAATAAATTATTAAAAATCATTATTCTAACTTGATTTTAAAAGGTCTATATTTTTTTTTATATTTCCATTGTTGTTTTTGAATACTGTAGTACCAGAAACTAAAATATTGGCACCAGCTTCAATAGCTAACTTATTGTTATTAAAGTTAATCCCACCATCAATTTCAATATCAAAATCTAAGTTTTTTTGACCCTCTATTTTTCTTAATTCTTTAATTTTATCCAATACTTTAGGCATAAACTTCTGTCCTCCAAATCCAGGATTTACACTCATAATCAAAACTAAATCAATTTCATTCAACAAATCAGTTATTAGGTCAATCTTAGTTTCGGGGTTTAAAGAAACTCCCACTTTTTTATTTAAACTTTTTATATAATCAATAGATTCTTTCAAACCTTCTGTTGCTTCAGGATGTATTGTGATAATATCAGCTCCAGCATCAGCATAATCTTGAATATATTTATGAACAGGTGAAATCATTAAGTGAACATCAAATGGCAGCTTTGTATATTGTCTCAAAGCCCTAATAATTGGAGGGCCCATAGTTAAATTCGGAACAAAGTGACCATCCATTACATCTACATGGATCATATCAGCACCACCTTCTTCTAGTCTTTTAATCTCATTGCCTAACTGGCTAAAGTCAGCGGATAAAATTGATGGTGAGATTTTTATTTTTTTCATTGATTACTACATTAGTAGTATCAATTTTATTTTTAATTTGAATTAATTATTTACCAAAAATACGATAAATTTCTGTAGCAATTTCACTTTCTAAAGGAAAAGATAACATTCCCAT
>Ga0209709_10001641_pt1 | contig 20409 bp, 20 predicted proteins | sample ArcticOcean_MG_C_2_FD_187435 | JGI IMG/M metagenome (GOLD analysis project Ga0209709, IMG submission 187435) | Marine microbial communities from western Arctic Ocean - ArcticOcean_MG_CB4_136 (SPAdes) (version 2) | ecosystem: Environmental > Aquatic > Marine > Oceanic | place: Arctic Ocean...
TTAAGTTATTGGGTTATAAAATAGCTATATGCCATACACCCCTTTTTTAAGACGTTTTATGAGAGAGAGAATGGAGCGGGAAACCGGGTTCGAACCGGCGACCTTAACGTTGGCAACGTTACGCTCTACCAGCTGAGCTATTCCCGCAGAGTCTTTAAGTGTTCGGCATTATAGACGATTTTTTTTAAGAGTATCTCTCTGTTTATATTTTTTTTGAGAACTCTTCTCTGAGAACATTCTTTTGAACTTTGCCCATGGCGTTTCGGGGTAGCTCCTCTGCATAAAAAACGTACTTAGGAACCTTGAAGTTGGCAATTTTATTTTTGAGATACTCTTTTATATCAATTTCGGAGTGCTCTTGGTTTTCTTTCAAGACGAGGATGGCGGTGACGCTCTCACCAAAATCTTCATCCGGTAATCCTATAAAAGCCGATTCAGAAACTCCCTCAATGTCATTGACCAGCAATTCGAGTTCTTTCGGATAAACGTTCAATCCGCCAGTAATGATTAAGTCTTTGGACCGTCCAACAATGCTGATGTAGCCATCTTGATCAATTGAAGCCTGATCCCCTGTATTGAAAAATCCGTCGGCCGTGAAATCCTCTGCTGTTTTTTCTGGCATTTGCCAATAACTTTTAAAGACGTTGTCTCCTTTAACTTGGAGGTTGCCAATTTCATTGATTGGCAAAGACTCATTTGAATTGTTTGTTATACGAATCTCAACTCCTGGTAAAGACAAACCAACCGTCCCCGCCAATCTCTTTCCTTGCAAAGGGTTGGATGAATTGATGTTTGTTTCCGACATTCCGTATCTTTCTAGGATAGTGTGACCCGTCAGATCCTTAAACTCATTAAACGTGTCTTCCAACAAAGGGGCCGATCCTGAGACAAACAGTCTGATGTTGCTTGTGCTTTTTTTTGTAAATGAAGATTCTTTTAACAATCTTGTGTAGTGAGTAGGAACGCCCATCATCACCGTAGATTCAGGCATGAAACTAGAAACGCTTTTTGCATCAAAAGTATTTACCCACTTCATGCTTGCCCCGCTGCACAATACGCAACCAAGAGCCACAAAGAGCCCATGAACGTGATAAATGGGCAGCACGTGCAACAAACGGTCTTGATTTGTAAACCCCCACAACTTTGTTAACGTTTCTGCATTGGTAGAAAGGTTCTTGTGAGACAACACGATGCCTTTTGGCCTTCCCGTTGTTCCGGAAGAATAAAGTAAAGCCGCGGGATCGTCTTTGGATACAGCAACGGTTTTAAATTTGTCATTGCTGCTCATCAAATTTAACAGAGATCCATCCCCATCCGAAGAAAGCGTTTTAGTATGCGGGATATGAAAACGATTGGTTAACTTCAGAACGGTTTCTTCAGAAAGTGGGTCGCACACCACCAATGATGGTTTCGCATTGTCCAAAAAGAATTCAAGTTCTTCAGATTTGTAAGCCGTGTTTAAAGGGTGGTAAATGAACCCTCCTCTAAGGCAGGCCAAATAAAGCCAAAGTGCCTCTGGAGATTTATCTACCTGCACGGTTACTCTGTCACCGGGCTGCAGACCCAATTCGGAAAGTCCGTTGGCTAATTGAGCCGATAAGGTTTCTGCGTCTTCGTAAGAAAAGCGCACGCCTTTCTCCGTTTCTAACAATAAAGCATCAGGATTTTTTAAAAATCCTTGATGGTAAAAACCGTAAAGATTGTTTAACTCAGCCATCCGGCAAATTTACCTAGGAGTTCGTCAGTCGTCAATTTTAAAGCATTTATTAAATGAACAATGTTGCTAAAAAAAATTTGAAATATGGTTAAAAAAACATCTTTAAGTAGTATAATGATACTTCATTACGAGGCACCTCTATGAGTAAAGACACCCCTACGAATCAAAAACCATCCAGAGCAGAAGCTGAAGAAGCTGTAAAAACATTAATCTCTTGGGCTGGAGACAACCCTGAGCGAGAAGGCTTAATAGAAACTCCAAAGAGAGTAGTTAAATCTTACGAAGAGTTTTATGCAGGTTATGACCAGGATCCAGAATCCATTCTTTCTAAAGTTTTCGAAGAAGTTGAAGGCTACGATGAAATGATCATAGTCAAAGACATAAGACTTGAATCTCATTGCGAACACCACATGGTCCCTATCTTAGGAAAGGCTCACGTGGCTTACATACCCGATCAAAGAGTGGTTGGTATAAGTAAATTGGCAAGAGTTGTAGATCTGTATGCCAAAAGACTTCAGACGCAGGAAACTATGACGGCTCAGATAGCCGATACCATTAATAGAGTACTTAAGCCTAAGGGTGTTGCGATTGTTATAGATGCCGCACATCAATGCATGAGCAGCCGAGGCGTTCATAAAACTGAAACAAGCACTGTGACCAGCAGAATGCTTGGGGCCTTTAGAGAAGACCCTAAGTCAAGAATGGAGTTCATGAACCTTATAGCTCTGTAAGATTTTAGAGCTAGATTTTTTACTTATTTTTTTTGAATTTTCCCTCCACTTGCATTAGTATCAATGCATTAAATTTCGAGGAGAAACATGGCAGTAGAATCTAGCGAATTAAATTTTGATCCAGAAGCTCTGGGGAAGAAGTATCAAATTGAAAGGGACAAGCGTGTCCGTGAAGACGGAAACGAACAATATCAAGAAGTGAAAGGAGATTTTGCCTACTTCGTAGATGATCCCTACATCGATAATGAAATCAACCGAGATGCCCTTGAAGAAGAAGTGGAAGTTGTGATTATAGGAGGTGGTTTCGGGGGAATGCTTGCAGCTGCACGTTTAAGAGAATCTGGAATAGATGATTTTAGAATCATAGAAAAAGGAGGAGACTTTGGAGGTACCTGGTATTGGAACAGATATCCAGGGGCATCATGCGATATTGAATCGTATGTTTACTTTCCTCTTTTAGAGAGAACAAAATTTATTCCTAAACACAAATACACAAATGCGCCAGAAACATTGGAGTATTGTGGGGTTATAGCTGAAAAATATGAGCTTCATAAAAACGCAATCCTACAGACTGAAGTAACGTCTACGGAATGGGATGAAGAAACTGGTAGATGGCTAGTATCGACAAACAGACAGGACAGATTAAAAGCGAAATATGTTGTGCATTCAAATGGTCCTTTAAACCGACCTAAACTTCCAGCAATGGCAGGAATAAATGACTACAAGGGTCATACATTTCACACCAGTCGTTGGGATTACAATTACACGGGCGGAAGTTCAGATGGAGATCTGGAGAATTTAAAAGATAAAAGAGTGGCCATTATTGGAACGGGTGCTACTGCCGTGCAATGTGTTCCTCATCTTGGGGCTGCGGCAAAGGAACTTTATGTATTTCAAAGAACCCCTTCTTCGATAGACGAAAGAAACAATCAACCTACGGATCCTGAATGGATATCTACCCAAGAAGAAGGTTGGCAAGACAGAAGAAGAAACAACTTTGAATCAATTATGACGGGTGGCGCTGTAAAAGAAGACATGGTGTCCGATGGGTGGACTGAGGCGTTCAGACTTTTGTTTGGATCACTGAGAGACAAAACACCTTCCAAAGCCAAAATGGCCTTGTGGTCACTTACTTCGATCACCTCTCCGAAGCTTTACAAGTTAGGCTTTAAAAAGTACATGACTAACAAAGTAATGGAACACATGGACATTGCAAAAGCCATGGAAATAGCCGATTACAAAAAAATGGAAAAAGTAAGAGCTCGTGCAGAAGAAATTGTTCAAGATAAAGACACGGCTGAATCGCTAAAACCTTATTACAGACAATTTTGTAAAAGACCGTGTTTTCATGACGAGTATCTTCCAACGTTTAATTTACCAAATGTTACCTTGGTTGATACCGACGGCAGAGGTCTAGACAAGATGACTGAAAAGGGAATCATGTTCGATGGAAAAGAATACGAAGTCGACTGTATTATCTTTGCTACAGGATTTGAAGTTGGTACAGATTATGCGAGGAGAGCTGGGTATCAAGTGCACGGAGTAAACGGACAATCCATCTCAGAAAAATGGTCAGAAGGATTATCAACCTTTCACGGAATGCACGTAAAAGGATTTCCAAACTCATTTTTCTTTGGGCCTCAACAATCAGGTTTCACTGCTACTTACACCTATTCTTTAGATGAACAAAGCCAACATATGTCTTACATATTATCGGCTGCAGCGGACAAGGGCATGAGTAGAATTGAAGCCAGCGAAACAGCCGAAAAGAAATGGGTAGAAACCATCATAGAAAAAGCTCGGTTAACTGCAGACTTCCAAGAAAAATGCACACCAGGGTATTACAACAACGAAGGTGATGTGAATACAAAGCCTCAAAACAATACTTACGGCGGAGGGCCGATTGAGTTCTTTGAGATGATGAAGAAATGGAGAGAAAAAGGAAATCTAGAAGGGCTTGAACTGAACTAAAGTATAATCCCTGGATGTTTAGACTTTCAATACTAAATTATCCAATAGAAACCAACTTCTTGAAGGCCATGTGGGCCATCAATCAAGACAATATACCAGAAGTTGGAAGCGTCCCTACGCTAGAAGAATTCCAGAAACTTACTCTCTGGAGCAGCCACGTCATAATCGTAGAAGAAAATGAAGAAATGGCTGGTTTTATCATCTTAATGAGAGAAGACCAAGATTATCACTCCTTGAATTACAAATACTTGATTAACAAGTTTGATCAATTTCTTTACGTTGATCGGGTGGCAATTAAAGATGGATTTAGAAGGCAAGGATTGGGTAAAAAAATATACGACGAAGTATTCAGATTAGCAAAAGAAATTGATATTGATGTTTGCTGTGAAGTTAATACAGAACCAAGGAACGGCCCTTCTCTTGCATTTCACGATACGTTTGGGTTCAAAGACGTTGGAACAAAACAGTTTGATGACCACAGTGTGGTTTATCTAAAGAGCAGCGTTAAAACAGACTAAGATTTAAGTTCTTCTTTAAAGAAATTAACCAGCCCTACTCCCATAATTATCAGGAAACAGCCAATCCACATGGTTGTTGTAATTGCTTCGTTTAAGAAAATATTAGCCCACAACATTCCCGATAAAGGAACGATCAAAACAACCGTAGACGCTCTGACTGGTCCGGTCCTCTTAATAAGAGTTACAAAACCCATATAGGCCAAACCTGTGCACATAAATCCTAACAAACCAATGCTCAACAAGACATTGGATGAGTGGTTTAGATTGATCCCTTCTTCTAGGAAGATGAAAGGGAAAACCATGAAAGTTGCTACAAATAAAGTAATTGTCGCTAAATACGTTGGATCAATGTTTTTAATCTTATAAATAAAATTGGAAGAAAAAGCATAGAGAAAGGAGGCTATCAAGCAGAATAAAATTGGGATGAAAGCAAACTCCAAAGACTCGTATCCTATGAAAATGAAGAGACCAAAAATTCCTATCGCTATTCCCAACAACTGCATCCAGTTGGCTCCCAACTTAAGCCACACAAGAGAAATGACAAAAGAAAACAAAGGCGTGGTGCCGTTTAGAACGGACATCATTCCTGCGTTGAGGTCAAAAGCTGCGTAAGAAAACAAATAAAACGGCAAGGCGGCATTAAAGAAAGCCAAGAAGAGAATGGGCTTCCAGTCTGCTTTAAGATTTTTAATGTGCTCTTTTCTAATGAAAAAAGGCACCAATATGATTGAAGCAATCAATAGCCTATAAAAAACCAAGGATATGGGCCCTACAGCAGGCGCTGCTACTTTAATAAACAAAAAGGATGCACCCCATGCAATACCTATTGCAAGGATTAAAAACCAATCGATTAATGCAGTCCTGTTCATTATCCTGCAGCATCATACAGGGTTGCATTTGAAACTAAAGTTATAAGACTAGTAGGGTCTATCGCCAATAATTGTAACTCTCTCCACCTTCCTAACTTCAGGCCAATAATCAGAATTTGCGTAATGCTGACAAGACCTGTTGTCCCAAAAGGCTATTGAATTATTTTTCCAAGCAAAGCGGCATTGGTATTCTGGTATTGAAGCTTTTGAATAGAGGTTATTTAACATCAGGTCCGACTCTTCTTTATCCCAGCCTTTTATGTACTGTGTAAAAGCCTTGTTCACATATATAGATTTCTTTCCCGTATCAGGATGCGTTCTAATTATTGGATGCTCCGGATTTGGATATTTTTTATTAAATACTTCAATTTCTTCTGGGGTTTTACCTTGTTTTACGAGACCTTTTCTAAATCCCACAAAATCATGAACAGCAACTTGCCCTTCTAGGCGGTCTTTTGTTTCTTGAGCAAGACCTTCGTATGCTGCGTGCATGTCTGAGAACAAGGTATCACCACCATGATCTGGGTTCTCTATCATCCTTAGAACAGATCCAAGAGAAGGTTCCTCACGCCAAGTAACGTCAGAATGCCAAATGTTTTCTTTTCCTTTCGAGTCCTTGTTGTGTGTAATCTGCAAAACTTCAGGCTTGTCGTCATCGTGAGGGGCAAATGGATGTATTTCTAATTCTCCAAAATTCTTTGAAAAATCTAAATGCTGATCAATCGTAAGTTCTTGATCTCTAAAAAATATCACTTTGTAAACAAGAAGAGCTTCGTAAATATAAGAAATAACTTCTTCAGAAAGTGGCTTGGCTAGGTCTATTCCCAACAACTCCCCGCCTATTGATGGACTGAGTCTGTTAACGGTAAAGGGTAAATCTTGTTTTTCAAATTCTTCAGGTAAGTAACTGTTATTCATGTAAATATAAAACCATAAACTCTTAAAAATTAATACTAAAACTATGCACGAGAGAGCTTCTTGTTTTCCCTATAATTGTTAATCAACCCTCTCCAGTTTAAATACAACCAAACTGGAACCATTGCCAATATCCACCACAATTCTGTTACCACCAAAAGATACGTGCCTGGAATGTTTACTGCAATAAAAACAATGAATCCGTACATTCGAGTTTTTGCACTTAAGCTGGTTAAAAATAATGTACCCAAAACAGACAGGCTTTGATCTGCAAATTGAGCTAAATTAAATAAAGACAGTTCCAGCATATTGGCCTCCTAAAACGAAGCAAATAACGCTCTTACTTCTGTAATTAATGATTTTATTTCTTTTTCTGTATAAGGCTTGGCTTTAACCGCTCCCCATATTGGTCCTGGCCATGCCAAGTCATCTTCGTATCTTGCGATATGGTGGATATGCAATTGAGGCACTATATTTCCAAGGTTAGCCACATTCATCTTTGTGGCTTTAAAATGTTGTTTTAAATTGCTCAGCAAATAGTCAGATTCTTTTTGTAGCTGCAATCTGTCGTCTTCATCAAGATCGAACATTTCAACGACGCCTTCTTTTCTAGGTATCAATAAAAACCAAGGAAAATTAGAATCGTTCATCAATAACAGTTTGCAGAGTGGAAGTTCTCCCACAAAAATTGAGTCCCTTTGTAGCAAAGAGTCCAACTTAAATGGAATTTCATCTATTTTGATCATGAAACCAATCTATGAAATATTTCGATCTTTCCCTTCCCAAAAAGGCGCTCTTAAATCTTTTCTTAGAATCTTTCCAGAAGGATTCCTGGGCAACGCTTCTATATGATCAATAGTTTTAGGGCACTTGTAACCAGCAATTTTAGTTCTTACAAAAGAAATTACTTCGTCTTGGCCCAAAGGCTCTCCTTGAGATTGAACGATGAAGGCTTTAGTTGCTTCCCCCCACCTTTCATCGGGTATTCCGATAACTGCTGCATCAGAAATATCGGGATGACTCATCAGAGCATTCTCAACTTCTGCTGGGTAAATATTTTCTCCCCCTGAAACAATCATGTCTTTCACTCTATCGTGAATATAAAGGAAGCCATCATCGTCAAAATAACCAATGTCTCCCGAATAAAACCAGCCATCTATTATGGATTCTTTTGTTGCTTCAGGCTTGTTCCAGTAACCTTTCATGTTGTTATCAGATTTAATCAATATCTCTCCAACATCTCCATTGCTTACAGTATTGCCATCGGTATCAATAATTTTTATTTCTACGTCCACTCCTGCCTTGCCACAAGATCTTAACTTTCCTTTTGCAGGATCGTGGTCCTCAGGATTTAAGTAAGTTATTGCGCCATTGGTTTCAGTTAAACCATACACTTGCCAAAAGCTACAATCCATCAGCTCCATGGCTTTCAACAAAGTGTCATCAGTAATTGGAGATGCTCCATAAATAACCGTTTCCAAAGATGAAAAATCTGTATTTTGAGCTTCTGGATGAGAAACTAAAAACAATATTACTGCTGGAACAAATAAAGCATGCTGAATTCTCTCTTGTTCAATTAATTTAAGAATTAAACTTGGGTCCACTTCGGGAATGATGATGTTCTTCGCTCCTGTGTACATGCCTGATAACCCCATGTTTGTACCTGCAACGTGAAATATGGGCATGCAAACTAAGTTAGTGTCTCCTTCTTTAAGATCTCGATACATTGCACTTTCGCTCATGACTCCCGCGCTACTGAAGTTGTCATTGGTTAACTGAACTCCCTTAGGATGGCCGGTGGTTCCGGATGTATAAAGCTGTATAACATCATCATCACCACCAGTTTCTAATAGAGGGTCTTCATTAATCTGAGAGTCTCTCCAAGTTTCATAATCTTCCCATTCTTCATGGACACCACCGACCGTGATGATCTTTCTTAACAGTGGTGTATCTTTTATTATTTCCTCTACCAATCCAAAAAACTCTGGGCCAACGAACAGCATCTCACTTTTAGAATCGTTTAAAATAAATGCAACTTCTGGTGGAGCCAGCCTCCAATTTACACCGACCGCTACGGATCTGCATTTCACAGTTCCGTACATAAATTCAAAGAAAGAATCTGAATTCTTACCCAAATAAGCCACCCTAGAATCGGGCAGACATCCCTCTTTTATTAAACCTTGAGCTACTTTATTAGAATAAGCATCCAATTCATTGTAAGTTGTTTCTCTGTCTTCAAATTTTTGAGCAATGTCTTCTCCAGACTGCCCTACCCTCCATCTAAAAATTTCAGCTGTGGTTTTTTCCCATGGTATAGACATTTCTAATTCTCCCCTTTTATATTTTAAGACCAACCCAAAGGTCTTAAGTTTTGTTCTACGTAATCCTTCGGAACATCTTCAAGTGCAGTTCCTAGAGTATCATTCCATCGATTTAAAAATCCAAAGATCGATATAACAGAAACTATATCGGTTATTTGTTCTTCTGAATAATGTTTTTTTAGCTCTGTGAAATGTTCTTTGTTAGATTCATTAGGAGTTCTTCCAGATGCATACGCTAAGTCTAGCAATGCTTTTTCTTTGTTAGAAAAGTGATCGCTATCAGTATAGTTTAGGATTTCAGAAATTTTTTCGTCGCTTACACCTGCCCTTTCTGCTCCATGAGAAGTATGCGCTTGGCAATACTTACACCCGGCAGAGAGACTTACCGCAAGAGCTATAAGCTGTCTTGAAGCTTGATCAATTCCTTCTGAAGCAAATATGGTTGCTACCAGACCTGAAAATGCCTTGAGGAGTTCTGGTCTTTTTGCCATACCCAAGTATGCATTAGGTAGATAACCCATTGCACCTTCTACCGCTGCAAAGATTGGTTCCAGTTCAGGAAACTTATCTCTTGAATCCCCTCCAATATGATTGTGTGGCATGGCTTTTCCTTTTTATAAAATATTATCTTATCAACAATAGTCATATTATTAAATTAAGTAAAAAGTTTACTTTTTAAATATTTTCAAAGAATATAGGTTTGTATAAATTTATGGAGAATCAGGTGGAGCAAGAAACAACCCCTTTATTAGAAAAAATTAAAAACAGCACAGTAGTAAAGGTTATTTCAGGTTACGCAGTTATTGCATTTATAACCGTCCAAGTGGCCAGCCTTGTAAGTGATTCTTTTGGATTTGGTGAAGACTTTATGCAGAACGTTATTCTTGGATTTTTTGTAGTCTTACCTTTCATTGCATTAATAGCTTGGGCTGCTTCATCAAGATACGGAACAATGAACATCTTGCTTATCAGTTTTCTAATGTTATTCACAGGTTATGGAACAGGAAGTTACTTTTGGGTTAATAATTTTATGTCTCCTCAAATTGAAGGGTTTCTCTCAGAAGATAACAATGTAGAGGCGTGGCTAGCTTCAAAAACAATTAACTCATTTGCTCCATTCTTCTCAGAATATTCTGAAGACGATGATGACATAAGCGCGATATCTGAAGTAAGGGTGCTTCAGTCTGGCGCCTCTATTTCTTGGAAAGCCTACGATGACTCCAGTAAATGGAGATTATTGGGCACCTCTCCCCTAGAACCCGTAAGATTGCCTAGAGGAATAATTCAATTAAAAATAGAGAAAGAAGGTTTTGAAACGACCCTTTTAACGCTTTCAAATCCGAGCCAAAGACTTGAAAACATTCCTTTTACCGTTGACTGGTCTCTTGATCCAATCAATCTCCAACCTAATGGCTCTGTTCCTGACGGGATGATTTACATTCAAGGAGGAAATTTTATTCCTGCTTTAACCGGAAACGGTGTTGATCCTGTTTTCTTGCATCCTTTTTATATTGATAAATATGAAGTTACTAATGCTGATTACAAGAAATTTATGGATATGGGGGGTTACAGCAACTCTCAATATTGGGTTGATATGGATTTTATAAAAGATGGAGTTTCATTAACTTTAGAAGAAATGAGTTCTGTTATGGTTGATTCTACCGGACTAATTGGCCCATCAACTTGGGAAGTAGGCACTTTTTTAGAAGGCACTGAAGAGCTACCTGTTACAGGAGTAAGCTGGTACGAAGCTTTAGCTTATGCAAGATATAAAGGGAATATTCTTCCACCTATGTTTCACTGGGCTAAGGCGGCATATCCGCCAGCAGAAATATCATCACCAATAGCCCCTAAGCTATTGAAAGTAAGTAATTTTTCTAAAAAAGGTCTAAAAAAAATAGGAAGTGGAGAAAGCGCATACGGATCCTTTGATATGGCTGGAAATGCCAGAGAATGGGTCTGGAATATTTTTGGAGGCAGAGGCCTGACATTGGGAGGTGCTTACAATGAACCTCAATATCTTGCTACCCAAACGTCCCCACTGCCCAGGATCGATCGTTCAGATATAAATGGCTTCAGAACAGCTAGATTAATAAATCCAAGAGACTTAAACCCATTTGGAGATGCCATTCAAACTCAAGCTCCTAAAGATCCAAGCTTCTATAAACCCATGAGCGATGAAATCTTTAAAGTTTATTCTAGAAATTTTGAAGTGGGTTCAAGTGCTTTAAATCCTAAAGAAATCTACATTGATGATTCTCATCCTATCTGGATAAAAGAAAGAATTCAGATAGACGTTGGCTACAACAATGAAACAATGGATATATTAATATTTAGGCCAAAAAACAAATTTGGGACATCAGCTCCCGTTGTTCTTCACCCTGGCGCAAACTATTACACAACACCGCCCGAAATTGATGATGTTAATCCTGGTGAATTTGGTCTAGATTTTATTATTAAGAGCGGAAAAACTCTTGTGTGGCCAGCATGGAAAGGGTCACTTAACAGAATGCCTTCCAGGGCTTCGTCTCCTGAAGAAAGAGTTAGACAATTTAGAGATTTATTTAGGTATTGGGTAAGTGATACCAGCAAAACCTTGGATTATATTTCTTCAAGATCAGAGTTTGATAGCAATAATATTTTCTATATGGGCATGAGCTATGGAGCACTGTTTAATACACACAACCTTATGTTTGAAGACAGATACAATGCTGCTATTTTATACGTAGGAGGGGTTTTTCCTACTTACCCTCCAATGTCAGATGGCACGAATCACATGCCAAGAATTAAAACACCTTTTTTAATGCTAAATGGTGAGCATGATTATCTGGTTCCTAAGCTAGCTGCGATGACCTTCTTTGCCTCGACCGGAACTCCAGCTAAAGACAAAAAGATTATTTTTTATGACTCGGGACATTGGCCCTTACCCAGGAACCAGATGATTAAGGAGTCGCTAGATTTTATTGATAAATATACAGTTGAATAAATCTCTAGTTAGAATTCTGTATCAGATCAAGCTGTTCAAATTCGTAGTCAATTGAAAGAGCTATAAGCTTTCTCCATAAAGGCTCTGAAATTCTTTTATCTAAACCACAGCCTTCTCCAAACGAAGTAACCTTTTGCACGACGTCTTCTATTCTCTCTTCATCAATTATCAGATTCTTATCATTTTTTACTAAAGCAGCCATTTCAATGCATTTTTGCCTTCTGGCTAATAACAAAACAAGTTCTCTGTCTAAAAGATCTATTTCTTCCCTTACTTCTTTCATGCTTATTTCCATAATTTAGCCAACCGTAGTTATTTAAGATGAGAATTATATAGCAAAGACAAGTTAGTCTTGTTTAAACAATCAATAAACTATAGATTATTCTTATGGAAATAATAAAAGAACTACAAAATTTGCAGCCCGAGATGCAAGAATGGAGAAGAGACATTCATGCGAACCCTGAAATAGCTTTTGAAGAGCACAGAACAGCTAGAATAGTTGCCGAAAAATTAGAAAGCTTTGGTATAGAAGTAGAGACAGGGATAGCAGGTACGGGAGTTGTTGGCACAATAAAAAAAGGACGAGGCAACAGATCCATAGGATTGAGAGCAGACTTAGATGCTTTATTGATAGACGAAGCTAATGAATTCGACTACAAATCTAAAAATCCAGGAAAAATGCATGCCTGCGGTCATGATGGTCACACCACCATGCTACTGGGTGCTGCAAAATATTTAGCAGAACATGGAGAATTTGACGGAACGGTTAATCTTATCTTTCAACCAGCTGAAGAGAACGAAGGCGGTGGTCGAGCTATGATTGAAGCCGGCCTTTTTGATAAATATCCTGTTGAATCGGTTTACGGCATGCACAACATTCCCGGCATGCCGGTTTCTTCTTTTGCTATAAAACCTGGTCCTTTTATGGCTGCTTTTGATATATTTAACGTGAAAATTAAAGGCAAAGGGGGACACGCGGCAATGCCTCAAACCACCATTGATCCTATTATTATTGGCACCAAGATAATTGATGCTTTCCAAGCCATAGTTAGTAGATCTATTAATCCTCAAGAACCTGCAGTTTTAAGTGTTACCCAATTTCATGGAGGAGATGCTTACAACGTAATTCCCAATGAAGCTGAAATAAAAGGCTGCACGAGATGTTTTTCAGCCAAAGTCCAAGAACAGTTTGAATTAGAAATGAGAAGGATTGCTGAAGGCATCTGCCAAGCATATGGTGCAGAATGTGAATTCCTCTACGAACGCAGATATCCAGCAACCATTAATTCAGAAGAAGAATCGTCAATAGCAGGTAAGGTTGCTCAAAGCATTGTTGGTGAAGATCGTGTAAACCTCTCACCTCAACCTTCTATGGGGTCGGAAGACTTTGCGTATATGTTGCAAGAAAAACCTGGAAGCTATATTTGGATCGGCAATGGAGACGGGGAAGGTTCTTGTATGATTCACAACCCTGGATATGATTTTAATGACGAGATACTTCCAATTGGAGCAACTTATTGGGTAAAAATGACGGAAGAGATATTGAAACCTAATCTTTAAAAGGCGATTCCTGTGTATGGCTTTGGCTTAAATAATCCGACTGGTCATAAACAATAAAGTTGTTACGAAGCCTAGAAATGTACAGGCTATAAGCAAAGCAAAGAATAAAATTCTAAACGGGGTTAGTCTAAAGTCTTGATCGGAGGACGAACCAACCCCTATAACAAACTTTAAAGCCTGTTTAAGCAAAGAAAATGAAATTTAGGTACATGCATGCTCCCATAAGGGCAAGGCAAGATGCTTGCACTATAGTAGGAATAACAACAAACATCACCAACGGACTAAATTCCATGCTGGACATTTGATCGGCATCACGCCACTCTTTGTAAGTCTCTAAATCTGCGGCTTCTTGTATTATTTGTATACTCATAATTTTTCCTTGTTTATAGATTTGATAAATAAGCGGTCAGTCTTTCTTTGTTCATTACGAAGGCTTGTTTTTGCGTCTCCGCTTTTTGTTTGACAGCTGCAAGATTCGTGGCGGCACCTACTTTGATAACACCAACCATTGCCATCATTGAATGCGGTGTGCATTGATAAACGTATACGCCCTCTTTCGTAAAATTAACCGTTACGTCTTGACTCATAGCTCCCGTCCAAGATTCTGCACCATCAGGAATCATTCCAGCAATCGAAGCTGAATTGTGAGACATATCGGTTGCCTTAAAAACTACAGAATCGCCTGGATTTATTGATAAGACGGCAGGTTCAAAAACCATTAAGCCTTCTGCGCCATTATTAAGCATCTTTACTTCGTGTTGTTGAGCAACCAAGAAAAAGCAAGACAGAGTGAGGACTAGGCTGGTAATAAGTTTGTTTAGTTTCATATTTATAATCTCATTTATTATTTATGCATACTATCATAAATATCTATAAGGGTACATAGATGAAATCAATAACTGTAGTTTAAATTACAAAACCTATTTGTTGATTTTAATGGGAATCATTATTCCTAAAAAGGAATTTAAATGTTAAGCCAAAATTTTTGAAGTTCTTTTGCAAACCCATTCTGGCACTATCTCAAGGACGATTATTTACTCTACAGGTTGCTTTATTATTGCTGCCGCTTGTGTCATGTTTATTAAGGGGTGTTGAATTTGCAGCAGCAATTACTAATGCCATTATTGAATCTCTAATCAACGGTGTCTGATATTTCTTGCTCTATAAATTCTGGGCCTGCAAAATTAATAAAATACCTCTCAATACTTCGATGGATTAATAAGACTCTTAAAAACTAAAACGAGGTTTGATTAAATGTTTGTTACACTACGCGACTTTAAATCTAACCCTATATGCTTTCTTTTAACAATCTTGCTTTAAGAAGAGGCTCTACCCTTCTATTTGAAGGAGTGTCCTTCACCATTCATCATAATAATAAGGTGGGATTGGTTGGTGCAAACGGTACAGGAAAAACAAGTCTCTTTAAGATGATCCAAGGAGAATTTGAATCGGATGAAGGTCACTTTAAACATCCTCCAGATTTAAGAATGGCATGTCTTGATCAAGAAGTTCCAGGTACCGATGAACTGGCTCTTGCTTATGTATTGGCCGGTGACGCCAAGCTCCTTAAAATTCAAACTGCAATTACTGATGCAGAAGCTAATGGAGACTATGCTGCACTTGGAGATTTGCATTCACAATTTGAAGATCACGACGGTTATTCAGCACAATCAAAAGCAGAGCAATTAATGGTGGGTTTGGGTTTTTCAGAAGAAGAATTTAACAATCCCTTAAAAGATTTTTCAGGAGGCTGGAGAGTCAGACTGAATTTAGCAAGAACATTAATGCAACCTGCAGATTTACTTCTGTTGGATGAACCTACCAATCACCTTGATTTAGATGCGATCATTTGGCTGGGAAATTGGATCAAGTCCTTTAGAGGCGCCCTGCTGCTTATTTCTCACGACAGAGAGTTTTTGGATGAATGCGTGGGTCATGTTGCTCACATTCACAATGGCTCCATAGAGCTGTACACGGGAAATTACACCCAATTTGAGATAAGAAAAGCTGCAAAGCTTGCTGAACTTGAAAGCAACTACAACAAACAGCAACGTGAAGTCGCACATATGCAGGATTTTGTTCGCAGGTTCAGAGCAAAAGCAACGAAAGCACGACAAGCGCAGAGTCGTATAAAGGCTTTAGAAAGAATGGAATTGATTGCCCCTGCACACATTGATTCTCCTTTCCAGTTCTCTATTCCAGAAACTGATAAAATATCGGATCCGTTGATAGTTCTAGAAGAAGCAGATCTGGGATACACCCACCCCGTGGTTAACGATGTAAAAATCAGTTTTCATCCTGGAGACAGAATAGGTTTACTTGGGCCAAATGGCGCTGGAAAATCAACTCTGGTAAAAAGTCTAAAAGGAGACCTGCCATTGCTTAAAGGAATAAAAACAGACGGCAAGAATCTTAAAGTTGGTTATTTTTCTCAACATCAAGTTGATGATCTAAATCTTGACAAAAGTGCTTTAAATCACATTCAAGACATAGATTCGAAGGCTTCAGAATCTGTTATAAGAAACTTTCTGGGTGGATTTAATTTTAGAGGCGACAAGGTTAAAGGTCCAATAACCCATTTTTCTGGTGGAGAAAAAGCCAGACTTGCATTGGCCGTCATAGCCTTCCAAAAACCAAATCTCTTACTGATGGACGAGCCCACAAACCATTTGGACATGGACATGAGGCAGGCCCTTACTATTGCTCTGCAAGACTTTGGAGGTGCCATCTTGCTTATTTCTCATGACAGGCATCTTTTGGTAAACACGGTAGATGAATTTTTAATTATTGATGACGGGAAGCTCACCAATTTTAATGGTGATTTAGAAGATTACAGGAAGGCCATTCTAAGAGGCACTGCAGATCTCAAATCTAAAAAAGGAACAAAAGAAACCGACAAGAAACCAAAAATAAAAATAGACAAGAAGCAAGCAAGACAAATGAGAGCCAAAATAGCTACCAATGAAAAAACTTTGAAACGCCTTCAAAGGAAACTGTCTGAAACTGAAGAATTCTTAAATTCTCCTGAATCTTATGCCGATGAAACTGGACCCGATCTACAGTCCCTATTAAGAGACCAAGTTGACCTAACTTCTCAAATTGAATTGGTAGAGCAAGAATGGTTAGAACTCAGCGATAAGTTAGATATATAAAGAACTGGATCAAAATAAGCTACCATCCGAATTGCCTGTTCTTACTTTAGTTTTAACTTGGAAGTTATGTGTTCAAATGCACTATCTACGCTACTGGTAATATAAAAAAGATCTAAATCTTTTTTATCAATAACGCCGTAATCCACTAAAGTTTCGAAATTAATTAAACTTTTCCAGTAATCTTCTCCAAAAAGAACTATTGGTAAATCTTTGTTAATCTTTCCGGTTTGAATGAGGGTAAGAATCTCAAAAAATTCGTCCAAAGTTCCAAATCCCCCCGGCATAATTACAAAAGCTTCAGCAAGATAAGAAAACCAAAATTTTCTAGTAAAAAAATAGTGAAACTCAAAATTCAATTCTGGGGGAACATAAGGGTTTGGTTCATTCTCAAAAGGCAGAGAGATTCCCAATGAAACAGATTTTGCCTCTGCTTCACTTGCACCTCGATTCGCTGCCTTCATTATTCCAGGACCGCCTCCCGAGCAGACAACGTATTTTTGATCTTCTTCGTTTAAATCTTTAGACCATTCTGAGAGCTGTCTAGAGAGTTCCCTGGTGGCTTCATAGTATTTAGCCAATTTAAGATTAACACCTCTTCCGGTATTTGATTTCTCGTACTCCTTGGATTCCTCGGGCGAAGGTGCCCTTGCTGATCCAAAAATAACTATCGTATTTTTAATTTTTTCTTCTTCAAATTGTTTCTTAGGATAGACGTACTCAGACAGTATTCTTAAAGTTCTGGCATCTTTGCTATTGAGGAAATCTAGATTGTTGTAAGCTTTTGTTGGTTGGGTCTCTTTTGTATTTTTAGTATCACTCATAATTGGACTATACGCTTAAAAGAAAAAATGAAGTCGTTTTTTAAATAACTCAAGCAAGGCAAGTAGGATAATGGTTAAGTATTTAATTAATTTTTTTATCTTTTGCCGAAGGTATTGTGAGTGAAGGAATTTTTAAATGAGCACACATATCTCCAGTAATTGAATTACGAATTTCTCTTTTACTAAAATACCATGCCCCGTCAGTTTTTTTAAATTCATCAAAATAATCTCCCGAAAAAATTACCTGTAAAGGGAAGTCCTCAGTACCTTGATAAACAGTTACGTACGAGTGAGCTGTTGCTTTGTTTCTTTCTTCATCAACATCGATACTTATATTCGTAATTGAATGCTTTGTTTTTGGAGTCCCATCCTCATAAATAATAATGTTATTAGCAGATTCTTTGCTTGGTTTTTTACCTTCTGCGATCCATTCGGAATTTTTAAATAATTTAGCAAAAGTTAAGAAATCGCCTGAATCAATTGCATAACAATATTCATTCATCAAATTTTTAATCTCTTCTTGTGCATTCATTCTCTAACTATACCACCAACCAATAAACGTCTAAATCTGGCAAGGGTTTGAAGACTTTGATGTGTGGGGAGTTTAGCTTGTGAGAAACAGAGAGATGGTTAGGTTTTTCATTTTTTATTGAAATAAATATTCATTAAATTCTATTCATAGACAGGTTGTCTAATTTCCAATAAGTTGAACGTAATTAATTGGAGAAAAAAATGAAAAAAATAATATTAACTTTAGCGATATTAATTCCCTTGGCTATATTTTCAGCTGAGAGCAGAACGTACGGTATTAAATACAACGGAGAGACTGAAAATAATGAAATATGGTTGATTGGAGAAGATGGAACTGAGACTTTGATGGAAGCCTTCAAGTTCCCCAGTGGTGGTTGGCAAACAGGTTCTTCTTATGTTGATGATAAAACTGGTTTTCTTTGGCTGCTCGATGGAAATGGAACTTGGGTAACTTATGACCCCATAACTGATACTTTAAATACAGCGGCATACGTTGCTCCTAGTGGTTATCAAAAGACTTTCATAAATACTTTTGCATTTGATGAAGTCATTAAAGATACAGTGGATGAAAATGGAAATCCAATTACTCAAATTGGAACTGAGCAGTTAGTTGACGAATCTGGGGATGAATTAATTAGTTCTGGAACTGATTCTGATGGCTCTAAAACAACTGTTATTGGCTCTACAGATATTGTTGGTTCAGATGGAGATACTCTAATTAGTAAAGAAGCAGATGGTAGTGTTCATATTGGAGAAAACTCTTTGGTTACCGTTGAAGAAAATGGTGTCCAACAACTTTATGCAACTGATGCTGACGATGACTTGATAAATATCAATATCAAGAAAGGTACTGACTTATTAATTGATGGCGTGAGTGTTGCAGGTTCTCTTAATACAAATGCTACAAATATAGCTACGAATACAACAGGTATAGCTACCAATACTACTGCTATTGCTACGAACACAACTGGCATAGCTACGAACACAACAGGCATAGCTACCAATACAACAGGTATAGCTACCAATACCACTGCTATTGCTACGAACACAACTGGCATAGCAACTAATGTTACTAACATAGCGACTAATACTGCCGAGATTGCTACCTATACGGATTCCATTGCAAGTAACACAACAGCTGTTGCAGCTTTAGGTTCTGATTTAAGTACCTTTAAGGCTTCAACAAATTCTCAAATGAACTATATGAAGTCAGATTACAGTTCGGGTATTGCTTCTGCAGTTGCTATGAGTCAGTTTAACTTAGCGCAAGACGGTTTCTCGGTAGGAATAGGACGAGGCTCTTTCAATGATGAGAATGAAACTGCTTTTGGTTTGGGTTACGGGGGAGAGTTTAAGAATGGAACGCTCTTTAAATTGCAAGCCAGTAAAAGTGGCGATGCCAACGGAGTTGGGTTAACCATTACGTTCTAAAAAATAACCCTTACAAGAAGTTCTAAGATGAATTTTTTGTAAGGGTTTAATCTGGAGCTTCCCATAGGTTTGTCAACTCAGTTTTTACCAAAGAGCTTATCCAAACCAAGGAAGACTTTGACAGCTGTGATGTGTGGGGAGTTTACTATTTAGGAATAAATATTTCTGGTACTGTGTATGTATGAAGAAAGCATTACAAATTATATCCTCTCCAGTAGTCTCTTGGGTTAGGTAGTTTGGTCGTCAAAATTTATAAAATCTCCATATTGATTTGATTCTTTAGACCCATCTCTTGCCCACCACACTATCAAAGGAATTATCCCAATTACTGTTAATATCCAGAGTTGTTGCCACCCGCTTTTGTTAATATCATGTAACCTTCTAGCTGTTACAGAAATTATTGGTATTACTGTTATGAGAGTGGCTAAATCTGAAAAACTTGTAAAAGCCTCATAAGTCTCAAAGGACAAGTAGCCGAACAAACCAAAACCTAAACTTACAAGCATGACAAATAACTGAAACCACCAGAACTCACTTCTAGAAGCTCTATCCTTAAAATTGAAATACTTAACAATGCATGTGGTTACCGACTGTCCAAAATTCATATATCTCCTACTCTCCAAATAACAATATAGCATTTGGACACCGTCACTCAAATAACTTTCCATGGTCTTACGCCAGAGGACTAACTGGTATACATCCAATATGGGCTAGAAATGTTTGACCACTATATATGTATCCCCTGTTTGCAATGGGCTTCTGCCCTCCTCTAGAAAAATGTGCAAACCGCACGAACAGTGAGTGTTTTAGGGGAAATCATGCCGACAATATGCCGACAATAATTATTGCTCTATGCCGACAAAAGGGTCTTATATGCCGACATTGT
>Ga0209709_10001645_pt1 | contig 20385 bp, 16 predicted proteins | sample ArcticOcean_MG_C_2_FD_187435 | JGI IMG/M metagenome (GOLD analysis project Ga0209709, IMG submission 187435) | Marine microbial communities from western Arctic Ocean - ArcticOcean_MG_CB4_136 (SPAdes) (version 2) | ecosystem: Environmental > Aquatic > Marine > Oceanic | place: Arctic Ocean...
ATCGAGAGTCCGATTGCAAATAATTTACCGATATCGCAAGAATGGTCTACGCATTTGGCGAGAAGATTTCATGAAGTTGAATCGCATAATATTGCGAAAAGTGGAAGGGAATTCTATGGCGAACATTTTACGTATTTAGGCAGTCAGCTATATGGATTTAGTTTCAACATACCTAATCTTGTTGGTGACACCGGTTGGGTTGATGCTAGAATTGCGGGTAGGACCTTAGGTGCAACCAGTGATTTCATCCTGTTGTGTAATGGTGAGGAATCTCAAACCAGCGATATTTCCCTCAGTGAGAGTTCTCTCCTTTTGGCCCAAAAAAGGAATCTCTCTCTCTCGGTAGAAATGCCTGGTGATGGTATTGAAGTTCAGTTGTCATTCACTCCAGGAAATGAATCAGCGCAGGGCTGGGTAGATTATGTAAGGGTTCAAGCATGGCAGAATTTGGTGGTTTCAGGTGGGCAGTTTTATATAAATGGCACACGCATGAACTCATTCACGAACTCAGCCAGATACACATTAGAAAATGCTGAATCAGTTGATGCTGTTTGGGATATAACTAATCCTTTAGAGTCTGTAACGGTTGAGATTGAAGATTTTGGAGAGGAATTAGCGTTTAAAGCGAATATGGATACAACCAGACGATTTGTCGCTTTTAGGTACAGTGCTTCTAAAGATGTTCGAGCCTTAGGAAAGGTAGGTAAAACGGATCTTCACGGATTGGGGCATTTGGATTTAGTTATTCTGACAGCTTTGCCATTGGACTCAGCTGCAAGAAGATTAGCTGTTCTTCACGCTGATAGAGGGATGAGGGTTGCTGTCGTAAATCAACGTCAGGTTTTTGATGCCTTTTCATCTGGTTCACCAGATCCAACATCCATAAAAATGCTTATGATGATGTTACGCGATAGAGCAGCAAACACTGAAGATCAGCCTAAGTATCTTACCCTTATGGGTGACGGAACCTTTCAGAATAGAAACCTTAACCCAGATGAGATAAACATCATTACATTCCAAAGTTCGAACTCTGAAAGTACTGTCAGTAGCTATGTGACTGATGACTATTTCGGACTGTTAGAAGATGGTATGGGGGAGTCTCCTGGCGACAAACTAGCTATCGGAGTGGGGAGAATCCCAGCGACTGATCTATCTCAAGCGTTAGGTTTTGTTTCAAAAGTAGAGACATACTTAGGGGCTTCAGGAGAATCATCTCCAACAGCTGAGTGTGAAGCAGGTGGAGAGTCATCAATTTACGGGTCTTGGAGAAATCGCATTATTTTCGTTACTGATGATCAAGATGGGAATAACAATGATGGGTGGCGTCACATGTCCGATAGTGAGATTCATTCGGCGCGAGTGTCTCAAGAACACAATGAATATGACGTCATTAAAATATATCCAGATTCATATATACAAGAAGCTACTGCTGGGGGTGAAAGGTATGACGCAGCAGAAGCGGATATAGCACGTAAAGTTCAAGAAGGGGCGCTTATTATTGATTATATAGGTCATGGTGGTGCAAGAGGTTGGGCACACGAGAGAATTCTAAATACGACTACAATTAGAGAATGGACGAATAAAAACAGATTGCCGGTTTTCATGACAGCAACTTGCGAGCTTTCTCGTTACGATGATCCTGAAGTAGAATCAGCTGGAGAAATGCTAATATTCAATCCTGATGGAGGCTCTGTAGGGATGCTGACAACGACCAGAACTGTTTTTAGCGGTGGTAACCAAGAGCTCAACACTGCATTTTTTAAAACTGTCCTAGATGAAGACTCTGGAACTGGACAGTTGAGATGTTTGGGAGATATCTGTAAGGACACGAAGAACAGTCCCGACGTAACAAGTGTGACAAATATGAGAAATTTCTCACTTTTAGGAGATCCAGCTATGCTGCTAGCTTATCCTGCCCATAATGTGTTCTTCACAGAAATTCCAGATACGATTAGGTCTTTAGATTTGGTGAAAATGAGAGGCTATGTGGGAACTTCCTCGGGAGATACAATAGAAGAATTTAATGGCCAGATTTATCCAACAGTTTTTGACAAGAGATCTGAGTTAAGCACTTTAGACAATGATGATGTTGCTGGAGAGTTTAATTACACCATGTACAGAAATGTGATTCACAAAGGTCTTGCAAGTGTTGTTAATGGTGTCTTTGAATTCGAATTTGTAGTGCCTAGAGATATTGATTATACCTATGGTAATGGAAGGGTTAGTTGCTACGCTATTTCTGAAAACAACGAAACAAAAACGGATGCACATGGAGCTTCCGAAGCCTTTGTTATTGGAGGAACATCGTCTTCTGTATCCATAGACGATTTAGGGCCTCAAGTGTCATTGTACATTAACGACTCCCTATTTATTGAAGGCGGTGTAACAAGTGAAGATCCTTGGTTATACGCCCGAGTTTATGATGAGAGTGGGATTAATACTGTAGGAAACGGGATAGGACATGATTTAAAAGCTGTCTTAGATGAGTCCTACGATTCCCCCTATGTTTTAAACACGTATTTCACTGCAGACCTAGATACATATAAAAGTGGGACGGTAAGATTTCCATTCAATGATTTGGAGGATGGTGAGCATATGTTGGAGTTTAAGGTTTGGGATGTCCAAAACAACAGTGCAACTGCCCTTACTTCCTTCATCGTCGTTAATTCATTTGAGGTAGCTCTTGAATCGGTTATTGCATATCCCAATCCTGCTTCTTCTCATGTTTCATTCCGAGTTGCGCACAATCAAGTATGTAATCTTGTAGAGGCTGAGGTTGAGATTTACGATGCTTCAGGGCGTACGGTTAAAGTTTTCAAGAAAGATTTAGTTTCCCATGGTAGCTTAACAGATGTTGCATCCTGGAATCTAATCGATGGCAGCGGAGCTGATGTGCCCGCCGGGCTCTATCTGTTTAAAATCAAAATCACGACAGAAAATGGCACATATGCGCAATATGGAAGTAAACTTGTCGTTCTAAGGCCGTAATCCAGAATCTGAGGTAGTACATTTGCCTGACGAATAAAACTATTTAATGACGTATAAATTTCATTTACTTCACTTAGCAGCTATCGCAGTTGTTTTAAATCTATCGATAGGATCTTCTATTGCTCAACTCGATCCTGATGCGAGTGGCCGTGAGAATCAAGTAGATATGAATACAATTACTACGGCAGTACCATTTTTAATGATTGCACCTGATTCTAGGTCAGGAGCTCTTGGTGATGCGGGAGTTGCTCTTTCTCCCGATGGCAACAGTCTTCACTGGAATGCTGCGAAAATGGTTTTTTCTGAGAATGAGCTAGAAACGAGTCTTAGTTATGCTCCTTGGTTAAGGGCGTTAGTTGATGATATGAATCTTGCGTATTTAACGATGAATCGCAAGATTAATAAGAGACAAGCTTTTGGTTTGGCTCTAAGGTACTTCAGCCTTGGTAACATTACGTTTACGGATCAAGTAGGAACTACGATTAGAGATTTTCAACCAGCTGAGCTAAGTCTTGATGCAGGGTTTTCACAAAAATTTACGGATAAATTTAGTGGTGGAGTTGCCGGACGGTTTGTTCATTCGAATTTAACTGGAGGAACGAGTGTTTCAGGGGCGGAGTCTAAGCCAGGCATAGCTGTAGCGGCTGATGTAAGTGTGTTCTACACGAATAAAAATGCAAATTGGGGAGGTAAAAAAGGGACATTCAACTACGGGATGAACATTTCTAACATAGGTTCTAAAATGAGCTACACAGAAACTGCAGCTCGTGATTTTATCCCGGCTAATCTTCGTTTAGGTGTTGCTTATACGATGGAGCTTGATGATTATAACGACATTACTTTTACAATAGATGGAAATAAACTACTCGTACCTACGGCACCTGTTTATGACCAGCAAGATGGCAACACCATCGTAAGTGGCTATTCAAATGATGTAGGTACAGCAACTGGTATCATTCAATCGTTTTATGATGCTCCGGGTATTGTTGATTTCAATGATGACGGAACCTATTCTATACTTCCAGGCAGTATTTTCCGTGAAGAGATGAGAGAAATTAATCTTGGAGGTGGACTGGAGTACACCTTTTCTGACGTCTTTGCTTTTAGAACGGGTTACTTCTTTGAGCACTGGTCAAAAGGCAACAGGCAGTTCATTACGATGGGTGCTGGAATGAAATACACTGTGTTTACGATCGATTTAAGCTACTTAGTGAGTACAACGCAAACAAATCCTTTAGCGAATACTCTTAGGTTTACTTTGAGGATGCAATTCAGTGATTTGTTGGATGTAGGTTCTGCTGTAAATTAATGGATATCAGAATAGGATATGGATATGATGTTCACCGTTTAGAGGAGGGTGAAGAGCTGTGGATTGGTGGTGTTCTAGTTCCACACAAAAAAGGAGCCGTTGGTCATTCAGATGCAGACGTGCTATTGCATGCAATTTGTGATGCTATGTTTGGCGCGCTAGCGATGAGAGATATAGGGTATCATTTCCCGGATACAGACCCAGCATACAAGGGTATTGATAGTAAAAGGTTACTAATAGAAAGTTGGGAAAAAGTTTCTGAAAAGGGCTGGGATATAGGTAACCTTGACACCACGATTTGTCTTCAAACACCTAAGCTCTCACCGTCGATAGATGCTATGAGAGCAGTCATCGCTGAACTACTTTGCATTCATATTGATAAAGTCAGTATTAAAGCAACGACTACAGAAAAATTAGGTTTCGTAGGAAAAGAAGATGGGATTAGTGCCCACGCTGTAGTTCTTTTAAATAAGAAAGCTTAAAAACCCCAGTGTGGCTTAGGTTGCATTGTCCTCGAAATGGTCTGGCTGTAAGTCTTCGTAGAAATGAACTCGGATAATAGCGGTGTCCCTTAACAAGTCCAATTTTCCAATTTCTAGTGAGTGAATATCCACTCCTGTTCTTTCTTCTAAATCCTGTTTAAGTTCATCTCTTCTTCCAGCGTGAATCAGATCAACTCTATCGTAAACAACTATTTTAGTGGCGAGATGTTTTACAAACCAAAGGCGTTCTAAAACAAATGCTAACCCCCAAATTCCAACATTAGCTACAGCAATGATTCCCCAGTCTGTGGCTTGAGGAGCTAGAGCATTGATAACGGCAAGTGTGATGACAATAAATAGGTAGGACATTTCCCTGATAGGAATAGCGTCAGTTCTATATCGGATAATGCTGAAAATGGCAAATAATCCCAGAGCAAATCCCATCTCAATTTCTACGCCACTAAGAAGTGTGCATAGGAAGAAGACAGAAGTTGAGACAAGCATAAAAGTAAAGACGTAGTCGCGGCGCTTAGATGCGAGGTGGTATATCATTCTAACGACGACTAAACTTGAAATTAAGTTGGCGCTAAATCCTATTAAAAGGGCGGTTAATGATGAAAATTCTGCAGGAATCATGTTATTTTATTGCGTTAGCAGCTCGTTTTAGAACTTTGAGTTTTGAAAGGTACGTACGAGGAGATAAACTATCGTCAGAAGAAAGACGACCAAGTACATATTTACTGATTTTAATTATTCTACCTACTTGAGCAGTTCGCTCAGGGAGGCTTCTGAGAAATACAAACAAAGGAGACCTCCTGTCAGTTTCTGCTTGTTTTAATTCGACAACAAGGAGTCCTTGAAGAGGTTTGGAAATTTCACCTTGAATAGAAGTATACGTTAGGTCTGTATCAAATGTGATTCTCTCACCTCTATTCAAATGTGCCAAAGTGAAACGTGAGTAGCTGATATATAAAACAGGACTTAACTCAGAGGCGAAGGGGATTCGTTCAGACAGAAAACGCTTTTCAGAATCTGTTAATGGAGCGTCCCATTTTTCTGAAGTACGCTGTACTCGCATCTTGACTGAGCGCCCGTGAACATTTTTTTCTTTTATTTCTAGGAAGCAAATGTTAGAATTTACATATGATCTTATCCTTACTTTATATTTATTCTTCCTCTCTCTAATGTGGTCATTAAGAAAGATGTTTTCAGGTGTATCGAAATACAGATTGCGATACTCAAATTGCCTATTGCCATTTATCTCGAGAATCTTATAGTCTTTGTCGAGTGATTTAGCGAGGGGGTCACACCAAGTGTTTGGTATAAGAAACTTCTCTTCCCGCCTATCCATTAAAGCAACAGATTCTAGTCCTTTCAGGTTTATAGATTGATATGAAGAAAAATAGTTTTTGATTGCGAAGACAAATTATTCTTGTTGTTAGAGCTTGCAAATGTACAAACGTTATATTTGCCTGATTATTTTAAGGTGATAATTAAAAGCTGATGGCTAAGAAGAAAGTTACAAAGCTTCCTCATTCTGAGGATGTGTACAGAAAATGGTACAAAGACATGTACCTCATGCGTAAGTTTGAGGAGAAAAGTGGACAGCTATACATCCAACAAAAAATCGGAGGATTCTGCCATTTATACATAGGTCAGGAGGCGGTGCTGTCAGGCATGCAAGAAGCTTTGAGACCCACGGACAAGGTGATTACAGCTTACCGTGATCACGCGCATCCGTTGGTTTTAGGCACCGATCCGAACATTGTGATGGCGGAACTTTTCGGTAAAGCTACCGGAAGTTCTAAAGGGAAGGGAGGTTCTATGCACATGTTCGATAAGGAAAAAAATCTTTTTGGCGGGCACGGTATTGTTGGTGGCCAAATAGGTCTCGGAGCTGGAATCGCATTCGCAGATAAATACCGCAATGAAGACCATGTAACCATCTGTTTTATGGGGGATGGAGCAGCACGTCAAGGTATGCTCCATGAGGTATTTAACATGTCTATGCTTTGGAAACTACCTGTAATATTTGTGATTGAGAATAACAAGTACTCTATGGGCACAAGTGTAGAGCGGACGACCAACGTCCACGACCTCTCGAAGCTGGGAGATAGCTATGAGATGCCCTCTGAAACAGTCAATGGGATGAGCCCGGAGGATGTTTGTGCAGCTATTCAGAGCGCAGCGAAAAGAGGCCGAAATGGAGAAGGGCCAACACTTTTAAATATAGAGACCTACCGATATAAAGGTCACTCGATGTCAGATCCTCAGAAGTACAGAACGAAAGACGAGGTGAATGCTTTCAAAAATCGCGATCCCATTAGTTACGTTCGTGGAGTATTGTTAGAACAGAAGTGGATGAGCGAAGCTGAACTTAAAAAAGTTGAGGCGGACGTGAAAAAAATTGTTGAGAAAGCTGTAAAGTTTGCGGAAGAAAGCCCCAAACCTGAAGCGCATGAGTTGTACGAGGACGTATATACTCAGGAAGATTACCCTTTTGTAACAGACTAATTACCGATTTAAAAAAACCAGACCATGGCTGAGATTGTACGTATGCCAAAACTAAGTGATACGATGACAGAAGGAGTCGTTGCAGCTTGGCATAAAAAAGTAGGTGATGAGGTTGAGAGCGGAGAGCTTTTAGCTGAAATAGAGACAGACAAAGCAACGATGGATTTTGAGTCTTTCCAAGACGGTATTCTCTTACATATAGGTGTTGAGACTGGTGCGACTGCTCCAGTAGATAGTATACTTTGTGTTCTGGGTGAGAAGGGAGAAGATATTAAAAGAATTTTAGCAGATGCTGAAAAAGACGCTGTTATTACAGATACAGCGTCTGTACCAGCTCCTTCAGCAGCACCCGTTCCAGTTGCTATCGCTGCTCCTGTGGCGGTATCTGCTCCTGCAGCACCTGTTCCTGTAACACATGCAGCACCAGCACCTTTAGCTACAAATGCTCGAGTGATTGCATCACCACTTGCGAAAAAACTCGCTGATAAATTAGGTTTGTCTTTAGATAGAATTCCTGGTTCAGGAGAAGGAGGTCGCGTTGTTAAGCGGGATGTAGAGAACTTTAAAATGGCCGGAGCAACAGGTATGCCTGTTATGACTCAGGAGAAGTTTACTGAAGTAGGTGTGAGTCAAATGCGTAAAACCATTGCGCGTCGATTAGCTGAAAGTAAGTTCACAGCCCCTCATTTTTATTTATCTATTTCTATAGATATGTCGAATGCAATGCAGGCTCGTAAAGCCATAAATGACCAAGGACTTTACAAGGTTTCTTTTAACGATATGGTTGTAAAGGCAACTGCAGTAGCTCTTCGCAAGCATCCTGCCGTAAATAGCAGTTGGTTAGAAGATAGGATTCGCTACAACGAGCATGTAAATATCGGAGTGGCTGTAGCTGTTGAGGATGGCCTTTTAGTGCCGGTTGTAAGATTTGCCGATGGCAAGTCTTTTGCCACAATAGGTGAAGAGGTTAGAGATTTTGCAGGTAGAGCAAAAGCAAAGACTTTACAACCTGCAGATTGGGAGGGGTCAACCTTCACTATTTCTAATCTTGGGATGTTTGGTATAGAAAACTTTACGGCTATTATTAACCCACCTGATGCATGTATTCTAGCTATCGGAGGTATAAGTAATGTGCCAGTTGTCAAGAATGATGAAGTGGTGCCTGGTCACGTTATGAAAGTGACGTTAAGCTGTGATCACAGAGTGGTCGATGGTGCTACAGGAGCTTCTTTCCTCCAGGAATTCAAGAACTTACTTGAGAATCCTGTTCTTATGCTCGTCTAACTACGCTTTTGAGAGGTAGATTGCATTAGCAGCACTCAGTGCAATTACAGCGATGTCAATAAATCTTGATTCACCCATAGCATATCTGAAGGGAGTTGGGCCTAAAAGGGCTGAACTTCTCAAGGAGGAGTTGGGTATTTTCACTGTATTCGATTTGTTACAGCATCTGCCATTTAGGTACGAGGACAGATCCGTTTTCTATCGTATTGCTGACATCGAAGTAGAGTCGACGGCTTTTCAATTTCGCGGGAAGATTGTTAAAAAGGCACTTGTGGGTGCAAAACGTGCGAGCAGACTGTTGGCTGTGTTTCATGATGGGGAGGACAGTCTTGAACTTGTTTGGTTTAAAGGAGCGAACAGGATATTGAATCAATTGCCTTTAAATGTGGAGGTGGTCGTCTATGGCAAGCCATCAAATTATGGGGGTAAATGGCAATTAGCCCACCCTGAGGTTGAGAAGGTGGAGGCATATAAAAACAGGAGGGGAGGAGGATTTCATCCGGTATATTCAACTACGGAAAAGTTATCGTCGCGGGGACTCAATAGTTCTGGGCTTGCGAGATTAATTAGGGTCGCTGTCGACGAAGTGAAAGGTGAAATAGGTGAAACCCTGCCCGATCATTTGCTGTCTGAATTACGTCTACCTAGACGAAGAGAAGCTTTTGAGGAAGTTCACTTGCCAAGTTCTCCCCTGGAGGCTGACAAAGCATTAAAGAGATTGAGGTTCGAAGAGTTGCTATACCTTCAGTTGGTGCTGTTGCAGCATAAAAAGACGGTTACTGTTGATTTGCGCGGTGTGAAATTCGGGCAAGTTGGGGAGCGGTTTAATGAGTTCTTCAGCAAACACTTGCCGTTTGAACTTACTGGAGCCCAAAAGCGAGTGCTTAGAGAAATTAGAGCTGACATGAATACGGGTCACCACATGAATAGGCTGTTGCAGGGTGATGTGGGGAGTGGGAAGACTATTGTCGCCTTGATGTCAGCATTGCTGGCTATTGACAATGGGTATCAGGCGTGCATTATGGCGCCGACTGAAATTCTCTCACGCCAACACGCTGAGGGTATAAGCGATCTTTTAAAGGAAATGGATATTCGGGTTGAGATCATTACAGGGTCAACGAAAAAAAAGGACAGAATACCTATTTTAGAAGGACTCGCTGATGGAAGTGTGAATTTGTTAATAGGGACTCATTCGTTAATTGAGCCTTCTGTTGTTTTTAAAAACCTAGGATTTGCAGTCATTGATGAACAACATCGGTTTGGGGTGGCACAGAGGTCCAAGCTTTGGGCTAAAGCCAACCCACCACCACATGTTTTAGTCATGACTGCAACACCTATTCCAAGAACCCTTGCGATGACCGCTTACGGGGATTTAGACACAAGTGTTTTAGATGAATTGCCGCCGGGGAGAAAGGAGATAAAAACCGTTCATAGGACGGATGGAGGTAGGTTAAAGGTGATGGCGTTCGTTGAAAAACAAATTGCAGAAGGCAAGCAGGTTTACATGGTTTTCCCGCTTATTGAAGAGAGTGCAACCCTGGATTACAAGGATCTTATGGATGGTTATGAGAGTGTTTCTAGGCGATTCCCTCTGCCTAAGTATAGAATCGGGATCGTGCACGGAAAGATGAAGCCGGCTGACAAAGATATTGAGATGAAGCGATTCGTGCGTGGCGAATCGCAGATTTTAGTTGCCACTACTGTGATCGAAGTTGGGGTGAATGTTCCCAATGCGACACTTATGATTATTGAGAGTTCCGAGCGTTTTGGTTTGAGCCAAATGCACCAGCTCCGAGGGCGCGTCGGAAGGGGAGGCGATCAGAGCTATTGCATACTTATGACGAAGGATGAGTTCAGCAAGGAGGCAAGGCGAAGGCTTGAAACAATGTGCAGGACCAACGATGGTTTCGTCATTGCCGAGGTGGATATGGAAATAAGAGGACCTGGAGATATTTTAGGAACCCAACAAAGTGGATTGCCGGATTTAAAGATGGCTGATTTGCTAAGAGACAGAGATTTAATGACCACGGCGAGGTATATGGCGCAAAGAGTTTTAGAGGAGGACCCCTCCATTGAGCTTCCTGTCCACAAGACTCTGAGAGTGAATTTAGATAGAATTAAAAAAGACAGGCCCAATTGGAGTCGGATCTCTTAGAGATTGTATGAACTTAGAAGCATGAAAGTTCTACCCATTTTCTCGGTACTACTTGCGGCAGGTGCGGCTTGGTTTTACTTATTCGGTTCTACCTCCGAGGGAGGCGAAGTAGAGTCTCCAACGGAGTATGCTTCAGACTTTTGGGATGTTTGGGAGAGGTGGGAGAGTGAGGATGAAGCAGTGTTATATAGATTTTCTATCCCAAACAAAGAAGTATTCCACATCGCACATAAAAATAATATTACCAGTGTTGAGGGGTACAGTGGCGGTGAGATGGAAATCAAGCCTTATCGAGGAGGGTATTTGGTTGGGACATTAAGTTCTTTAGAAAAGTGGGTCGATGAGCCTGGTGAGATGTCAGAAAAATGGACTGTATCGAGTGACAAGTATCTTGCTTTAGAGAATCTGAGAGATGGTAGATTTAAACTTCTTGCTGGAAAGAATAAAATTGTTGTTTGGATAAATTCATTCGATGAGCCTGAGATTATCGATGGATTTTCAGCATCCTTGTTAGATGATAGAACGGTGTATACTCGTATAGAAGTTGATGAGGTTGATGAGGAAGTTGTTAATCCTGTGTCTCGGGTGATCGCTCATGATATTTTAGGGTTGACCCGGAATCATAGAAATGGAAGCGATTTGGATATTGTTTGGAATGTAGATTTAAATGCAGTCCAGGCGATGGGGAGTGGGGGTGAGGTTGTTTGGTCTAAAATTTTAGAAGAGGGATTAGAGCCGATAGGGATGTCATTCGAAGTGGATTTATACGGGAACAATAAGTACCAAACAGCCTTTGCCGTAGCAAGCGCCATCTTCTTAGTGGATATATTAGGCAATAACGTAAAGGGATTCCCCTACCAAGAGAATGGAATTACCAGTTTTGCAGTGTTTGACTACGATCACAATGACAAGTTCAGATTCTTGGTGGCGAATGACGCAGGCCGTCTTTACAATCTTAGAGGAGAGGGGGAGAATACTCCTGGATGGAATTTTAAAGTCCTAAGAAATGGGGTGAGCATCCAACAATTATCTCACCTTAGAGTAGGCCAAAGCGATTACATTTACGCAGGGTGCAGTGATGGGAGTGTTAGACTTCTAAGTAGAAATGGTCAGCTTCGAGGTTCAACGTCAGTAAGAGTAAATCCCACTTTCACTCCTGCGATGAGGTTGTCTAGTACAATAGGTAAAACCGCAGTGCTGTTTATTGATGAACAGGGCTGGGTTCAGGAGCTCACCTTTGCAGACGCTAAACATGTAGGTATGTCGGGGCTTGCTCAAGCAGATAAAGTTTCCCTTATTGACATGGACGGAGATGGAGTGGAGGAAGTGGTTACAGAGTTAAACGGCGTTAGATCTGTATATAACTCGAGAAATGAAAAAATCAACTAACCTAGATCGACGAATTGTTGTTAGTCCTTTAGGATGCTCCTGCTAATAACGATTTTCTGAATCTCACTCGTCCCTTCGTAAATCTGAGTTATTTTTGCATCGCGCATTAAACGCTCTACATGGTATTCTTTCACGAATCCATAACCACCATGGATTTGGACTGCCTCGATTGTTTGTTGCATAGCAACTTCAGAAGCGTATAGCTTCGCCATACTTGAAGCAATATCGTAATTCTCTCCAGCATCTTTAATTGTAGCAGCTTTGTAAACTAACAGCCTAGCGCACTCAATTTGAGTAGCCATGTCTGCAAGTTTAAATCCGATTGCTTGGTGCTTGTAAATCTCTTTGCCGAATGTTTTGCGCTCTTTAGAATAAGCGAGAGCGAGATCGTATGCTCCTGCAGCGATTCCGAGTGCTTGAGCTGCTATTCCTATACGTCCCCCGGCAAGCGTTTTCATCGCTAACTTAAATCCAAACCCATCTTCTCCGATTCGATTTTTTTTAGGGACTTTTACGTCTTGAAACATTAAAGTGTGTGTGTCAGACCCTCTGATTCCTAGCTTATCTTCTTTTGCACCGACAATGAATCCAGGCATATCCTGCTCTAGAATAAGAGCGTTTATCCCCTTATGCCCTTTCTCAACATCAGTCTGAGCAATGACAATGTAGGTTGAAGCCGAACCCCCGTTTGTGATCCAATTCTTCGTTCCATTTACGAGGTAATGATCCCCCATATCAATGGCTGTAGTTCTCTGTGATGTCGCGTCAGAACCCGCTTCTGGCTCACTCAAGCAGAAAGCACCGATTTTTTGTCCACTTGCAAGTGGAGTTAGAAACTTTTCCTTTTGTTCCTCAGTCCCGTATTTCTCAATACCATAACAAACTAGAGAATTGTTTACGCTCATCACCACACTCGCCGAAGCATCGATTTTACTAATCTCTTCTATCGCTAGAACATAACTTAGGGTATCCATTCCTGACCCTCCGTATTTGGGATTCACCATAATACCCATAAATCCAAGCTCTCCGAGTTGTTTGATCTCCTCCGTAGGGAACTTTTGTTCTCTATCGCGTTCGATTACACCTGATTTAAGTATATTTCGTGCAAAATCTCTTGCCGCATCACGTACAGCTATCTGTTCTTCTGTAAGTTCGAAATTCATAATTCTAATAAATGGACTGCGAAGATACATTATCAAATTCCGAGAACCGGACATATACAGTAATAGGTTTAATGAGCGGTACATCCTTAGACGGTCTTGATGTTGCCATATGCGAATTCACTTGTGACCCAACTTGGAGCGGGAGAATACTCCAGTTTAACATGTTTGATTTCTCAGAATCCCTGCGCTCTTCACTAAAAAACAGCATGATTTTAACCGCTGAGGAGTTGTGGAAATTAGATAAAAGTTGGGCTCATTTCGCGGCAGAGTGTGTTTCAAAAACATCACCAGAATTGCTCCTCCGTGTTCAATTACTCTCTTCCCATGGCCATACCGTGTTTCATAATCCTCAAGATGGTTATTCAGTCCAAATCGGGTCTGGCGCTGTCTTAGCCGCTCAATCAAACCTCCCCGTCGTCTGTGATTTGCGAAGTCTTGACATCGCTTATGGCGGTCAGGGTGCACCGCTTGTCCCCTTAGTCGATTCTACCTTATTTTCAGAATATACAGCTTGTCTGAACCTTGGAGGCTTTGCAAACATCTCTATACTCCCCAAGGCTTGGGACATTGGAGTTTGCAATAACCTTCTCAATATTTTAGCACGTGAAAAGGGCGTTGAATATGATGCTGAAGGCAGTATCGCTAAATCAGGGAAAATCATTGGTGATTTACTCCAACAGATGTTGTCTATTCCATATCACAGACTTCCTCCCCCTAAAAGTTTGGGCGTGGAATGGATGCAGAAAGAGCTATACCCGTTGCTTGAGAAGGTAGCTGACCACCCTCTTGAAGATAGGATGCGAACTGCTGTTGAGTACATTGCCATATCCATTGTTAATGACTGTCCCAAAGCGGGAAAAATTTTAGTCACTGGAGGCGGGGCTTTCAATCGTTTTTTGATTCAGAGGTTGAACGAATTGGGCGATGGTGTTGAGTTTTATTTGCCAGAGTCTGAGGTTATTAATGGAAAGGAAGCTTTTGCCTTTGCCTTCCTAGGTCTTTTAAGATGGTTAGGGAAACCAAACGTTTTAAAGTCTACTACAGGTGCAAGGAAAGAGTCGTCAGGTGGAGCTGTTTGGCTACCTTAGAATAACTATCTTTGCAGCTCGAAATACAAGAAATACTTTCTATGAAGGATTTACTTAAAGCATATGAAAACCGCAAACCAGAAATAGTTTTCAGCTGGCAGGATAGTGAGACAGAGGCAAAGGGGTGGGTTGTGATCAATTCGTTACGTGGAGGTGCTGCTGGCGGTGGCACACGGATGCACTTGGGAGTAGATAAAAGAGAGGTTGAGTCTCTAGCAAAAACGATGGAGGTTAAGTTCACAGTTTCTGGCCCTCAAATCGGCGGAGCTAAATCGGGGATTTGTTTCGACGGCAGCGACCCTCGGAAAAAAGGAGTTCTAGAGCGTTGGTATGCTGTTGTTACACCACTTCTAAAGCATTATTATGGAACAGGAGGCGATATAAATGTGGACGAAATCAACGAAGTCATTCCTATGACTGAGGCGAACGGGGTTTGGCATCCTCAGGAAGGAGTTTTTACGGGACACTTTAAGCCCAACGAAGCTCAAAAAGTACGTCGAATTGGAAATCTTCGTCAGGGAGTTTCCCAAATTATTGAGGATGTAACTATTTCGCCAGATATTAATAGAAAGTACAGAGTAGCAGACCTTATAACGGGTTATGGTGTTTCTGAATCAGTTCGTCACTACTACAATATATACGGTGGAAATGTAGAAGGCAAACGTGTGATCATTCAGGGATGGGGCAATGTTGGTGCCTCTGCTGCCTATTACCTAACTCGAGCTGGGGCTAAGGTTGTGGGTATTATTGATAGGGTTGGCGGTTTAATTAATTCTGAAGGCATGGAGTCTCATGCTGTTGCTGATTTGTTTTTTAACAAGCGAGGCAATTCCCTTTCTGCAAATAACATGATGTCAAATGAAGAGATAAATGATCAGATTTGGGATGTAAAAGCAGATGTCTTTTTGCCATGTGCCGCTTCTCGATTAATTACAAAAGAGCAGGTTGATCGAATGATCACAGCTGGAGTCTCAGTGATCTCCTCAGGTGCAAATGTGCCATTCGCCGACAAAGAGATTTTCTATGGACCTATCGCAGAAATGGTTGATCAAAAAATAGCTGTAATACCGGATTTTATTGCAAACTGTGGAATGGCTCGAGTGTTCGCTTATTTAATGAGCGATGCCAATGCTGATATGTCAGACGAAGCGATTTTCAGAGATACTTCAGAAACCATTTGTAGAGCATTAGAAGCGACTCACGTAAATCGTCAAGAAACAACATTGTTAACAGCCACAGCATTGGGTATTGCACTTAAAACACTAGGATAAAATAGAATAAAATGGAATATATTTTAGTTGCCGTATTCGTATTGGGTTATCTGGGGATTGCTCTTGAACACAATATAAAGATTGATAAAGCTGCTTCGGCGTTATTAACCGGAACAATTCTTTGGGGATTGTTTGTTTTGGGGTACCAAGAGATCCCTCCACACCTGGCTGATATGTTTGCCAATTTTGCTGCAGAAAGTCATGGTGGTCATGGATCTTTGAGCACTTTCTATGAGCACCGTCTTATGCATCATATGCAGGATATTTCCAGTATTTTATTTTTCCTTCTCGGAGCCATGACAATTGTAGAGTTGGTTGATGCTCATGAGGGGTTCCGCGTAATAACAGATAAGATTAATACCACGAATAAGGTTAAATTAATGTGGATTATCTGCATTCTAACCTTCTTCTTTTCTGCTTTACTCGACAACCTCACAACTTCCATCGTTATGATTTCTCTACTGCGAAAGCTTATAGATGATAAGGAAACACGATGGTTGTTTGCTGGTATGGTAGTGGTTTCAGCTAATGCAGGTGGAGCTTGGTCTCCGATTGGTGACGTCACAACTACGATGCTTTGGATTGGAGGCCAACTAAGCACTTCTGTCATTATCGTCAACCTAATTTTACCATCTCTTGTTGCGATGTTAGTCCCTCTTGCGGTATTGACACTCAGATTAAAAGGTGAAGTGGCTCGTCCTGTTTATCACAATGATCCCGGTTCAGAGCGCACAACTAAATTTGAGCGAAACATGGTTTTTGCTGTTGGATTGGGAGGTCTTTTGTTTGTTCCAGTTTTTAAAACAGTAACTCACCTGCCTCCATTTATGGGAATGATGATGTCTTTAGGGATGATTTGGTTGATTACAGAACGCCTACATTATGCAAAAAATGTAGAACATAAATCACAACTTTCAGTGATAGGAGTTTTGCGAAAAATAGACACAGCATCTGTGCTTTTCTTCCTTGGAATCCTTCTGGCCGTGTCCGCTTTACAAGAAGCAGGTCATTTGATTTTAGCAGCCACTTCGCTACGTGAATCTTTAAACAATGTTTACCTCATCGACATGGCGATTGGTCTGCTTTCAGCTATCGTTGATAACGTTCCTCTTGTTGCAGCATCTATGGGTATGTATGAAATTATCCAACCTGATATGGTGACAGACGCTTGGTCAGCGGCCTTCGTGCAAGATGGAGCATTCTGGCAGTTCCTTGCTTACTGTGCAGGTACGGGAGGTTCCGCCTTAATCATTGGCTCAGCTGCTGGAGTCGCTGTCATGGGGCTTGAGAAGATAGATTTTGTTTGGTATTTAAAGAATATAAGTTTACTAGCTATACTTGGATATTTCGCTGGAGCAGGTGTGTATTTATTGATGTTTGCCCTTTAGAAAGATATTTGCCATTCCTCTTTGTTTTTAACCTTTCAACTTTGAAAACGAAAGTAAGAGTGTGTGTTGTGTGATACTAAATCTATGAACTTAGTCGTTTAGTTTCACTATAGCCTAAACACAAGCAAATGCTCTCAAATATTTTATTACAAGTCAATACTGCCGAGGCAGTTTCTGATGTTGTTACAGAGGTTGATGTAAATATTTTACAACTCCTGATGGAAGGAGGTTGGTATATAATGTTGCCTCTAGCTCTCATGAGCATATTCGGTATGTATGTATATTTTGAGAGATACATGGCGATACGAAGAGCTGAAAAAACCTCTCCAGATTTTATGCAGCGACTTAAAGACTACATCTCTCAGGGCCAAATTCCCTCAGCTAAAAATCTCTGTGCAGAAAACGACACCCCGATGGCTAGAATGCTTGAAAAAGGGATTTCTCGTATAGGTAAACCACTTAGCGATATTTCTACAAGTATTGAAAATGTGGGTAAATTAGAGATTTACATTCTCGAAAAAAACATGAACATTCTTGCAACGGTTGCCGGAGCTGCTCCCATGGTAGGAATGCTCGGTACTGTCATCGGAATGGTAAACGTATTCATAAGTATGGAGGTTGCAGGTACAGTTCAAATTTATGATATTTCATCGGGAACTAAACAGGCTATGGTTACCACTATCGTGGGACTTATCGTGGGGATTTTGGCCTATATGGCATACAATCATCTCGTGGGAAAAGTTTCGAAGGTGGTGCATAAAATGGAAGCCACATCGCTTGAATTCATTGATATTCTTGAAGAGCCAGCAAGGTAAACTTAGCCGCTATGAATTTATCTACTCGGAATAAAATTAGTGTGAATGCAGGAATGAGTTCTATGACGGACCTCGTTTTCCTCCTTCTTATTTTCTTCATCATAATCTCCACTCTTGTCAGCAACGGCGTGAATGTAGATTTACCTTCAAGTAAGGGTACTACTTCCGTAACGTCTAATCTTACTGTAAGCATCAAGGCGGATGGTAGTTACTACTTGAACGGTTCTGCGACATCTATTAACCGTACGGATTTAGAACCCAAGCTCCAGGCTGAGATGGATAAGCAGAATGAGAAGATTCTATATCTCCAAGTGGATCAGGCTGTTCCTACAGGCCAAACAGTAGAACTTATAGGTCTCGCTAAAGCAAATCAATGGAAAGTCATGTTAGGCGCAAATCCTAAGAAGTAAGTGATAGGATTTATATGAATGAAAAGGCAAACATATTACACGACAGCAATGAGAAGAAGCAAAAGATTCGCGCCGGAGTGATGACTGGACTTTTCTTTTCTAGTGTTCTGTTGTTGTGTTTTTTCTTAATCGCCTTCACGATTCCTGATCCTCCACTTGGCGAGCAGTATGTCGCTGTAGGATTTGCCGATCTCGGCTCAGTAACCGATGCCGCAGGTGAAACCGAGTCTGAAACTCCCTCTGAAGTCGCTGAGGAAGTTATTGAAGAAGCTGTTAGTGAACCTTCCATAGCCGATCCTGTTGTCACAGAGGAAATCGTCACCCAAGAAATATCAGAAATTTCCATACCCGTTCAACAAACAGAAGTCGAAGAGGAAAAGCCAGTCGTAGAGCCAGAGCCTGTTCGAGTTTCTGCAGCTGCGAATTTAATTCGGTCTGACGCCGCATCTGGTGGAGGTGGTTCACAAGGGTCTTCTGAGTCCGTGGGTAATCAAGGTGATGAGGACGGTCAAATTGAAGGCTCAGGAGTGGTCTCCGGTGATTTTGGTGATGCTTCCCTAGATGGTGGAACCCTCGTTAATGCCCCTCGACTAAAAGAAAAACCTAAGAAAAAAGGTGTAATCAGAATTGATATCAAAGTAGATTCGAATGGCAAAGTCCTTTCTGCAAAATTTGATGGTGGATTAAATTCCACACTTTACGATGCAGAACACATCCGCTTAGCACGTGAAGCTGCACTGTCTGCAACTTTCTCGCCCAATGCGTCTATACCACGAAGATCTGGATTTATTACGATTCGATTCGAACTTGAGTAACCTCTATCAGGGTCATGACTTATTTAGAAGCTGTAGATGTCCTTTTTACCAAGCTCCCTATGTTTCAACGTTCGGGGCCAGCAGCATACAAGGCTAACCTGGATGGGACTAGAGCCGTTTGTAAACTCTTAGAAAACCCTGAGAACGATCTTAAGTTTATTCATATCGCTGGAACCAATGGCAAAGGCACAGTTTCACATATGGTCGCAGCAGTTTTACAAAAAGCTGGATATAAAACAGGACTTTTTACATCGCCTCATCTTGTAGATTTTCGTGAAAGAATTAGGCTCAATGGGGAAAAGATTCCGGAATCTAAAGTCGTTGATTTTGTCGATAAGTATTCAGATACTTGGGGAGAGCCATCTTTTTTCGAGCTCACATTTGGGATGGCCCTTCAGTATTTTAAAGATGAGTGTGCTGACATTGTAATCCTCGAAACAGGAATGGGCGGCAGACTTGACAGCACAAATGCGATCCCCACAGCTGAAATTTGTGCCATTACGAACATTGGCTTAGATCATACTCAATTCTTAGGAGATGATATCTCGAGTATTGCCATAGAAAAAGCTGGGATCATAAAAAATGAGGTGCCAGTCGTTCTGGGGAAGATGCGTCCAGAAGCCCAATCTGAGATACTCAAAGCGTCTCTAAGAGCAAGCTCTGAGATGCATTATGGCAGGATTGTTCCAGAGAGTTTGGTAGATTTAGTGGACTCTCCATTTGCATTTGAAAACATTGCTACAGCTGTTAAAATCATCGATGTTCTTAGAAGTAGAGGATGGCTTATTACTAAAAAGTCAGAAAGAGCTGGCTTTCAAAACTACAAGAAACTAACGGGTCAATTGGGAAGATGGCAAACGATTCCCCCAGCTGAAAATCTCTCTGAAATTCTAATTGATTGTGCTCATAATGTCGATGGAATAAGGGTGCTTATGGATTACTTATCTCAAAAGCACCCAGGTACCCAGCTCCACATTGTCTTCGGAACGGTTGCAGATAAAAACCCATGTAGAGTACTTGAATTAATTCCTAAAAACTCTATCATGTATTGGTGTTCAGCTAAGGTTGTGCGCTCCATGGGTACAGAATGTTTACAAAATCATGGCTTTGAATCGGGACTCTCGGGTGAAGTTTATAGCTCAATTTCGGAAGCTGTAACAGCATCTAGATTAGCGGTACACTCTTTATATTCAGAAATGGATCAAAAGGCAATTTCTGTCGTTTGTGGAAGCGTTTATGTTGTAGGAGAGGTGGTGGAGTTCACAAAATTCTGAAGGAGTAGTGAACACATTTTTTTTATAATGATCGAAAATT
>Ga0209709_10001646_pt1 | contig 20368 bp, 23 predicted proteins | sample ArcticOcean_MG_C_2_FD_187435 | JGI IMG/M metagenome (GOLD analysis project Ga0209709, IMG submission 187435) | Marine microbial communities from western Arctic Ocean - ArcticOcean_MG_CB4_136 (SPAdes) (version 2) | ecosystem: Environmental > Aquatic > Marine > Oceanic | place: Arctic Ocean...
AGCCATCTTTAGCTCCCTGTTTAAGTTAAACGAATCAAAGTGATTCGCTGTTAACTTATTTTTATTTTTTTATACAAGTGATGTCAATTCTTTAATTAAAGAACTATTTTCAATATTTTTTTCAAAAACATTTTTTTATCAAGTTTTTTAATAAGTAAAATAAGTTAGAGTTTATGCGCTTAATAATCTACTTTAAAATGAAAATTAAAAAAGTTTTTCTATTTCTCTTTGATAATTTTTTATAATTTTATATCTTTTTAATTTTAAAGTTGGAGTCATCATGCCATTTTCAATTGTAAATTGATCTTTAACTATAATAAATTTTTTTATTTTTTCTATTTTAGATAAATTTTTATTTATTGTTTCTATCTCTTGTTGAATTTTTTCTTTGCTAATATGCGAATATTGAGATTTTAAAACAATCAAACAAACTAGATATGGTTTACCGTCTCCATAAACTAAACTTTGTTCAATAAAATTTAATTTATTCAAATCATTTTCAATTTTAATTGGTGAAATATTATCGCCTCCTGGTGTTACAATAATATTTTTTTTTCTATCTGTTATTTTTAGAAATTCTCCATCAAATTTACCTATATCACCTGTAAATAACCAACCATCTTTTAAAACTTTATTTGTTTCTATTTCATTTTTCCAATAACCCAACATAACATTTTCTCCCTTGACTAATATCTCTCCGTCCTCTGCAATTTTTACTAAATTTCCTTTGAAAGGAGGCCCTACTGTTTCAACTCTAATATTATCTATAGGATTGCAACTTACAACTGGAGATGTTTCCGTTAAACCATATCCTTGTAGTGTTGGTAGTCCGATAGCATTTAAAAATGAACCTACTTCCTTATCTAGAGCACCCCCTCCCGAAATAAAAGCTTTTAAGTTCCCACCAAACTGATTTTTAATTTTTTTTCTTACCAATTTTTCACAAATAAAATTAATTAATTTTTCTCTTAAAGAAAACTTTTCTTTATTTAATTTTTTTTTCCCTAAATTGACTGTTTGACGAACTAATATTTTTTTTAACCCCACAACTTTATCAAATGACGCATTGGTTTTTTGGTACAAATTTTGATAAAATCGTGGCACTGCTGTCATAATCTCGGGGGAACAATCGCCCATATTCTTAATTAATTTATCTATACTTTCGGCATAAAATACTCTGGCGGCAACAGCTATTTGAACAAATTGAACTGTATGCTCGTATGAATGTGATAGAGGGAGCCATGTTAAAAACTTTGGCTTTTTTGAAATAAATGTTTTTAATAAATTATATGCACCCTCACAATTATTAATTATTCCACCATGACTTAACATTACTCCTTTTGGGTTTCCTTGAGTCCCTGATGTATAAATAATGCAGGCAATATCTTTTCTTTGAATCTTTAAGTCAAAAAAAGTTTTTTTGTTATAGTTTTCTTTTTTAAAAATATTATCTATTCTTAAATTAAACTTATCATCGAGGCCCTTTATGTCCTCAAACATAATCACTTTTTTAATAAAATTTTTTTTAGGAATAATATTTTTTACTTTTTCATACTGTGTTTTGTCTGAAACAATAATTATTGTTGGTGTACAATCATCAATTATGTACTCATAATCCCTTTCCGCATAAGTTACATAAGCAGGCACAGTTATCCCTTCAGAAAGCATAATTGAAAGATCTGATATCATCCACTCAGGTCTATTTTCTGAAATCAGTAAACACCTATCACCTTTTTTTATATATTTTGTTATTTCTTCAGATAATTTAATTGTATTTATATAAACGTCCTCCCATGAATATTTTTTTGTAGATTCTTTTAATGATTGTAAAAAAATACTTTCTTTATTCTGTTTTTTGTATTGTTCGTAAAACAATTCTAATAAATTATTAATTTTATCTACTTGCATAATTTTTGGTGGGCGAAGAGAGAATCGAACTCTCACTTCTTACGAAACACGATTTTGAGTCGTGCGCGTCTACCAGTTCCGCCACTCGCCCTGAATTTCCGTTATTATAACTATAAAATTAAATAGTATAAGAACTTAATTTGTATTAAAACCAAAAAATGATTAATCAATTGTATCAAAAATCTTTAAAACTTGCCGAACACAAGAGTTCAAAAACATTTTTAGCACTAGTATCTTTTATCGAAAGTTCTTTTTTTCCTATCCCACCTGATGTCATGATTGTGCCAATGGTTATTGCCAAAAAAAATGATTACTTAAAAATTTTTCTAATAGCTACACTATTTTCTACATTAGGAGGGTTTTTAGGTTATTTTATAGGTTTATCTTTTTTAGATATTGCAACAAATGTTGTAGAATTTTATGGATATGAAAATAAAGTTTATGAATTAAAATATAAATTATCCAATGGCGATGGTCGTTATATTTGGATAGCCACATTGTTTCTTGCTGGTTTTACACCTTTGCCATTTAAGGTTTTTACAATAACTAGCGGCATGATTGGTTTTAATTTATTTATCTTCTTTTTTATTTGCCTTATTTCTAGAGGACTGAGATTTTTTATCGTTTCTTATCTATCTTTTAAGTTTGGAGACACTTTTAACAGGTTCATGGAAACAGAAGCTGCAAAATGGTTTACAATTTTAGGTATTTTAATTGTAGCAATTTTAGGCCTGGTATATTTTGTTATTAAATAATATGTCATCAAATTTAAAACTAAAACTTCTTTATCTAATATTACTATTTAGTATTTTTGCACTTTTTGTAGCTTATTTCATTCAATACATATTAGGACATCAACCCTGCAACTTATGTTTGATTGAAAGAATACCTTATATCTTAGCAATAATAATTATTTCATTATGCTTCTTTTTTCAAACACTTGAAAAAGTCTCCTTAATTATTCTTAGTTTGATTTTTTTTTTAGCAACACTAGTATCTTTCTATCATTTTGGAATTGAACAAGGGTTTATTAAGGAGTCTTTGGTTTGTGATTTGGGTGTTGATGATAATATATTAACCAAAGAAGCTCTATTAAATCAGTTAAAAGAAAGAGTAATAAGTTGTAAAGACGTTACTTTTAAAGTTTTAGGATTATCACTTACAACTATTAATATTGTTATTTCTTTATTATTTAGCTTTATAACTATAAAACTTTTTCTCAATTATGAAAAAAACAAATAAAAATACAGTAGAAGAGTTCATAAGGGTGGATCATGCGGGCGAACGTGGTGCTATAAAAATTTATGAAGGACAGTTGTTGGCTCTCAACACCTTTATAAAGGATGATAAGTTAAAAAAAAAAATCGAAGAGATGAAAATTCACGAAAAAGAACACTGTGACTATTTTGAAAATGAAATTAAAAAAAGAAATATTAAACCTACAAAATTTTTACCCTTATGGGATTTGCTAGGTGTTGGTTTAGGTTTTGGCTCCACAATTTTGGGAAAAAAAGCTGCTATGCTTTGCACAGCATCTGTTGAAGAAGTTATAGATGAACATTATTCTGATCAAATTAAACGATTACAAAGTGATGAAATAAAGTTGAAAAAAAAAATTATAAAATTTAGAAAAGATGAGCTACATCACAAAGATATAGCCTATAAAGAGGGAGCTACAAAAAAGGGTGTTTATTCCATTTTAGACAAAATTATTAAAACTGGTTCAAAAATTGCAATAAATATTTCTGAAAAAATTTAACTAAGCTTCTAATTCAACGTCCCAATATAGATAGTCCATCCAACTTTTATGAAGAAAATTTGGTGGAAAATTTTTACCATTTTTATGTAGGTCTCCAGTAGAAGGTTGATAGGGTTCTTGGTTAAGTGTCATGTCTGAATATTTTAATAGTCTACCACCTTTTTTTACATTGCAAGTGGAGCAAGCTGTTACAACATTATCCCAATTTGTTTGACCGCCCTTAGATCTTGGCAATAAGTGGTCGAAAGTCAATTCCTGACCACTTCCACAATATTGGCAAGAAAACCTATCTCTTAAAAAAACATTAAACCTTGTAAAACTTGGATTGGATTGAGGTTTAATAAAACTTTTTAATGCGATAACGCTGGGCAATCTCATGTTGATAGATGGGCTTCTAATTATTCTCTCATAGTTGCTAACTATAGTTACTCTATCTAAAAAAACAGATTTGACAGAATCTTGCCAACTCCATAAAGATAATGGGTAATAGCTTAAAGGTCTATAATCAGCGTTTAAAACTAAAGCTGGGCATTGTTCTAACGAAATATTTTGTTCAGTAAAATTCATTAATACAAAACCTTAACTGAAATGAATTATTTTATCAATAAGTAGAAGTTATTTTTTTTATTAAAGGTTTATTAAATTTTAAAATTGTTCTTTATATAATTTAATGCTTCGCTTGAAGCTTCAACTGGAATATGGTGTTCGCAATTTTTTATCATTTTTGTTTCCACTTCAATACCATTTCTAATCAAAAAATCTTTAGCCTCTAATAAAAAAGTTGGTGAAACAACTGTATCGAGGTCCCCATGTATTAAAAAAAATTTTGTTGAAGAAGTTTTTCTACTTACAAGATCCTCTTGATTAATTATTTTACCTGAAAAGCCAACTACACAATTAAAGTTTTCACTATTTATTAATCCCAAGTTTATAGACATCATGCACCCTTGACTAAAACCTGATAAACAAATTTGAGAATTTTTAAGATTGTATTTAGTTTTTACTTCATCAATAAATTGTTGAAGTTTTTTTTCACTTTTTTTTGATTGCTCTAAAATATATTGTGGATCATCTTTTGTTAAGTCAAACCACTGGTATCCTGAAGGATTAATTGCACATTTTTCATGACCATTCGGACACAAGAAAATAGTATTTGGTAAAAATCTTTTCCAATTCAAAGTTAACATACTTATGTCTTTACCATCACCACCATAACCATGGAGCAAAATAACTGCATTATTAATAGGAATGCTCATTTCTGGTTTTACTATTGTAGTCGTAAGGCAAAATGTCATAGATAGTTTTATTATGTTTTTTTATTTTAAAAACATCCTACAATAGAATTATGATTTCAGGAACATTTGTAAAAATTTTAGGCATAATGCTTTTAATAGTTGTTGCTGTTGTATTAATTCTTGGTATTGGAACCCTCTTTAAGGGAGGTAAGGCTAGCAAAAAATATTCGAATAAATTAATGCAGCTAAGAGTGCTTTTTCAATTTATAGCTATAGTTGTTTTGGTTTCCTTTGCTTATTTTTTTAAGAATTAATTATAAAACTTTAACCAATTAATAAATTCTTCACTATTAAAATCAATAGATCCTAAAATACGTGCAAACTCCTGTCCTTCTTTATTAAATAGAATTGTTGTTGGAATACCTCTTAGTGTAAATTTTTTTGCCAATGTAATTGTTGAATCAAAATAAATATCTAAATTTTGGATATTTAATTCTTTAAAAAAGATTTTTGACTTTAACAAATCTTCTTGTCCAATATTTATTGGGAAAACCTTCAAATTATTAAGTCTATTGTCTGACTGTAGGCTGTCCAATGATGGCATCTCCTCTCTACAAGGGGCGCACCAAGTTGCCCAAAAATTTAATACTAATAATTTTCCTTTATAATCAGCTAAATTAACGTCTTTTTGATTTTTGTCTTTAAAAATCACTTCTTCATAAGTTTTGGGAGTTTTAATTAAAACTAGATTTTTAATATTTGGTTTGTCTATTGCATGACCAAAACCTGTAGTTATTAAATAAATAAATATTATTAAAAATTTCATACTAAATATGTATAATTAATTATCATGGTAAAAAATAAAAACAACAAAGCAATATGGGGCTCTAGAATTAAAAAAGATGCCTCTACATTATTTCAAAAAGTTGGAAATTCAATAAATATTGATAAAAAACTTTTTAAAGAAGATATTCAAGGATCAGCTACCCATGTGGAGATGCTGTTTAGACAAAAAATTATTTCCTTTAAAATTAAGAATAAAATTATTTATGGGCTTAATAAAATTGAAAAAGAAATTCTAAAGAATAAATTTGAATATGATAAAAAATATGAAGATATTCATATGAATATTGAAAAAAGATTATTTCAAATAATAGGTGAAGAAGCGGGATATATACACACGGCAAGATCTAGAAATGATCAAGTAATAACTGATTTTAAAATGTGGACCACATCTGCAACTAACAAAATTAATGATGATTTAAGTAACATTATAAAAACAATTCTTAAAATTTCAGAAAAAAATATTGAAACTATTATGCCAGGGTTTACACATCTAAAAAATGCTCAAGCTGTATCATTTGCACATTATTTAATGGCTTATGTTGAGATGTTTGTTAGGGATAAAAAAAGATTCTCTAATAATTTAGAAAGTTTGTCAGAGTGTCCTCTTGGTGTTGCCGCTCTAACCGGTACATCGTTTGATATTGATAGAATTTTTACATCTAAAAAATTAGGGTTTAAGCAACCTACAAGCAATTCCATAGATACAGTTGCTGATAGGGATTTTGTTTTAGATTTTTTATATAGCGTGTCAGTTTGCTCTATGCATATCTCAAGAATAGCTGAAGAACTTATTATTTGGAACTCTGATGGTTTTAATCTTATTACTCTTTCAGACAAAGTGGTAACAGGATCTTCAATAATGCCTCAAAAGAAAAATCCTGATTTATTAGAATTTTTAAGAGGAAAAACAGGATCTACTTATGGAAATTTATTTTCAATGTTAACAATACTCAAGGGTCTTCCAATATCCTACTTTAAAGACCTTCAAGATGATAAAGAAATTTTATTTAACTCTAATGAAATTCTTAGTAATTGTATTGCAATTCTTAATGAGGTTTTAAAAAACTTAAAACCTAATAAGCAAAAAATGTTAGATTTAGCAAACTCTGGCTATATTACTGCTACAGATTTAGCAGATTATCTCGTTAAAAATCATTCAATGCCTTTTAGAAAGGCATATCAAACTACCGCTTCCATTGTTAATTTTGCAGAAAAGAAAAATAAAAAATTAAATGAACTTAGCATTGAAGAGTTAAAAAAAATTGAGCCGAAACTTACAATTGAGGTATTAAAGGTTTTTAACTTAAAAAACTCAGTAAATTCTAAAAAATCCTATGGCGGAACATCTTTTGATAATATTAAAAAAATGATAATTAAATATAAAAAAGCTTAAAATGATAAAAAAAATAATTCTAATTTCTATATTCTGTTCCTTGTTATTTTCTTGTGGAAAAAAAGGAGACCCTGAATACAAGGCTAGTAAAAACAATATCCTCACACTTGAGGCTTAATGAAATATATTAATAAAAGTCTCTCAATTGAAAAAGTTAAAGTTCAGGACATAGCTAAAAAATTTGGTACTCCTGCCTATTGTTATTCTTATAAAGAACTAAAAAGAAATATAAATAACTTTAAGAAAAATTTTAGTTCATTTTCTCCTCTAATATGCTTTGCTGTTAAATCCAATACCAATGTAAATCTAATTAGAGAGATTAGAAAATTAGGATTAGGTGCTGATGTAGTTTCAATGGGAGAGCTAATGGTGGCGCTTAAAGCTGGTATAGAACCAAAAAAAATTGTTTTTTCAGGTGTTGGCAAAACATCCTCTGAAATAAATTATGCAATTGATAAAAAAATATTACTAATAAATGCTGAATCAAAAAGTGAAATTCTAGCAATTGAAAAAATTGCAAGATCAAAAAGAAAAATTGTAAATATTGGTATTAGATTAAATCCAAATACAGATGCTAAAACATTAAAACAAATTTCAACTGGCAAAAAAGAAAATAAATTTGGTGTTAACGAAAAAACATTTTTTGAATTAGTTAACTATTCTAAGAGCTCTAAAAATATTAATCTTAAATGTTTAAGTGTTCATATAGGAAGTCAAATTTTAGATCATAAACCATATGAAAAAATGCTTAATGTGGTAGATCGGATTATTAGAAAAAGTAAACATAAATTCAATTTTATTGATCTTGGTGGTGGAATGGGAATATCTTATGAAAATAATAATAAAAAACTTAATTATAAAAAATATGATATTGCAATAAAAAGATTTTTAAAAATCCACAATTCAAAAATTATATTTGAACCAGGTAGATCAATAGTGGGAAGTGTGGGCTCATTAATTTCAGAGGTAATTTATATAAAAGAAAGTGGTAAAAAAAAATTTATTATACTGGATGCTGCAATGAATGATTTAATGAGACCAGCATTATATGGGGCAAATCATAGAACACTACCTGTATTTAAAACAAACCAAATTTCAAAAAAACCCTATGAGTTTGTGGGACCAATTTGTGAAAGTACCGATAAGTTTACAACTTTAGAAAAATTTCAACATTTAAAAGAAAAAGATCTTATTGTAATGTGTGATGTTGGTGCCTATGGAATATCTTTAAGTTCAAATTATAATGTTAGACCCAAACCTGTGGAAATATTAATTAAAGGCTCTAAAATCAATGTTATTAAAAAAAGACAAAAGCTAACAGATTTGATGTAGCTTTTGACTCAAATGATAAGAAATTTTTTATTTTCTCTTTTCTTCTTTTTAGGAATTGTTCTTATTTCTATTATATTTTTACCTACATTTTTTTTACCTCAAAAAATAGTTTTATTTGGTGGAAAGATTATGGGTTATTGGACATCATTTTGTTTGCAATTTTTTTTATCAACAAAAATACTCATTAAAGGTAAGGAAAATATAATTAAGAACAAAAAATTTTTCATTGCAGCATCACATCAATCAATGTTTGAAACGTTCTTTTTGCAGACAGTTTTTAATTCTCCTGTTTTTATTCTGAAGAGGGAGCTACTAAAGATACCGATATTTGGCTGGTATCTTAAAAAAATTGGCTCAATATCAATTAAAAGAAATAAGGTATCGAAAGAAAATCTAGGTTTTTTTAATGATATTTTTAAACTAATAAATTCATCAAATAGGCCTTTGATAATTTTTCCTCAGGGCACAAGATTGCCACCTGAAGATAGAACGCCATTTAAGAAAGGTGCCAGTAGAATTTATGAAGAGTTAAAGATATCATGCCAACCAATAGCAATTAACTCAGGCCATGTTTGGCCCAAACATGGATTTAAAAAGAGTAATACAATTTTAACTATTTCAATTTTAAAATCTATTGAACCTGGGCTAGACAAAGAGGTTTTTTTACAAAAATTACAAGGTGATATTTATTCTGAACTAGATGCTTTAAATTAGCCCTTCATAGGCATTACCACAAAAATACTATCGAAATCACCAGGGTCTTTAATTAAAGCTGGTGACCCCATATCATTAAAAAATATTTCTATTTTTTCACCATCAAGCTGAGAAGCAACATCTATTAAATATCTGGAGTTAAAGCTAATTTCTAAATCATGATCAAATTTAACATTTAAACTTTCTTTTCCATCTCCACTATTAGTGTTGTTAACTGATAAATCTAAAACATCTTTTGACAAATTAAATTTTACACCATCTTTTTTATCAAGAGAGACTGAAGCAACCCTGTCAACAGAATCTAAAAATAATTTTAGATCTATTTCTAATTTTTTTTGGTTATTTTTAGGTATTACTTGATTATAATTTGGAAATTTTCCATCAATCAATTTTGATATTAAAATACTATTATTTAACTCAAATTTAATTTTTGATTTTACATTTGAAATCTTAACATCACCATCATAACTTTCCAATAAAGAGCATAATTGAAATATTGTTTTTTTAGGTAATATAATTGGTTCAAAATCAACTTTTTGGTTCAATCTTATCTTTGATATGGACATTCTATGACTGTCTGTGGCGGCGGCAGTTAGAAAGTTTTTATCTTCAATTTGGGTTTGATGAAAAAAAATTCCACTTAAGTAATGTCTTGTTTCATCATTAGAAACAGAGAATTTACATTTGTTTAATAGTTTTAATAACTGTTTTGATTTTATAGAAAATTCATTTTGATTAAAATTTTCATCAGTTAAGGGAAATTCTGTTGGGCTAATACAGTTTAAGTTAAAAACTGATTTTTCTGACTCAACTTGTAGTTTGCTAATTTCTGTTAAAGATAAATTAATTTTTTTTCCAGAAGAAAATTTTCTAATAATATCGTACATGATTGAAGATGTGGTAGTTGTATTTCCTTCTTCAATAATTTCCACATTGTTAATTTGATGAATAAATATCAAATCTAGATCTGTGGCTGTAATTGTTAAATTAGAATTGCTCGCGTTTAATAAAACATTTGATAAAATTGGAAGGGTGCTTCTTTTTTCAATTACTCCCTGACAATAATTCAGTGCTTGTTGTAAATCTTGTTGATTAACGTTAAATTTCATTTTCTTTATTATATAATATTTGATTTTTTAAATTATTGATATTGTTAGTCATTTCTAAATCATTTTCCTTCAATTTCTCAATTGTTTTGACTGAGTGTATAATTGTTGTGTGGTCTCTGTTGGAAAATTCTCTTCCTATTTCCGGCAAAGATTTAGACGTTAAAATTTTGGTTAAATAAATTGCAGTTTGTCTTGGTCTTACAAGATATCTAGATCTTCTTGATGATAACATCTCATTCTTACTTATTTTAAAGAATTTACAGACTGTCGATTGAATTAAGTCAATTGTAACTTTGTTTTCTCCTATATTTAATAAATCTTTTAAAACAATCTTAACTTCAGATAAATTTGGAACCTTGTTATATATTCTTGAAAAAGAAACAACTCTATTAATGGCGCCAACTAACTCTCTAATGCTTGTTGTAATTTCAGAACTAATAAATTTTTGTATTTCATCAGAAATATTGATTTGATTAGAATAAAAAATATTAAGTTCATCTGTTTTTTGTTTAACTATTTTGCTTCTAAGTTCATAATCAGGTTTTTGTATATCAACAACTAAACCACCTGCAAATCTAGATTTTATTCTATCTTGAATTCTAGACAGTTTATTGGGCGCTCTATCTGCAGAAATTATTATCTGCGAACCTTTGTCTAGTAAAGCATTGAAGGTGTGGAAAAACTCTTCTTGCATTGCCTCCTTGCCATTCATGAATTGGATATCATCTATTATTAGAATATCAGTATTTCTAAAATACTCTTTAAATTTTACCATATCATTCGCTTTAATTGATTTTACAAATTGATACATAAATCTTTCAGCTGAAATAAACATGACTTTGTTTTTTTCTTTTAACATGAGACCAATAGAATTTAATAAATGAGTTTTACCCATTCCTACTCCACCATAAATATAAAGTGGATTATAATGAGAAATATTTTCTGAAACTTTTAGTGAGGCTTCGTAAGCTAACTTGTTACTTGTACCAGTAATGAAATTATCAAATCTTTTATTAGGGTCAATTCGATTATATTGTAAATAAGTATCTTTAATAAAAGAAACATTTTCACTTTTCTCTATAGTATTAATACTGTCTTGAGTTTCATCATTTGAAGGTTTTTCAATAATCTTAAACTCAATTCTAGTAAGATCTTTTTTATATATTTTAACGATTTGTAAAATTTGATCCAAATATCTTGAGGTAATCCAATCTCTTATAAATCTTGTCGAAACTGACAGTAATATATAATTATTCATGTCTTCAACAAAATCTATTTTTCTAAGCCAGCTTTCATAGATATCGCTACCAAGCTTACTCTTCATATCTTTTTGAACAGTAGACCAGTCGAGTCCTACTGAGGAAATACTTTTTAGATTCTGTTTAATATTATTGTTAGACATTATTTTGTAGGAATAAAGTTAGTTAGAAGCAAAATAGAAATTATACAATAAAAAAGATTGTAAATTTAAAAATAAATAAAATCTATGGGTGAATCATTTTTTACGTGAATAATTTTTATCGAAGTATTCATCTTAAAAAAAAGATTTTACAAATTTAAAATCTATGAGCGCATAATTTAAAAAATATGAATTTTTTTTTACTAACTCTAGATATAGTAATTATAATTAAATAATTTTCCTATTTAGTATGAATGCTTTTGGTTGAAAATTATTAACAACTAAGGGTGGTGATTTATAGAGCTGAAATCTTTTTTGTAATTCTGGACACGTTCCTTGAAGCATTTGCTTTTTTAATAATTCCAGTCTTTACAACTTTCATTAATTCAGAATTCAACTTAGGTAAGAATTTCAATGCTTCCACTTTTTTTTTTTCTTCTAATAGAAGGTTCATTTTTTTAATGGCATTTCTGTACTTGCTCTTACGAGCCTTATTAACCATTGTTTGAGTAGCAATTTTTCTAATTCGTTTAATTGCTGATTTTGTGTTAGCCATAAGCGCAGTGGTATAGCTCGAGAATTTATACTGGTCAATAGAATAATTGCTTATATTTGGCATATATTACAAAAGAAAGTTGATCTATTAGATATAAATATTTTCTTTATTTTACCAGTACATTTAATCCTTGAGCAATTTAGGTTTTCTCTTTGATACACCTTAAAGTCCTTTTGAAAATTACCACTTTGACCAGATGTGTTTTTAAAATTACGAATACTTGATCCTCCTTTTTTTATAGCTTTATTAAGTACACTTTTTGAAAAAAAAATAATTTTTTTACACTCATTTATAGATAATTTCTTTGCAGCCTTTTTTGGGTTAATTTTGCTTAGAAATAAAATTTCACTAGCATAAATATTGCCAATTCCTGATACAAATTTTTGATCTAACAAAAAACTTTTTATATCCTTTTTTTTATTTAAAAAATAGCTCAACACATATTCTAAATTAAATTTTTTAAAAAAAGGCTCTGGCCCCAAATGATTAAATTTATTTATCAGTTCTTTTTTATTATTTATAAATTTAAAAAAACCAAATCTTCGAGGATCATTGTAAATAACTTTTAAATCTTTAAATTGTATTTCAACATGATTATGTTTTCTTGGTAGGTCTGGAGAATTATAAAAGCTAGTATTGGTAAGTTTATTAATATTATCTTTTGTAATTAAATGAATAGTTCCTGACATTCCTAAGTGGATTAAACAAAACGAACCATCAGAAAAGTTTAAAATTAGATATTTAGAAAATCTAGTAACTTTTTCAATAATTTTATTTTGTAATAATTCTTCGAATTTTATAGGAATTTTAAACCTTAAATTTCTGTTTTTAATTATTACTTTCTTGATTTTTTTTTGTTGTATCTTTTTAACTAATGATTGTTTAACTATTTCTACTTCTGGTAATTCTGGCATTTGCCAGTATATTATCAGTAAATAATAAATTTAACATGCAACAATATCTCCAGAACAAAAAAGGACTAGTTCAAAATGTCTTTGATAATGTCTATGATAAATACGATTTAATGAATGACTTCATGTCTCTGGGTATTCATAGAGTTTGGAAAAGAGATTTGATGAGTTGGATGAATCCCTCAAAAGATAAAATTTTAATTGATGTTGCCTGTGGCACCGGAGATTTAGGCAAACTTTTTTTAGATTTAACTAATAAAGATGGTAAAGTTTTCTGTGTTGACCCAAATAAAGGAATGGTTGGCAAAGGTAAAACAAAGTTAACTACCTATAAAAATATTAACTGGGTAATTGCTCCTGCGGAAAAATTGCCTATTAAGAATAGCTCTTGTGATTATTACACAATTAGTTTTGGGTTGCGAAATACTAAAAATCTTAACAAAGCTCTTTCTGAAGCTTATCGTGTTTTGAAACCAGGTGGTCGTTATCTATGTCTAGAATTCTCAAAAATTCAAAACTCTAATCTTGAATTTATCTATAAAAATTATTCAAAACTTATTCCTTTAATTGGAAGGGCAGTTATTGGTCAAAAAGAACCTTATGAATATTTAGTAAAAAGTATTGAAGAGTTTATAAATCAAGAAGAATTAGTTGATCTAATGAAAGTAAATAAATTTGAAAATTGCAGTTACAGAAACTTATCTGGTGGAATTGTAGCAATTCACTCTGGATGGAAGATATAATGATTAAAAAACTATTAACTTTATTTAAATTAGGCAGAAAATTAGCTAAATCTGACATCTTAAATGTTGTTTCTAAATTTAAAAAACCTCCTCTAGCTATTAAAATTCTATTTCAAATACTTTCCTTTTCTTTTTCAGGCCCAAAAAAAATTAATTTAGACACCACAGAGGGTGAAAGACTCTCTAAATCATTGCAATCAATGGGAACAACATTCATTAAATTAGGACAATTTTTAGTTACGAGACCAGATATAATTGGTGACGAACTGGCTAAACAATTAGAGGGCTTGCAAGATAGACTTCCTGCTTTTTCTTTATCTGAGGCAAAGGCAATTATTAAAAAAGATTTAGGAGAAGAAACTTTCAATACAATAATAGATTTAAGCGAGCCAGTAGCTGCTGCTTCAATAGCACAAGTTCACAAAGCCAAAATAGATGACAATGGAACAATAAAAGATGTGGCAATCAAAATCTTAAGACCTGATATTAAAAAAATATTTAATGAAGAAATAGATGCACTGATGCTTTTTGCCTTTTTTATTGAATCATTTATTAAAAAAACTAAAAGATTAAAATTAATTGAAGTTGTTTTTTTACTTAAAGAAATAACTAACTTGGAAATGGACTTGAGGTTTGAAGCTGCTGCTGCAAATGAATATGCAGAAAATACAAAGAATGATGTGGGTTTTAGAGTTCCTGTTATCTATTGGAATTTTACAAGTGAAAATGTAATGACACTTGATTGGGTAGACGGCGTTTCTATTCGCGAAACTGAAGATTTGCAAAAAAGAAATATCAATACTAAGAGAATTGCCTCTGATATTATTCAGCATTTTTTAAGGCATGCCGTTAGAGATGGGTTTTTTCATGCAGATATGCATCAAGGAAATATATTTATTGATGACAATGGGCAAATCGTACCAATAGACTTTGGTATTATGGGTAGACTGGACAACCTCAGCAAAAGGTTTTTAGCAGAGATTTTATTTGGTTTTATTCAGAGAGATTATAAAAAGGTTGCTGAAGTACACTTGGTTGCTGGCCTTGTGCCTAAAGATGTGCCAGTTGATGATCTTGCTCAAGCATTGCGCTCAATTGGTGAGCCAATTTTTGGTCAATCTGTTAAGGATATTTCTGGTGGAAAATTATTAAAACAACTTTTTGATGTTACTGAAAAATTTAATATGCAAACTCAACCTCAATTATTGATGTTACAAAAAACTATGGTTGTTGTCGAAGGAGTTGCAAGGAAGCTAAATCCAAATACTAATATATGGGAAACGTCAAAACCAGTTTTAGAAAGTTGGCTAAGAGAAACTAAAGACCCTATTAATACTTTAAGTGAAGGCTTAAAAAGTACCACTGAAGTAATTAAAAGATTACCAGATTTTCCAGAGATTATGGATAAGGCTAATCAAGCACTTACGTTTTTAGCAAGTGGACAAATACCTCATAATTCAAACTCCTATACAGCTCTAAATGAAAAGAAATCTGAAATGATTGCGTTTAGAAACCAGTCTATTGTTGGATTATTATTGCTTGTAATTTTTGGTCTATTAGTATTTTAATTTGGCCGATGAATAATTTATCTCAGAAAAAAATACTTTTAATAATATGTGGGGGTATATCTGCATATAAGAGTTTGCAACTTATTAGATTGTTAAAAAAACAAAGTGCAGAAGTTAAAACTATTCTTACTAAAAGTGCTAAAAAATTTGTAACTCCTTTATCAGTGGCCTCCCTTTCTCAAGGAAAAGTTTACGATGATTTGTTTAATGCTGAAAGTGAAGCAGAAATGGACCATATATCACTGTCTAGATGGGCAGATATAATTCTTGTTGCCCCTGCTACCGCAAATACTATTTCTAAATTAAGCACTGGGTCTTCAGATGATCTGGCTTCAACAGTAATTCTTGCATCTGACAAGGATATTTTTTTGACGCCCTCTATGAATGTCAGAATGTGGGAGCACCCTTCAACTAAACAAAATCTCAATAAATTAAAATCTTATGGCTATAAAATAATTGGACCTGAAATTGGAGATATGGCATGTGGAGAATTTGGTGAAGGAAAAATGACTGAACCAAAAGATATTTTTCAAACAATTGAGGCATACTTTGGTGAATTAAATAAAAATCAAAAATTAAAAGCTCTAGTAACTGCAGGACCGACTAATGAGTATATCGATCCCGTTAGGTTTATAACAAATAAATCTTCTGGAAAGCAGGGCTATGCTTTAGCAAAATCTTTGTCAAAAAGAGGGTTTCAAACAACTCTAATTTCTGGACCTACAAACCTACAAATAGATAGTAATATAAATTTAATTAAAGTTGAAACAGCGGATGAAATGTTTAAAGCAACAAAAGAAAATTTACCTTCCGATGTGGCAATTTTTTCTGCTGCCGTTGCTGACTTTAAAGTAAAAGAAAGACGAATTGAAAAGATAAAAAAACATAATCATTTACATTTAGAACTTGAAAAAAATATTGATATTCTAAATTATGTATCAAAACATAACTCTCTTAGACCAAAATTAGTTATTGGATTTGCGGCTGAGACAAATGACATTCAAGAGAATGCTCAAAAAAAATTAATTGAAAAAAATTGTGATTGGATAATAGCAAATGATGTATCCAATAATTCTATTGGTTTTGACTCTGATTTTAATGAAGTCTCAATTTTTTATAAAAATAAAGATATAAAAAATGAAAAACTTTCTATGAAAAAGAAATCTGAAATTTCAGAAGAAATAACAGATAGAGTTATTAAACAATTAAATTAAAATTTAATGGCAAGAGTATTAATCAAAAAATTAAACCCTGACGTAGAGCTCCCAGTTTACAAAACAAGTGGTGCTTCTGGTATGGACTTAATGGCCTTTATAGAAGAGCCAATTAAAATATCACCCAATACTTCATATTTAGTGCCTACAGGGATTTCTGTAGCATTTTCAGAGGATTATGAGGTACAAATTCGTCCTCGTTCAGGTCTTGCTGCAAGAAATAGTATGACCATTTTAAACACCCCAGGAACTATTGATAGTGATTATAGGGGCGAGATTAAAATTATTCTTTTTAATCATGGGAAAGAAGACTTTATAATTAATAACAAGGATAGAGTGGCCCAAATGATCTTAACTCCAGTTATTAAAATGGAATTCAAAGAAACAGATAGTTTACCAGATACTTTAAGAGGTGAAGGTGGATTTGGCTCAACTGGTAAATGAAAAGCCAACTGAATAAAAAAATAATTGAACGATTTTCAAGACAAATAGTGCTTAAAGATATTGGTATCTTAGGTCAAAAAAAAATTCTATCGTCTAGAGTTTTAATTATTGGTGCTGGTGGCCTTGGATCTCCAGTTACAGAATTTCTTTCAAGAGCTGGAATTGGATCACTAGGAATTGTTGATAATGATAGGGTGAGTCTTTCTAATTTACACAGACAAAGCCTTTATAACACATCTGATATTGGTAAATTTAAAGTAAAAATAGCAAAAGATAAAATTAAGAAAATAAATCCCAACACAAAAGTCACTATTTATAAAGTTAGATTAAATAATAACAATTTTAAAAAAATTATAAATGACTACGATTATATAGTTGATGGTTCAGATAATTTTACAACCAAATTTTTATTAAATGATTATTGTTTGAAGTTTAAAAAAGTTCTTGTGACCGGAGCAATTAGCAAATTTGATGGGCATATATTCACATTTAACTTTAAAAATAAAAAAGTTCCTTGTTTAAGGTGTTTTTTTCAAGAATCTAATATTCCAGATGATTTATTAAACTGTGAGTCTGAAGGTATTCTTGGAACTGTTGCTGGAATTGTTGGAACTATTCAAGCCAATGAAGTATTAAAAAAAATATTAAATATTGGAACAGGGCTTGATGGGTATATTTTTATTCTAGACTTACTTTATTTAAACTTTAGAAAAATTAAGATAAAAAAAAGAAAAAACTGTTTTTGCAAATGACAAAACAAATAAATATTTGGTTTTTATGTTTATTAATTTTGTTTATGCCAGTTGCAAGTGCTGATGAAATATTCTTATCTTTAAAAAACAGCAAAGTAAATGTGCGGTACGGACCGGGCAAAGAACATGCTATTAAATATATTTATAGGAAAATAAATTTACCTATAAAACAAATAGATAAAAAAGAAAACTGGAGAAGGGTTGTATTTTTAGACAATAATAGTGGATGGATACACTACAGTCAGTTAAAACCATCTAATTCTATTATTATTCTTGAGCGTAGGATTTTATTCAAGAAACCAGCAAATTTCTCTGAACCAATTGCAAGATTAGAAAAAGGAAGATTATTAGTTGTTAAAAAATGTGAGGGCAATTGGTGTAAGGTAACTACAAGTGATTACTCTGGCTGGATCAAAACTGAAAATATTTGGGGATCTATTAAATAAAATCACCTGATAGTGATTTAACATTATCTTCAGTTAATTTTGTTGTGTGTGCATATTCTTTATGATTAATTTCAAGATAAATGCTCACTTTGCCTAATTTAATTTGCTCAATTTGTTCATCATTTAATTTAAAATGAATAAATTGAACAGAAGAAGCTTTTCCTTCTGACGATGTTCTATCCACATCTGTTTCTGGTACTGCCTTAACCTCTTCATTATCAATTTTCATAAATATTTTTTCTTCTATTCCACCTACTTTGCCCAAAAAAGTTGCTCTAGAAACTGGATTATCAATTTCAAACATTAGTGTGGCCGTTAGTTCTTTTCCATTTGGAACTAATGGATTGTATGCAATTAATTCATCTTTTAACTGTTCGTCACCACCTTTTTCAATATGTAGCATTTCTTGAACTTGTGCCACCATAGTTTCAAAACTTTCGAAGTAAAAAGTTGCATAAGGCCCAAGAGCTATTCTTCTATTTTTTTTAAATTCAACAAGGTCTTTTCTAATTTGTTTCCTATTTTTTTCATAAATATCTGCAGGAATTAAATCTTCTTTTTCAATTTGTTTTTTTTCTTTGCTCATAATTACAACCTATAACTTTTTGCCATTAATTCGATGGGGTGTAGTGCCTCATCGTTGGCTATGTTTGTGTCTGTCTCTAATTGTTTTAAATGCTTGCCTGCTAAAGGACAATCAGAAGCCATGTATTTATTATTCTTTTTTTTAATTTGCCTCGCTGTTGGTGTTCCAACTTTTACTGCAAGATTGTGCGTTTCCTTCATAACCCCAAAAGTTCCACCGTGACCAGCACATCTTTCAACAACATCCATTTTAATATTGGGAATAAATTTCAGCATATCTCTAGATTTAATACCCATATTTTGTGCTCTAGCGTGACAAGCATTATGAACGGTCACTCCACCATCAATTTCATGTAAGCCATCAGCTAAGCCTTCGTTTTGTGCTATATCAACGATATATTCATCTATATCACTGGTGCTTTTTGAAAGTCTTTTAATATTTTCATCATTTGGCAATAATAATGGCCATTCAAACTTTAACATTAGACCACAACTGGCTGTAAGTGTTATAATTTCATAACCTTTGTCTACCCATTCCAATAAATCTTTGGATACTTTTTTTGCTTGCTGAACAACTCTTGGTAAATCTGCTTGTTCGAGATAAGGCATTCCACAACATCCTGGGTAAGCTTCTTGGACCTCGACACCATTTTTCTTTAAAACCTTTAAAGCGGCAACACCTGTATCTTTTTTATTAAAATTAACAAAGCACGTTGAATAAATTATAACTTTTCTATCTTTGGATGGTGCTTCACTATTTGTTGGAATATTATTTTTTTTAAAATAATTTGTAAATGTTTCTGAATTATAAGTCGGAAGCTTAACTCTCATATCAATTCCAGCAACTAATTCTAATATTTTTCTAAAGAATGTATTTTTAATGTTTGATGCCCAATTTATTAATGATGATAAAGCAACACCAATTTTTGCATTTCTATCAATTCGAGCTAATTGTGCGGGCACGATAGGTAATTTATTTAATTTTTTTTGAGCCGTTCTATATCTCAACATTAAATGAGGAAAATCTAAATCGAAATCATGTGGCGGAACATAAGGGCACTTAGTCATAAAACACATGTCACATAATGTACAGGCATCTACTACTGGTTCAAATTGCTCACTTTTTAAACTTTCTACATCTTCATTTTCTGACTCATCTATCATGTCAAATAATTTTGGAAAAGAGTCACATAAATTAAAACATCTTCTACATCCATGACAGATATCAAAGGCTCTTCTCATTTCGTCATCTAATTTTTTAGGATCTAAAAAATCAGGATGTTCAAAATTTATTGGGTGTCTTATAGGTGCTTCTGTGCCGCCTTCTTTACTCATATTTAAAATTTTAGGATTTAATGGTGGAGAAGAACCCCACCATAAATTAAGTCTTATTTACGCAATAGATTCTAATGTTTTTTGGAATTTACCTGCGTGTGATTTTTCAGCTTTTGCTA
>Ga0209709_10001647_pt1 | contig 20359 bp, 21 predicted proteins | sample ArcticOcean_MG_C_2_FD_187435 | JGI IMG/M metagenome (GOLD analysis project Ga0209709, IMG submission 187435) | Marine microbial communities from western Arctic Ocean - ArcticOcean_MG_CB4_136 (SPAdes) (version 2) | ecosystem: Environmental > Aquatic > Marine > Oceanic | place: Arctic Ocean...
GTGTTTCGATTAATAAAGATAGTTTAAAGAGTTATAAATTGGCTCTTGCTTCTGACCCAGTTAGTGCTTTTGGTGGAATAGTGTCATGTAATTTCAAAATAAATAAAACTCTAGCATTAGAACTTAATAAAACTTTCTTAGAGGTTGTCATTGCCAATGGCTTTGAAACTGATGCTTTAAAAATTTTGAAAAAGAAAAAAAATATAAGAATTATTGATGCATCAGAGTTTATGATGAAAGATTTAATAAGATTTGGTTCTGTGAATGAATCTATTTTAACACAATCTGGGGATTTAAAAGTATTTAAACCTAAAGATTTCAAAGTAGTTTCAAAACTAAGGCCAAATAAATCTCAGTTAAAAAATTTAATTTTTGCATTTAATGTTTGTAGATGTGTTAAATCAAATGCAATTGTACTTGCCAGTCAAGAAGCAACTTTTGGTATTGGTTCTGGACAACCCAGTAGACTTGATAGTTGTCAAATTGCTATAGATAAAATGAATAAATTTCAGAACTTAAAAGAAGATATTGTGGCAGCTTCTGATGCATTTTTTCCATTTGTTGATGGTATTGAAAAATTAGTACAATCAGGAGTTTCGGCTGTAATACAGCCTTCTGGATCAATTAGAGATAAAGAGATAATAAAATTTGCAAACCAAACTGGTACTATTTTAGTTTTTTCCAAAACAAGACATTTTAGACATTAAAAATTTGATCAATTTTAGCTGCTAAAATAAAATCATTTTCTGACAGTCCTTGTATGGCATGGGTGGTAATTATAATTTTAGCATACCCCCAACCAAATGAAATATCTGGATGATGATTTTCATTTTCTGATATTTCACCAACTTTATTTATAAATTTTTGACTATTAATAAAATTTTTAAAAATAAAATTTTTCTCTAAAAAATATATTTCTTTTTTATTTTTTTTTACTTCCCAACCATCAACTTTTTTTTGATATTTGTGAATTTCACTGATATCAAAAGGTAAAATTCCACCCTCACATGATACACATTTTTTATTAAGTAAATCATTCATTGACTAATATGTTTTAAAAATTTTTATATGTTTGTCGAATTTTTGTAGAATATTTTGTAACATAATTTTACTACTCATTTACACCAAAATTTGTTTAAATAAATTATAGATATTTATATATTTATATATATAAACAATTCAAATGTCTCTTGAGCTTTAATAATAATTTTAAGTGTAAAAAATAAATTTTATAGTATGAATAATGATTATTTTACTAACTATACTGAGGTTTTTTTAAAAAATATTAATGATCTTTCTAAGGCAGAAAAATCATTAAAAATATTAGAAAAAAAAATATTAAAAATTAAAAAAAGTAAAAGAACTATATTTTTTTTTGGTAATGGAGGAAGCGCTTCAATAGCAAGTCATTGTGCCATTGATTATGCTAAAAACTCTAATATTAAGACACAAGCATTCACAAATGGAGAAATGATAACTTGCTTGGCAAATGATTATGGTCACTCCAACTGGATGAAGGAGGCTTGTAAAGTTTTTATTGAAAAAAATGATCTTGTTATATTTATAAGCTCAAGTGGAAATTCAATGAATCATGTTAATGCAGCAAGATACTGTAAAAAAAATAAGATCTATTCATTCTCATTAACTGGCTTTAATAAAAATAAGTTAAGTAAAATTACCGATTTAAATTATATTGTTAGCTCAAAAAACTATAATCAAATTGAAAATGTGCATAGTTTTTATCTGTTGATGTTAATTGATAAAATATCATCTAAGAAAATAATATAAATGTTTCAAGAATTAATTATTTATACTTTTATTTTATTTATAGTATTTTTTTTTATTAACATCATTCTATTGAACATTTTTAAAATAAATGAAAAGTTTTTATTTTTAATCACCACTTCCTTAATAGTTTTATGGATAATTTTTGATGATATATATTTATTTAAGAACAAGATTAATGTTATATTACTATTTCTTTCTTTTAAATTAATATTCATAGAATTCTACTCACTTTTAAAAAGAGGTTTTACAATAACAATCATAAGATCTATTAAAAAAAAACTATTTTATCTTTCAGATATTGAAAAGTATTATTCTAATAAAAGAGGTCTTCATTGGATGTTAAAAAAAAGAATTGATGGAATTGTATTTTTAGGATTTATTAAGCTGAAAAAAAGAAGATATGAACTAACTCATCTTGGAAAATTTGCTTACTTTATAATTCTAATAACTACTAAAATTTTAAATATTAATAAATTTGGATGATAAATATACTTTTTACTTTTATAATATTGTTAATATTAACCATAAGAATATTAAATTATGTTAATACTAATTTTTTTAATCAATTTTTTTATTCATTAATTATTTTCATTTTATTACATTTTTATTTATATAAAGTAGAGAGCTTGTACTTTAACTCTAACATTTATATTCATTTATTTTTATATTTTTTGTTTTTTTTCTTTTATGCTGGAATTAGAAAGTCTATTTCTGTCAAAATGATTAATGATTTATATAAAAACACCTATACCTTTAATGCGTATTTTAAAATTTTTAAAAAAAATAGTTATGAGGATAGAATAGAAATATTAATCAATAACGGCTCTTTATTAAAGTATAAAGATAATAAATATTTTTTTTCTAAACGAATTTTAAAGTTTAGACTTATTTTGAAAAATATTCAAAAAATTTTTGGAATTAAAAACAGTGGATAAAATAGAAATTTCTTTTTTTGTCCCGTGTTTTAATGAAGAAAAAAATGTTGTTAACACTCTAAATAATATTGTTCAGTCAATAAAAGATATAAATTATGAAATATTAGTTTGTGATGATGGCTCAACAGATTCAACGAAAGAGCAAGTTGTTAACTTTAATAACTCAAGTGATGCAAACATTACTTTTATAGAAAATAAAAAGAATTATGGAATAGGTTTTTCATATTTTAAACATGCTCTAAAAGCGAAAGGTAAATATTATATCTTAATTAACGGAGACAATGTTGAGCCAGTAGAAACTATAAAAAAAATTATTAATCTTAAAGGTTCTGCGGATATGATAATACCTTATTTTGGTGCTAATGATAAAAGAACACTTAAAAGAAGAATTATCTCTATTTTTTTTTCCTCTATAATTAATTTAATAACTTTTACAAATATTAAATATTTTAATGGTCCGGTTCTTCATAAAACTGAAAATGTACAATTATATAAATCAAACACCTATGGGTATGGATATCAGGCGGAATTAATTTGCAATCTTTTATTACATAATAAAACTTATAAGCAAGTTGAAGTTTTAAATTCAGATAGACAGTGGGGAAATTCCAAAGCATTTAACGTGCTAAATATACTAAGCGTTAGTCATTCAATTTTAAATATATTTATTAACAAATTTACAAACACAATATATTCAATTTTTTTTAATAAAAAATAATGAGAGAAACAAATATCACCAGTTATGATAAAACAATAAATGTAAGAACTAACCTTTATTACCCTGCCAATTTTCAGCAGTTAAAAAAGATTTTTAATTTTGCAAAAAAATATAAAAAGAAAATATGTTTTAGAGGCAGTGCCCAATCATATGGTGATCAACCATTTTTAAAGTCAAATATTACAATTTCTAATAAAAGATTTAATAAGATAATTTATTTAAACGAAAAAAAAAATTTAGTTAAGGTGCAAAGTGGTGTTTTATTAAAAGACCTTCTAGAATATCTTTCTCTATATAATCTTACCCTGAAATGTATTCCGGGAAATGATAATATAACAATTGGTGGTGCCATATCCAATAATGTACATGGAAAAGATAGTCATAGAAATGGTTTTTTTTGTGATCATCTAGTTGAAATAGAAATCTTAAACAGTGAAAATAAGATAATAAAAATTTCAAAAAAAAATAAAAAATTTAAATTATATAGCGCCTCGCAAGGCCAATCAGGTTTTATTATCTCAACAAGTATTTGTGTTTATAAAAAAATATCAAATCATGTAGAGGTAAATAGGTTTTTTTTTAAGAACATTAATGAAATAAAAAAGATTATTAAAAAAATAAATCAATATCAATTTGGTTATATCTGGATTAACACTTTTTCAAAAAATAAATCTTTGGGCCAAGGGTATTTAGAAGTTGCGAATTATACAAAAAAGAATATCAAAAAGTATGATTTATTTTTTGTTAATTATTTAAAAATATTAGTTTTTTATTTAGTTAGATTTTTAAATATTCAGCGATATTTTTTTAAATGTACAAACTATTTTTATTTTTATTATCTTAAGAATATATCAAAAAAAAACATTGTTTCATTTGATAAATTTAATTTTCCTCATAAAAAAATACCAGATTTTTACAAATTCTTTTATCCACATGGATTTAATGAGATACAATTTTTTGTATCATCAGATAAAGCTATAAAGTGTATAAAGGAGTTTATTTTGTACACACAGAAATATGATTTAGAGAGTTTTATTGTGGGTATAAAACTCCATAAAAAAAATACTTCTTTAATTAATTCTTTTAAAAATAAAACTTTGAGCGTAGGGTTTGATTTAGATAATATAAAAATGAACATCTATCATTTGACTAATATTTCCTTAATTTTAAAAAAATATGCTTGTCACATTTACTTTGCAAAAGATTCAATCTTTAATTTTAAAAACCTTAGTAAGATACAAAAAAAAAACTATACAAGTTTTGCTAAAATTAAAAAAATCATTGATAAAAAAAGATTATTTTCTTCAAATCAAAACGAAAGATTAAAAAATGATTAAAGTTTATGATGCCCATATTTATTATGATGATTTAAAAACAAATTTTAAAAATTTAAAAAAATTAAATGAAGATAAAAAATTTAATTATATAATTAGTCCTCAATGCACTGTTGAATCTGAACCAAATAAGAGTGGTCTTATGTATCATATTCAGCCTTATTTATTATCAAATAAATTTTTATATTACTTTGCAATGTTTATTTCAAAAAGTTTTTATCAAAAAAATAAATTAAGATTCTTTTGGAAATTTTTTGTTGGTTTTAAAAATTATGAAAAAATCATTATACCCAATAACAAAGATCTATTAAAAAAAATTATAGATTATGATTTTATAAAAAGTTGGTTATGGATAAATCCTAAAGAAAAAGACTCAATTAAAGATTTTAATATTTTTTATGATAACCCTAAAGTTGCAGGAATTAAATTCCATAATTATTGGCATGACCTTGAACCAAGTGATCTATATCCCTTTTTAGAAAAAAATACTTATAATAAACCGGTCTACATAATTCTTAAATATCAAAAAATCTCACATATTTTAGAAATGATAATCAAATTTAATAAAACAAATTTTGTCTTTGGTTATGGTTGTTTTCCACATTATAGGCAGATTTGGAAAAGGATTAATAAGTTTGAAAACGTTTATATCGATGTATCTAGCAAACATCTTAACACTAAATTAATTAAGGAAATATTTAAATTTTTTAATTATAAGAAAATTATTTTTGGATCAGATTATCCTTATAATTTTCAAAAAAATAATAAATTTTCTTATGATTTATTTATTAATAGGTTTAAATTAGATAAATTAACAAACGAAGAAAAAAAATTATTTTATTATAATAATTTAATCAAGATATTAGATGAATAAAATTTTTTTAATTACAGGATCTAACTCAGGGTTAGGAATGGCAATTTCTAAAGAAATCTTAAAAGATACAGCAGATATAATTTGTGTATCAAAATCTAATCAAAAAATTTTTCATGATAACCTCTTATATATCAAATACGATTTGACTAATGAAATTACGAAAAAATTAATTCATACTATTAATAATAAATTAAAAAAATATAAAGAAATCAATATAATTCTAAATGCAGCAATAGATATAAAAGATAATAATAATGAAATTAATATAAATAACAATTTAAATCAATTGAAGATTAATTTTTATAATCAGTACTCTTTATTAATAAATATCTTAAAAAACAAAAAACAAAAAAAAATTAACTTACTTTTTGTTTCTAGCTTTAATGTATTATTATTCAATAGAGTAGATAGTATTGGTTATAATTTATCAAAATCATTTCAGTTTGAACTTTTCAAAAATTTAAAATTAAAATTCCCCAAGTATAACCCTAAAATAATATTTTTAGCTGGAATGAATACCAAAATGTATTCCAAGTCCTTAAAAAGATATATTTCTCAAAAAAGCTTAAAATATAAACTTAAATTATCGAATTCAATGAATGTAACTTTTGTAGCAAAGGAAATTATGATTTTTTTAAGAAATAAAAAAAAAGACGTGTTGTTTCTCCCAAAAAAATATAAGTTCGGTCTTATTTTAAATTATATATTTCAAATTTTAAAAATCTTAAAATGAATAAAATATTAAGTTCATCAATTCTCCTTAGAATTAAAAAGCAAAAAAAAAAAATTGTATTATGTCATGGTGTATTTGACATAGTTCATGCTGGGCACATTAAATACTTTAATGAAGCAAAAAAACATGGAGATTTATTAATTGTATCTATTACAAATGATCAATTTGTAAATAAAGGGCCCGGGAGACCGGTTTTTAAGATTAATGAAAGAGTTTCTGTATTGTCAAATTTAAATCAAATCGATTATATTTATATTAGCAATAATTTTAATTCTGAAAATATTATAAAGATTATAAAACCTAATTTTTATTGTAAAGGCCTTGATTATAAAAGTGCAAAACTAAACGATAAAAATTTACAAAAAGAAATCAAACAATTAAAAAAAAATAATGGAAAGTTTGTTATAATTAATCAACCGTTACAAAGCTCTAGTAAAGCTATCAATCAATCTAATTTACTATTTAATACTGAAACTAATAATTTTTTAAATGGTATTAGAAAAAAATACACCTTAGGAAGCATTAATAAAAAGTTAAAGGTAATTCAAAAGTTATCAGTTATGATCATGGGTGAAATTATAATTGATAAATACATTTATACCGAAGCCATTGGAAAATCTGGCAAAGATTCATTCTTAGTATTAGAGAAAAAAAAGGAAGACACGTTTCTTGGTGGCACTGGATATATGGCAAATGTACTTAGTTCATTTGTAAAAAATCCTACATTACTTTCTTTTCTTGGTACAGACAAGAAAGAGACAGCTTTTGTAAAAAAAAATATAAAAAAAAATGTAAAATTTAAATATTTTATTAAAAAAAATTCCACAAATTTTACAAAAACTAGATTTGTTGATATTTATTCAAAAAATAAAGTTTTGGGTGTCTATAATTTAAATGATCAGTTTATCAGTAAAAGTGAAGAGAATATTTTTATAAATACCTTAAAAGCAAATATTAATAAGTTTGATTTAATAATTTTATCAGATTATGGTCATGGAATTTTCACAGATAAAATTAGAAATATGATTCAAAGATATAAAGATAAGATATTTCTAAACACACAGATTAACTCATTTAATAGAGGCTACCATACGTTATTTAAATATAACAAAGTGAACACACTTGTTATCAATGAAAGTGAACTAAGATATGAATTAAGAAACAAAATTTCCACAGTAGAAGATTTGGTAAAAAAAATAAAACAAAAATTCACCTTAGAAAATATAATTATTACTAGAGGAAAATTTGGAGTCCAATTTTATAAAGGTAACAAAAAATATGAATGTCCAGCTTTTAGTGAAAATGCTCTTGATGCAATTGGAGCAGGAGATACTTTTCTGTCACTTATATCTATTTGTTTAAAAGCAAAAATAGATACTGATATTGCAATGTTAATTGCAAGCCTTGGAGCATCTTATGCAACGCAAAAAATTGGCCATTCAGAAGTTTTAAATTCTGAATATATAAATAAATCATTAATATACTTATTAAAATAATGAGAATTTTAATAACAGGAGGATGTGGTTATATAGGTACAGAACTAACCAAGAAACTATCCTTAAATAAAAAAAATAAAATTACAATTATTGACACTCAATGGTTTGGAAATAAGATTAAGAAAACTTCCAATGTTAAGATTAAGAAATTTGATATTAGAAATATTAAGAATTTAAGGGGTAAATTTGATTGTATAATTCACCTAGCTAATATTGCAAATGATCCAACGGTAGAATTAAGCCCAAATTTATCTTGGGAGGTTAATGTTCTTGCAACAATGAAACTTTGTGAATTTGCCTTAGAAAGAAAAATTAAAAAAATAATATATTTTAGCTCAGGTAGTGTTTATGGAATTAAAAAAGAAAAAAAAGTAACTGAAGATTTATCCTTAAAACCAATTTCTGTATACAACAAAACTAAAATGATAGCCGAAAGAATTTTTTTAAGCTATAAAGATAAATTACATATTATCTGTTTGAGGCCAGCAACTGTTTGTGGAGTTTCTGATCGAATAAGATTGGATATTACCATCAATAAACTTACATATGATGCAATAACAAAAAATAAAATTTTTGTTGATGGAGGATCACAAATAAGGCCAAATGTTTATATTCAAGATATTATTGATGTTGTATTTTTTTTTCTTAAAAAAAAATCGCTGAAACATAATATTTATAATGTAGGTTTTGAAAATTTTAGTGTTTTAGAACTTGCTAAAAAAATTGCATATAGAACCAATGCAAAAATTATTTTAAATAAAAACGTTGATCCTAGATCGTATAGACAAGATTCCTCACTTTTACTAAGTATAGGATTCAAGCCTAATTATTCTATTGATGATGCGATTAAAGAATTATGTATTTATTTTAAAAAAAAGAAAAATTTTACTATAGATAATTACAATATTAAGAAAATGATGAAATTAAATTTAAAATAACAATATGTTGAAGGAAATTGACCTACTTAAAAAGTATCCAAAGACTAAAAGAGATCTCACTAAAAGAGGTGATGAAAAAAATGAAGATGATCGAAAAATTGCTAGAAGATTTGATAAAGAATTTTTTGATGGTGACCGAAAAAATGGTTATGGTGGTTATTACTATAATCCAAGATTTTGGAAAGATGTAGTAAAAGATTTTATAGAATTTTATAACCTGACCAATAATAATAGAATTTTAGATGTTGGTTGTGGAAAAGGTTTTATGGTGCATGATTTTCTTAATTTTAATCCCAAATTAGATGTAGAAGGTGTTGATATATCCGATTATGCAATTGAAAATTCTATGCCGGAAGTTAAAAAAAAATTAAAAGTGGCCAATGCAAAAGACTTACCTTACTCTGATAATTCATTCGATTTAGTTATTTCTATAAATACAGCTCATAACCTAGAAATAGATGAATGCAAAAAAGCTATTTTAGAGATGGAAAGAGTATCAGCAAAACATAAATATTTAATTGTAGATGCTTATTCAAATGAACTTGAAAAAGATAGAATTTTTGCATGGAATCTAACAGCTAAAACAGTTTTAAGTTGTGATGATTGGGTAAAATTATTCAAGGAAATTGGTTATACAGGAGATTATTTTTGGTTTAAACCATGAGTAAATTAAATATTAAATTAATTAAAAAAATTCACCAAGATTCATCTAAAATTAGAATAGTTGAAGAAATAATTTCAAAAGAATATAAAAAGAATAGAATGAGATGCCCAACTCATCTATCGATTGGTCAAGAAGTTGTTGCAGCAACAGCTGGAAATCTTTCAATAAAAAAAGATTATTTTATAAGTTATCATCGATCTCATGCTCACTACTTATCTAAGGGTGGTGACGTAAAGAAATTTATACACGAATTACATGGTTTAAACACTGGATGCAGCAAAGGACTTGGTGGATCAATGCATTTAGTGGATCTTAAAAAAAATTTTTATGGAAGTACAGCAATAGTTTCAAGTTCCATACCAGTTGGAATTGGCCTGGCTCTTAGTAAAAAATTATCAAATGAAAAAGGTTTTGTTTTTATTTTTATTGGAGATGCATCAATAGAAGAGGGTGTTTTTTTTGAATCTTTAAATTATGTTATACTGAAAAATCTACCAGTTATATTTATATGTGAGAATAATTCTTACTCTGTTTATACTCATATTGTTGATAGACAACCGCCTAAAAGAAAAATCCACAAACTAATTAGTGCATTTGGAATTAAGACTGCTTTTGCCAATCAATCTAGAGTTATATCAATGATTAGCACTTTAAAAAAAACTATAGAATATTCAAGAAAATACAAGAAACCATCTTTTATAGAAATTAAAAATTTTAGATATCTAGAACACTGTGGTCCTAATTATGATGACCATTTGAATTATCGAAATAAACAAGATTTATATTTTTGGAAAAAAAATGATGCTTTAAATATTTTAGAAAATTATATTCTAAGAAATAGAACTTCTAAATTTAATATTGAAAATATGAAAAACAATTTTTCAATTAAAATAAAAAAAATTTTTGAAGAAATATATAATAACAAAAAATCAAATAAGATTAATTTAAAAAAGTTTGTTTTAAAATGAAAAATATGAAATTTTCAGAAAGTATTAATTTAGCATTAGATAGTGCACTTAAAGAAAATAAAAAACTTATTTGCTTTGGTCTAGGAATTAATGATCCAGGAAGATTTTTTAATACAACTAAAAATTTATATGAAAAATATGGTAAAGATAGAGTATTTGAAACGCCAACATCTGAAAATGCTATGACGGGCATGGGTATCGGTCTTGCAATTAATGGATATCCTTGTGTTATGATGCATCAAAGACTTGATTTTTTTTTATTAGCAATGGATCAATTAGTCAATAATGCAGCTAAATGGCACTTTATGTTTGGTGGTAAAAAATCTGTTCCGATAACTATACGATTAATTATTGGCAAGGGATGGGGGCAGGGACCTACTCATTCACAAAGCTTACAAAGTTGGTTTGCACATATTCCTGGCTTAAAAGTCGTAATGCCATCGTTACCATCGAATGCATATTCATTATTAATCGAGAGCATTAAAGACCCAAACCCCGTTATATTTCTTGAACATAGGTGGCTGCACGATGTTGAGGAAAAAAGTGTTAATATTAAAAAATCTTTAATTGGTAAGGCTGAATTAATTTCTAAAGGAAAAGATTTAACAATTATAACATACTCTTTATCAACAATAGAAATAATGAATCTCAAGGTACTTATTAATAAAAACAATATTAGCTATGATCACATAGATTTATTATCCATTAAACCTCTCGATTTTAAAAAAATAAAAAAATCGATTTTAAAAACTAAAAAAGTGTTTATTCTTGATAGTATTTCTAACCCAATATGTTCTATAGGTTCGGAAATCTTATCATTAATATCTTTAGACAATGATATTAAGCTATCAAAAAAACCTGTTTTATTATCACTGCCTGATATTTCAAGCCCTACTAGTTTTGATTACACTAAAAAATATTATATTTCAGATAAAAAAATACTAAATGCTATTAGCCTTATTTCTGGAAAAAAAATAATTAAAAATAAAAAATCTGGACTGCATGACATACCCAATGAAAATTTTAAAGGACCCTTTTGAATGAAAAAAATTTTTATTTTAGGTTTAAATAGTTTTTCAGGGTCTTATTTTGCAAATCACGCATCACAAAAAGGTTATAAAGTTTTTGGATGTTACAGGACAGAAAAAAGAAATCTTTTACTCCCATATGATAAAAATTCTATCAAAAGATACAAAATTGATTTTAATAAAAAAAATGACGTTATTAAAACAATTAAAATTCTTAACAAAATAAAACCAGATTTTTTAATAGATTTTGCTTCCATATGCCATGTTAATGAAAGCTGGAAATATCCAGAAAAATATTTTAAAATAAATGTCTTGTCAAAAATTTTACTATTTAAAAATAATTTTAAATTTCTTAAAAAAGTCATTTACATTTCAACTCCTGAAGTTTTTGGTAATCAAAAAAAATTGTTAAAAGAAAATTCAAATAACTTTATTCCTAGCACACCTTATGCTCTTTCAAAATTAACTGCAGAAACTTTTTTGAAATCTAAAATGAACAATAAGGAATTGCCTTTAATTATTTGCAGATTTTCTAATTTTTATGGTGTGGGACAACCTATGTACAGATTAATTCCTAAAATAATATATTGTTTAAATAAGAAGATTAAATTTCCTGTTGACGGTAATGGTGAGTCCAAAAGAAATTATATTCATGGAGATGATTTTTCAGACGGTATTTTAAAAGTAATAAACAAAGGTGAAATAGGGAATACTTATCATTTCGCGAGTAAAAGTTTACATTCTGTAACAGATATAATTAAGTTGATATGCAATTTTAAGAATTTTAATTTTAAAAAATTTGTAGTTTTTAAAAAGGATAGAAAATCTAAAGACTTTATCTATAAACTAGATACTAAAAACTCTATTACAAAACTTAAATGGAGACAAAAAAGCAACTTTAAAAAATCTATAATTGATATAATCAACTTCTACGATAAAATGTACAAAGATATAAAAAATAAAGATTTTAAAAAATTTATTTAAATTATGAAAACTTATCTATCAAAACAATATAAAAAAACAAAAGTTCCAAAAATAAACCACACATATCTTGTTGAACAATTTTCTGATTATTCGAAGATTTTTAAAAAAATTGAAAAAATTGTTAAAAAAGGTGACTATACGCTTGGAGAAGAAGTTAATATTTGTGAAAAAAAATTTGCTAAGAGAACTGGAGCCAAATTTGCCATCGGTGTTGGTAATGGTACTGATGCTTTATATTTATCTTTAAGAGCTTTTAATATTGGATATGGTGATGAGGTTATTTTACCTCCATATTCATTTATCGCAACTTGTGCAGCAATTCATAATGTTGGCGCTAAGCCTGTATTTGTTGATATTAAAAATGATTATAATATTGATGAAAATATTATTGAAAAAGCAATTACTAAAAAAACAAAAGCAATAATGCCTGTTCATTGGGCAGGTAGATCTTGTGAAATGAGCAAAATATACGCCTTAGCTAAAAAATATAAATTAAAGATTATCCAAGATACATCCCATGGAATTGATGCAAAATATAAGAAAAAACATTTAATAAATTTTGGAGACATTTGCACATACAGCATGCACCCTTTAAAAAATTTAAATGTCTGGGGCGACGGAGGCTTTATAGTAACAAATAATGAAAAGTTAGCAAAAAAAATGTCATTACTAAGAAATCATGGATTGATAAATAGAAATGAATGTGAGTTTTTTGGATATAATTCCCGTCTAGATACAATTCAGGCTGCCATTGCAAACTACAAAATGGATAATAAGTTAAACAATATAACTAAAAAGAGAATTGAAAACTCAAAATTATTTGATAAATTTCTTCAAGATATTCCAGAAATAGATTTGGTAAAAAGAGAAAAGCATTTAGTAGAAGTATTTCATTTATATCATGTAAATGTTAAAAAAAATAGAAATAGTCTAATGAATTATTTATTAAAAAATAATGTTGATGCTAAAGTTCATTATCCTATCCCGATGCATTTACAAAAAGCTGCAAAATACCTTAAATATAAAAAGGGAGATTTTCCTGTAGCGGAAAATTTAGCAAATATTTCTTTATCTTTACCAGTTCATGAGTTTATTAAAACAAGTGATATAAAATATGTTTCAAGTTTAATAAGAAAATTTTACTCTTAGAAATATGCAAAAAAGTAAAGCTGCTGTTTTATTTAAAAAAAAATTAATAAAAATAATAGATTTAGAAATACAGGATCCAAAAATTAATCAGGTCTTGGTAAAAAACATATATGCATCAATTTGCGGTACCCAGCTGGGAGAATGGTTAGGAAAAAGGAATAATGAAAAAATTATGCCAAACTGTTTTGGCCATGAGTCAATTTCAAAGGTAGTAAAAATTGGGTCTAACATTAAAGGCTTAAAAAAAGGCGATATCGTTTGTGGTAGCTGGATTAAAAAAAATAGTTTAGATTCAGGGGGCACTAAATACCATTCTAAAGTCAATGGTTCATTAAAAGAAATTAATGCTGGGCCAATTAACACTTTTTCAGAATATTCACTAATTTCACAAAATAGACTATATAAAATCTCAAAAAAATTTTATCCTCATTATACCTTAATGGGATGTGCATTTATGACAGCATTTAATATTTTTTACGAAAATAAGATTAATAAAAAACATAAAATTTGTATTGTTGGTATGGGTGGGATTGGTTTTACTGCTTTAATTATTGCTAAAAATTTAGGTTTAAAAAAAATATCGTGTGTAGATAAAAATAACAAAAAATTTGATTTAATAAAAAAAATATTTAAAAGTAAGGATATTAACTTGACATCACCCGATAAAATGAAAGATGAAAATTTTGATTTTGTTATAGATTGTGTTGGAATCCAGGATATTTTTGAAAAATTTTTCAATAAACTCAATAAATTTGGTGGCAAATATGTTGTAGTGGGAAATCCAAAGTTCAAAACTACATATACTTTAAAAAGCTGGGATATAATAATAGGTAAATCAATATGTGGATGTTGGAACAAAAAAGAGTTTTTTAATAAAAAATTTTATTTATTTTTCAATAAATTTAAAAAATTTAAAAATTTAAATAAAATTTTCGATAAAAAATATAAGCTTAATCAATTAAACAGTGCCTTCAAAGATTTATACGATGGAAAGGTTCTAAGACCATTAATAAAAATTTAAATTTTTTTTAATAAAAATTTAAGTATACTTGGAAATAAAGCCATAAATTTCATGATTATAGAATTATAGGAAAGATATAAATTATTTTTTTTAAGTGGTAGATTTTTGATAATTTTATAGGCAACATTATCAGAATTTTCATATTTATCATTAGTATGGTTTATTGAAAAATCTCCATAACATTTTGGTTTTAAAAGTTTTGAATTCATTCGATTTGGATATATTTTTGTTATTGTAATAAATTTTCCAAGTTCTTGGGATAAGCTTTCAATATAACGATCTAGAGCAGATTTAGTTAAGCTATATAAAGATTCATTGGGTATACCAAACTCTGAAGCTCCAGAACCAATAAAATTTAGGTGTCCTGTGGAATTTTTATTCATTATTTTGATTATAGTTTTTGATGTTAATATTAATGATGTTAAATTTATATTGGTTATTTTTTCCACTTCTTTACTGGGGATATCATATATTTTTCCTGCTACATTATTTGCCGCACAATAAAAATATATTGAAATTTCACTATGTTTTTTATCAATACTTTCACAAAATTGATTTACTTCATTTAAAGATGAAAGATCAACTTTGTATCCAATTATAGATTGAAGATTTTTCTTACTACAGATTTCTATCAAATTATCTAATTTAGACTGATCTTTTCCTACGATAATTAAGTTTGTTTTGTAATTAGAAAATATTTTTGTCAAAGACTCCCCCAAACCTGAGGTCGCTCCTATGATTATAATTGTTTTATTTTCAATATAATTTTTAATTCTAAATTCCATTAAAAGTTTTTTATTCATATTAACTTAACTTTTATCTAATCTGTTTTGTTATAACTCCAGATTTACCATAATCTAACATTTTTACTCTTGGTGCATATTCAATGTTTAAATTCATCCCAAAATTATTTAAATACTTTACATGCTTTTCTATTCCACGATAGTGAAAGCTTGATATAAAAACATCACATTCTTTGTTATCAATAATTATTTTTTTTAAGTTTGTTAAATTTCCCTTATCTTTTGAATATATAGCAGACAATCTTTTTATAGGCCGATCATATTGTGCGTACATTTTGATAGAGTGTTTGGTTATTTTTTCCCACATTTGCTTGCCATTATCATTAAAGTATAAAGGCACACCTTGGCAATTTTCAGTGAAAGACTGTTTGATGACCCAGTTAATATTTTCTTCACTATTTTTTGTATTCTTAAAACTATTAAAATTATATATAGTAATAAAAATTAAAAATAAAACCATTAAAGCACTGTTCATCTTATAATTAGAAAATTTGGTATACAGATAGCCAGCAAGAAGAACTGCTGAAGGGAAGATAACTATAAGATTTCTATGTGTTACTATTGGTATCCTTAAGGAAATTAAAGCTGATATTATTAGTAGCACTACAGCGGGAAACGTAATTTTTACTATATCTAAGTCAATAGAAAATTTTTTACTATAATTTTGATTAAAAAGTTCCTTTAAACTATACCTATACCAAATTGATAAAGTAATCATTATTAAGAATATAACTGACGGTGCTGACCATTCTAGGAAAACCCTATAATACCATTTTTGAAAAGAAAGCCAACCTATATGATTTATATTATTCGATAAGAAGATAGAAAAATAAAAAAGAATTAAAAAAATTATTATCAAAGTTAATATTAAGGTTAGATAAAATTTATTTTTTTTGAAATCTTTTTTGTATATATTGATAGTAATCTGTACAGCCATAATGCTTAATGAGATCATGAAGCCATAAATATGAAAAAGTGATACTATTAATACAGATATGAAAAAAATTACTTTTTCAAAATTATTCAGTTTACTAATTAATGATAAGGAATGTAACAAAAATGAGAAGCATAAAATTAAAAAATACATTCTTAATTCCAAAGAATAATAAAAGAAATAATAACTAGATAATAGTAACAAAGATATTAATGAAATATTAATCTTAGGATAATTTTTTTTTAGAATTTTAAAAGCATACAATAATGGAATTAACCCTAAGAAATTAGTAATTCTTAACAAGTAGAAATGGTGTTCATTTAGAGTGTTTGTTATTTCACTTAGGGGGTTAAAAAATCCTATTAAGTAAGCATATAAAGGTGGGTGTAATGTTTTCTTCAAAGTTTCAATTAAACCTATATGAAATATATTTTCACTATCTGCAATTGATGCTACCTCATCAAACCAGAAAGGTTTATCTAAACTTAAAAAAATTGTGATTGTATATATTGCTAAATTTATTATTAGAAAAACATTTATGATCTTACTATTCATTATTTATTTTATGATTAATATAAAAAAAATCAATAAATTCTTTAAGTTAATTGATAAGTCAACAACAGCTACGACTATATTTTAAAATATCCTCATCAAATCTACAATATTGATATTGAGTTTTTATATAATTAAAGTTATGCAGGAGTATGAAAAAAACTATTTGTTTTGATATTGATAATGTAATTTGTAAAACAATTAATTCTAATTATAAAAAATCAACACCTATCATAAAAAACATCAAATACATCAACGAACTCTACTTAAGTGGATATATAATAAAAATTTTTACAGCAAGATATATGGGTAGAAATAGTGACAACTTATTAGCTGCACAAAAAAAAGCAAAAAAAATTACAATTAATCAATTGAAAAAATGGAATGTTAATTATCACAAAATATTCTTTGGTAAACCATCATCAGATCTTTATATAGATGATAAAAATTTAGGTTTTAAAAATAATTGGATTATACAATTGAACAAGGAATTGAAAAAAAAATTGTAAAATTAATGATATTTAAAATATCTTTTCAAGATCATGACATTTATTTGGTGCTACTGTATGCACCCACTCTTTAGTCAAATCTTCTTTAGTTATTTAATCTTTAGTCGTTCCAAAGACTGCTGTCTGCCCTTATGCTTTCTTATTGTACTCATTCTATTTTCTCCTTCGGTTAGGAGACTTCACTGTGATTGAGTGTGACTTAACTGTGACCTCAATAGTGGTTCGGGGGGGAGTGGAGCGGGTCAAGGGAATCGAACCCTCTACCTAATCGTTGGCAACGATTCGCTCTACCAATGAGCTAGACCCGCTTATAAAATAGTATAAATAGACGTTTTTTATAATTCAAGCAATAATTAATTATTGATTAAGCCATTCATATTTATCCTGAAAATTTTTTAGTATGTAATAATACGGCCTATACTTATTTTTATCATAGTTATGTAGGCCATTTCTAATTTGAAGATTGCTTGCTGTAGATGTAAAAAAATCTTTTCTTTTATAAAATTCTAGGGCCTTTTTATCCCACTCTAATCCACAAAATTCATAAATATTTTTTGCTATTTCTTCTTTATTAAAAGTCAGCTCCTCAAGTTTTACAGAAAGTATTTGATTTGGATATTTTTTTTTAAAAAATTTGATTATTGCTAGATAATTGTTTGTGTATTCTAAAATATCTTCTAGTGAATGAGACCAAGAAATTTTGGACAAAAATTGTTGATAAATAGCTAAAATATTATCTATTGTATTTCTAGAGGTATTAATAAATTTTGCTTTCGGAAAAATTTTTAAAATTATTTCAATATAAAAAAAATTTTCTAATGATTTTTCTATAAAAGTATTATTTTCTAAGCTAGATGCTCCCAGATTATCTAGTGCAATTACAAGTTTACTACAAATTTGTCTAGAGTCTAATGATGACATTATTTTTTTTGGTGTAGTAATAACTGACCAATTTATCAAGTTAGTTTCACCAAGATTTAAAATTTTTTTTTTTCCTGATGATAGAATTGCCTCTACAACTGTTGAGCCTGATCTTGGAAGCCCGATGATAAATATTGGTTCTAAATTTTTTAAATTGTCAGTAATTTCTTTCTCAAATTGAAAGTTCAAAGTATTATAATTTTTTGGCATAATATCTAACCAATAGTTTCTTGATTGTTGCTTAATATTTGCTTTATCTTTAAAGGCATATTTGTGTGCTAACTCCAAATTTTCGATTTCCTCTTTGATATTTTTTTTTCTTCTATTGTGTTCTGCTAATAAAAAAAAACCTGCTGCCATGTTAAAAGGCTCTAATTTTTTTATTTTTAGAATTTGAGATATGTACTCAATTTTTTGCTCATCTATAAAATCTGGTTTAATTTTGCTTAAATTATAATAAATGGATAAGTCATCTGGTGATAAATTAATTCCATCTAGATAATACTTTTCTGCATTATTTTTATCTCCAATTCCTTCATAAAGAAAAGCCAGATTAGTAATTGCTATTAAATAATCTTTTTTTATATTTATGGCTTTTATATAACTGTCTTCTGCTAATTTAATATCACCTTTTTTTAAGTATAAATTTGCTAATTGATTAAGCGCAATATGATTTTTGTTATCAAATTCTAAAAAACTTATTAGGTATTTTCTAGCATTATTAATATCATTTAATTGAAAATAAATTTCATAAAGCATGAAATATATTCTTTTATCAAATTTTGGATTTTTGATAAGATTTAGAAAAATAGTTTTTGACTCTTCAAATTTTTTCTCATTAAACAGTTTAAAAGCTTTTTTTACTTTATCTTCTAAGTTATTCATCATTGCAAATACCTTATTTAAATACTATTAAATATAAATAAAAATGATCAAACTTCCAAATATTATTCCAGTTTTTCCTTTATCAAATTTTATACTTTTTCCAAAAACATCTGTACCATTAAATATATTTGAACCAAGATATATAGCAATGATTGACGATTCTATGAAGACTAATAAAATGATTGGTTTGATACAGCCCAAGAAAAATAATATCAATGCTATTCATGATCTCTACGATGTTGGTTGTCTTGGTAAAATTACTAGTTTTAAGGATACATCTGATGGTAGATATCTGATCGATCTCAGTGGTTTAACGCGCTTTAAAATAATTAAAGAAATTAATGATCAAAAAGCTTATCGTACTTGTGAGGTCACTTTTGACAATTATGCAGATGACCTAAATATTCAAAAACAAGAATTAAAATTTTCTGATTTAAAAATAATTTTTAAAGACTTAAAGTTATTATTTGAAAAAAAAGGTTATATTATCAACTGGAAATCTTTAGAAAAACAAGATTTAAATGAAACTATAAATGCACTTGCTATGGCCTCCCCCTTTTCATTAGAGGAAAAACAAATCTTGCTAGAATGTCAAAATTTAGAAATTAGAAAAGATAAAATAGCAGAAATATTAAATACTTATAATTACGATAACTTCAACAACATAACCATCCAGTAAATCTAAAAATTTATTCCTTTATCAGCAAACTTAATTAAGAGATTATTAAAATTTTTATTTTTTCCAATAGTTTTTAAAATTTTATTTATATTTTTATTTTTTATTTTTTTTTTAATATTAAAAAACTCATAAATAAAATCTATTCCATTTGAAAAAATAAAATTCTCATTTCTAGTTTGCTTTTCAAAATCGGTTAAAATTAAGGCATCTATATGCAAACCTAATTCGGTTTTGCTTTCAATAATTTTAGATAAAGCTTTTATATCTCTGATAGTCATATTAAAGCCCTGACCTGCCAAAGGATGTATTCTATGAAGTAAATCCCCAAAAGCTAAAATATTTTTATGATGATAGTTTCTTAAATTTGAAGAACTTAACTCAAAGCTATTTAATTTATCAATTTTATTAATTTTATATTTAGGGTTATTTTTGTTAATTAAATCTAT
>Ga0209709_10001650_pt1 | contig 20347 bp, 18 predicted proteins | sample ArcticOcean_MG_C_2_FD_187435 | JGI IMG/M metagenome (GOLD analysis project Ga0209709, IMG submission 187435) | Marine microbial communities from western Arctic Ocean - ArcticOcean_MG_CB4_136 (SPAdes) (version 2) | ecosystem: Environmental > Aquatic > Marine > Oceanic | place: Arctic Ocean...
AGAGTTCCTTTTAGCTTGTCACTGACTAAGTAAGCTAACGAATCGAACTTCTTTCCGAAGGAGACGATAGACATAAATTCCTGAGAGTAACGATCACACAAATCGTTAAGCATCTTCATCTCCCTCGCGAAAAAGACTCTCCTCCCCTTATCGGGGACTTCGATTAATCGGAAGATTATCTCCCTCTTGTTAAGAGGTTTAGGCTTACTCACGCCACAGACTAGCTGTGGGCCAAATCATGGTCAACCATTTTTTTGACTAAATCAAGAAAACTGCTTTTAGGCTTCCAGCCTAAGTCTATACGGGCCTTTGACGAATTGCCCCATAACAACTCTACTTCAGCAGGACGGTAGAAATCTGGATTTATTTGCATCAAGACTTTTCCTTCGTGAAGGTATTTTTCATCCACGCCCTTCCCTACCCACTCGCATTCTTCTACCGCAAAACCTGCGAAGTTGAAAGCCTCTTCGACGAACTCCCTAATAGAGTGCGTCTCGCCAGAAGAAAGGACATATTCTTTTGGATCTTCTTGATTAAGCATCAACCAAATCCCCTCCACAAAATCTTCGGCATCACTCCAATCCCTTTTTGAATCAATATTACCTAATTCTAAAGGAAAGAACTCTCCGCTTGGGTATTCGTTTTTTATCCTAGCTACATTCGTACTGATCTTACGAGTAACGAACTCTTCTCCACGGCGAGTCCCTTCATGGTTAAACAACCAACCTTGGATAGCATAAAGACCATAAGAATCCCTCCAGACCTTGACAAGCTGTCTCGAAGCTGATTTGGAGGCTCCATATGGACTGCGAGGTCTTGAAGGGTGTAACTCGTCTTGAGGAGCAGTAATGACATCTCCAAACTCCTCGGATGAACCCGCTTGATAAAACCTGCATTCGGGGTTGTGTAGCCTAATAGCTTCAAGAATATTTAAAACAGAAGTGCAGTTGGCTTCCCAAGTTTGTAAAGCGAAATCCCAACTACTACCAACAAAGCTTTGAGCAGCTAGATTAATAAAATATTTAGGCTTTAAAGACTCTATTGTCCTTGAAATTAGATTGGTATCAGTTAAGTCAAAATTTATCAATTTAAATCTTTCATTACTAATATGGCAAATATTCTTGTGATTATAAACACTTAATCTACGAACACAGCCGAAAACGACATAGTCTGTTTGTTCTAATAAGTAATCAGCCATGTGGCTCCCATCTTGACCAGTAACTCCAGTAACAACGACACATTGCCGCCCATTAAGCCATTTTTTAGCGTCTTCAATATTTAGTATATTCATATGGTCTATTTTTTTACCGTAATATTTTTCTTTAAGATTGTCCTTCAGTATATTCATAATATTTATTAATTATTTCTGGATGCTCTCCGTAAAATGGAAATACTCTACATCCAAATATATAGGTTTCGTTGTTTAATTTCCAATCATTAAACAACTTGAGTTTATCTGGGTTGTGGTAGAACTTACTTTTAAAAATAACTTGATCTTCGCTCACATAACTATAGTGTTCTAGCTTTATCCCTTTTTCTAAAGTCTGATATTTTGTTATGATTTTTTTATATTCATTAAAATGCATATCAGGTGGTTCGTGAGAGATCCATTTACTTTTTTTATTGATTTTAAAAATTCTCCTCCAAGGAATTTCGTTGGCCCAAACACCATCAGATCTTTCGTCTATACAGTGATTGAAGTCTCCCCAAAAATGATTCGCAAAAAAGTCCACTCTCGACGGCAATTCTGATTGTAAAATCGAAAGGATTTTAAATGTATTTTCTTCTGTATAGAATTCGTCAGCGTCTACCTGCCATATATAATCTGCTTCATAAATTGGCGAGTCTTCATAGAACCAATAATTTAACATATTGGTTTTTCCATCCCAAAACCCATCAGCTTCTTTAAAAAAGAATTTAGGCTTGTCTCTAATATATTCTTTAATTATTGAGCATGTATTGTCAGTAGATTTCCCGTCTAATGTGAATTCTGATGTGTCTCCATCCCAATAATGGTTTATTGCTTTTGTGGCTCCTTCTGTGATGAACACATAATCTGCTATGTCATTTGCTTGCTCAAGCCATGCGAGTAACATCTTGTCAGGCAAATGTTTTTCTCCATTAAAAATTATTGTTTGTATTGCTATTTTCATTTTTCAAAAATACAGTATCCATTTCTGATATACAAATTATCTACTATAACTTTCCGCGTTTTAAGCAAATCTTCTCTTGCCATAAAATTTTTAATTGTTGGCGGTCTAGTATCATCAAGAAATATGATTTTCGATCTATCTTTTAAGATCAAATATTCTTCCCAACTAGAGTATTCACCACCATCTAAAATTAAAAAATCTATTTCTTTTGGAATTTGATCTAAAACATTTTTACAATTATTGATGTTCTTTAGATCTTCATTATACCATGATAATTTTAAATTTTTATTATAATCATTAAAAAAAGAATCGTACAATGAGTGAAAATCTATTAGTTCATCGCTTATATAGCCGTTGATAATAGAAACTTCTTTTTTGTCTCGGTAAAAGTCGAAGGAAAAATCATACATTTCTTTCCACGTTTCCAGAGAGGTTAATGTTTTTTCTGTATTTTTAATAGATTCATAAACACAAAAAGTAGATCCCATGCCATTCCAAGTTCCTATTTCCACAATAGTATTAACGTCTTCTCTTTTGCATATATTTTTAATATGTAAACCAGCTTCATCATCTAAATTTATTTGCCCCCTCATGTTATTTATAGCTTTTTTGTTCTTTTATTAAAGAATTCGTGATATCGTTTATTTTATTTTTTAGAGAAAACCGATGATCATTCACTTTATATACTTGTCTAGCAAGGTCAATAAACTGGATATTAAATTCGTTTAGTTTTTCGAGTATCCTTAAATCGTCTTCAATGATCCATAATTTATTATTTGTTAAATAGAGATCATTGAAAATTTCGCTAATATCAGCCTGATTTAAAAAAAAAGATGCTTTTTTATCTAAAATATCGAACTCTTGTTCTACGTATTTTAGCTTGTTATCATCAATGATTTTTTCTTTTTTAATCTTTAAAATTGATAACTTATCCAAAAGCTCTCCAACGCTAATTTGTATTTCAAGCATATTAATTAATGACTTTATAGGTGTTAAGCCCCTTAGTATTGTAAAATTCAGAACAATATTTTACATAATTATGATAAAATAATTTTGGCTTATTAAGTTTGTATTGATTTATTAAACATTTCAAACTTGATTCCATTACATGAATTTCTTCAGCATTTTCAAATAAGGAGATTAAATTAAATAAACTATATTCTTTTGGATTGTTAATAATTTTGAAATCTTTTTTTATTTTGCTCATATCTAAATCTCCATGAATAAATATATAAGGCTCATTATTTGGGTTTAAATCTTTTAAAATAAAAAGCTCTTTCTCCATGTCCCTTTCTAAATAAAAATTATCAAATTTAGAAGAAAAAAGCAAATCTACCATTTTATAAAATTCGATATCAAAAGGTTCAGATGATTTATTCATATACAAATTTTCGAATCCTATTTTTAGCACATTAAAATTGTTTTTTATTATAATCGAATCAGCTTCTTGATCTGAAGATACAGGGATTGTGTTTAAATTTTTTAGATCTCTATACATGTATTTCACATTAGCTTCGTTATTGGCGTAACAAAATAAATCTACAGAACCGTATCTTTTATAAAAATTTCTCACTAATCCATTGCATATAATATGATCTCCAAGCCCCAGATGATGATATATAATCATATTATTCATTTGTTTTATTTTAATCGTCTTGTATATATATCTATACAGAATGGGCTTTTCATTTTGATTGTTTTTTGATTTCTATGAAAAATGATGGACATCCATCATCAGCTATAAATTTTATTTCTTGATTAAATTTATTACAGAAAGCATCAACAGCGTATTTTACTCCATAATGATAATCATGACCCATAATTATTCCTCCATTTTTTATTTTATGATATGAATAAAAAATATCATCATAGACTGCTTGATCTGTATGATCTCCATCTATATAAATAGCATCAAAAAAATCATTTTCAAAACTTTGCAAAAAAGGAACAGAAGCTGATCTGACTAAATGAACATTATTATTATCTTTATATTTTTGATAAAGATTTAGATAGACTGTTTGCATATCTTCTATTTCATAATGATTTTCTCCATCTTTATTTCCTGATCCATATTTACCTAGCCATATGTCAACAAGATATAAATTTTTAGGATTAACTTTTTCTAGAATTTCTTTTGCGAAATCCCCTACAAAAACACCAATTTCTAAAAAATTACAATTTTTGGGAATCAATTCTAAAAGTTGAGATCTAGTTTTATAATGTGTGATATTATTCATTTGTTTTATTTTAATCGTCTTGGATATATATATCTATCGAAATTATTTTTAAAATCTCCTAAATATTCATTTGGGTAAAAAACGCGAACTGATTGGTAATCGCCGAAACGCAAATCTATTGATTCGTTAAATTCTGGATAGATATTATTCTTAATGGCTTCTATAGATAATATAGACTGGTCATTTCTGTGATACAAGCAATCTGAATTATCTGGTTTGTATATAGATGGATTTGGCCCACTAATATTTTCATCTAGACATAGATTTAGAATATTGTTTATAAATTCTTTATTTTTTGCAGTATTTTTATAAGCTTGAAAACCCGCCCAAATTTGAGAGTTATTTAAATAATTATCACCATCCAATTGCTCTATGCACCTTTTTGTAGTCCAATTTTTTATTGGAAATTGACCATCTTTATATCTCAATAATAAACAATCATTAAAGTAAAAATTTGGAATGCTTGATAATGATTTATTTATATAGTGAGTTGAGTCTGTGTATATAACATTTTCATTTTCTAAAAAACTATCTAATATAGCCCAATATTTATATGCAAATAAATATGGATTATTAAGATTTTTTATATCTTTAGGTATCTTTTTAACAAAGATAAAATCTGGTATTTGAATATTTATTACATCATTACCAAATAGGTAAATTGTATATTTTATAGAATCATCAATTTCAAATGAACTAGTCAAACATTTAACAGCTTTATCTAAAAATTTTTGATTGCAAGATGTAATTAAACTAGTCATTTATATTTATTTATAAAATGTATTGGAGGCGGATTTTTTCATACTCTTCCAGAGCTTTTTGAAAAGTTTCTTTTTTTCTGGATATAGAATTTGGATTATTATAATATAAACCTAAAATTTCATTAATCTTGCCGAGTTTACCGCCTCCTTTTAAAACTCTAAACCACATTTCGTAATCCCCAGCCGAGAAATAAGATGAATCAAAATCACCAAATCTATCATGTATAGATTTTCTCCAAACAGGTAAACAATGTGGGGAGTTATGTCTTAGCTGATCTTCTAGACTGCCTTCGGATATAGGCCAAGATTTTTTTGCATCGCAAAACTCAAAGACCTCGTTCTCTTTATCACTAATTAAAAGTGAACCATAGCATACATCCACTTCTTCATTGCTCTCTAAAAAATCTACTTGTGTTTTTAGAGAATTAACTTTTCTTCTATCGTCCGTGTTCCAGTTGCTGATTAAATCGCTAGAAGCTAATTGTATACCTTGATTCCAAGCTTCGTAAACATTGCATTCTTTTATTCTTTTATATTTAAAAGGCTTTAAATGCAAAAAGTTTTTTATAATATCGTAGTCAGAATCTTCCCCTTCTGGATTAGCGTCTAATAATAAAACTTCAGATTCAGGAAAGATTGTTTGCCTTTTAACGTCAATGAGAAAATCGTATATAAACTTTGAGGATTTATATATCGAAGTGATTACGGAGACTTTAGGTTTCATGCTAATGCATGATTATACTTTAAATATCTTCCTCTTCAACAATTTCTTTAACCAACTTTAGATCTGGAGAATTCATAATAATCTCTTCGTATTCAGCGAAACCATCATCACTCCAAGACCACTCGCTTAAGACTTCATCGTCGTCCCATTCTATAGCTTCTGCTGAAGCCATTGAACTTACAGGCTTTTTAGACCAGAACTTACAACTCCAGTAGCGAGGTGTTGTTTTGTCTTTTGCCGTATCGCACTTATGTCTAGCTCTAAAACTGCGCCTACGATCTGGATTATCCCTTTTGATTTCCATATTAGGGTCACCAAATTTTACCATTATAACATTACCAGTTTTGGGGTTTTTAACATATACTCCAAACTTTTTCTTGCTGTCTTTTAACCTAAAAGGTTTATTAAGGGTTTTTTTCTCAGCTTCAGAGTAATCAATATCTTCAATATCTTGATCCATATCAAGTTCAGAAATACCCGCTTGAAGTAAATCAATTTTAGCCAAACCAAATTCGACTTCGTTATAATCTATAAAAGCCAAACCTATTTCTTCGATGTAATAATTTTCATCGCCTACGGCTATATCTTCATCTGCGGCACGATAAGAATCTTTTACTTCCCCACCCCGAACCATTTTTAGGAATGTGTTTACGCGAGCAATAGCCCATTGCGTCATGCTTTTCCCAGGCCGATGGCCACTTGAGCAAGCTCCGCCCCCTCTACGATAGACTTTTTTAAGTTGTTCTAAAGTAACTTTTTCGGGATGTTTTTCATTATGCTCTCCGACTTTTTTTTCCAAAGAGGCAACTATTTTATCCCCCACAGAAGAACGTTCGTTTGGGGTTTGGCTCTCTAAAAAACCTTTAGCTTTATCTGAAAAATCGTATTCCATCCAAAAAACAATTACACTTTTAACTACAAGAAATGAACAATTAGCCCTCGCAAGAAGAGCAGTTAAGTATGGATCTAGCTAATTCCTGACTAGGATTAGCACTTCTCTGATAATAAAGACCTTTTAATCCGTTCTCCCACGCATAGATCATCAATTGATTGACCTCTTTAAAAGGGGTTTCTGGTGGAACCATTATGTTAAGAGATTGACCTTGATCTATAAATTTCTGCCTTTGAGCAGCTTGGATAACAATCTCTTTTTGAGATATTTCCCCAAATGTTTTGAATACGTCTTTTTCCTCCTCACTCAAAAACGGCAGACGTTGAACTGAACCTCCTGAATTAAGAATGCTTAACCAAACACCGTCAGTATCTTTGCCTTTCTCCTCTAAAAGAGATTTTAAGTAAGGATTTCTATATGAAAATTTACCTTTAGCTAGATCTTTGGTGAAATAATTACCATTGAGAGGCTCGATAGACGGTGAAGCTTGTCCCAAAATAAACGCACTACTGGTAGTGGGAGCGATGGCTAAAGTGGTTGTGTTTCTCCTCCCGTAACCTTGACAATATAAAGGCTCACCCAAAAGATTGGCTAGCTCCTCGGTCGCTTCATCACTAGATTTTCTTATCCTCTTGAAGATCGAACTATTCAGTAGTTTAGCCTCCATGCTTTCAAAACTAATCATGTTACTCTGAAGATAAGAATGCCAACCCAAAACACCCATGCCAATAGCTCTATGACGTTTAGCAAAATTATGGGAAGCTTCCATAAATGGAATAGATTGAGTCTTCTGAATATATTCCTCCATAACAGCATCGAGAAACATTGTAAGAGTTTCTATAGCATCTGTTTTTACTATTTCGTCCCACTGAACTAGGTTTAGGGATGATAAACAACAAACAAATGATTCATCTTCTTTAGATGGCAAGCTGATTTCATTACAAAGATTAGAAGCGTAAATCTTCATCCCTTTATCTTTATAGCAATCTGGAGCTTGATTATTAGCGTTATCTTGGAAAAAGATGTAGGGGTATCCAGTCTCATATCTCTTTTTGATCACATTCATCCAGAGTCCCCGTTTGTCTTTATCGCCATCAATCATTTCTTGCATCCAAGAATCAGTTACAGTAACTGCAAAAGACATTTCTTGAATAGCATTGCCCTCACTACGAATCCTCAGAAACTCTTTTACGTCAGGATGTTCAATAGGCAAGTACGCTGCGAAAGATCCTCTTCGGACATTGCCCTGAGAAACAACAGAAGCTACTTTATCGAAAAGCTCCATAAAATGGACAGCCCCTGAAGACTCCCCACCCGAATTGATTTTAGCTCCTCTACCGCGAAGCTCTCCGAAATAAGCTGAAGTCCCAGAACCATGTTTTGTCTGCATACCGACCTCGCTTTGTTTCGCTAGGATTCCATCCATCCTATCGGGGACATAAACACCATTACAAGAAATGGGCAAGCCTCTCTTGCGACCAAAATTAGACCAAACAGGAGAAGCTAGAGAGAAAAACCCCTGCTTCATATAACCCACAAATTTATCTGAGAAGCCAGAGATACCTAGATGCCCTTCAGCGGTATCAGCTATATCTTTGACCCTCTGCTCTGGAGACTCCCCTTTTAAGTAACCCCTCTCAAGATAAATTCTTGAGTCCTCATTTAGCCAATAGTAGTCAGTCATTTAAAATAAATCGTCTGCGTTGAAAGTCTGTGAATTTTTTGAGTATTCCACAGGTCGCGAGTGAAAGAAATCAGTAGCGTTATTGCCATTCAATTCTTCTTCGAACCACATTGTATCTTTGAGCAGCGAAGTGTCAACTTCGAACGCAGAATGAAAGCCTATTTTTTCTAATGAGTCGTTGATTCTGTTTTTGATGAATTCCTTGAGGATGTCAGCATTCAGACCTTTCTCATCGAATCCGTTGATCATCCAGTCTACAATATTACTTTCCGCAATGAATGCGTCTTGAGCTTCAGATAAAATCCTTGCTTCTAATTCGTCATCAAACAACTCAGGATATTGACTACGGATAGTGTTGATTATTTTGATTCCAGCTAATGCATGGATGTTTTCTTCATTTCGAGTATATTTGACTTGCTGACCAGTGTCCTTTAAAACATTTTCATTCCTATTAAACCAATTAATGATGTAAAACTGAGAAAATAGAGAAACGTTCTCGACAAAAAGGGTGAATAGCGTCAAAGCGTAAACATACTGCTTCTTAGAATCTTTGTAAAATTTATGATTGTATTTCCTGAGATATTTTACGCGCCCCTCGATAAAATCCAACTTGAGATTCTCTTCGAAAACGTCCTCTAAACCAAGCACAGTTAAGAGTCTTTCGTATGCATTATTATGGATAACCTCAGTATTCGCCATGACGTATCCTAGATCAGTCAAACTCGGATGAGGGAGGTTGTCTCCCAGTTTACTCCAAAACTTCTTGACGGCGACTTCTATCTGACCAATCGCCGAAAGAGTCCTGACAATAATTTCTTTTTTAGTGGGATTCAAGTTAACATTAAAATCTTGGATATCACTGCTGAAGCTAAATTCTTTATCTGTCCAAAATCCCTGATGCATAGCGTCGATAAAATCTTGCGTCCAAGGAAATTCATTCGGTTTCCTTGATAATTGCTCTTCGAAAATTAGTTTTTTGGGGGGTTTTTTTATCGGTATGTCTTCGGTTCTTCCTGCGGCAATCATTTCAAAGGAATTTACACTCAGCTCAGCTGAGAGGCAAGATCAATTTATCTTTTTTTTTCTTCTTGACAGAATGCAAAATGTTTTCATAATTACCGTGAAACGGGCTACACGTTATTTATACCTTTGACGTAATAGTCTAAGTATACGTTGTTCTATATTGTACACGTTGTATAAATATATTATAAAATACACCGATTTTTAATTTGAAATAAAAGTTGAAAAATCGGAGGTTTTGGATAAGATGGTGGAAGTGGACAGCGACCTGACATTAATTTCTAAAATCCAAGGAGATCATCGAGATGAAGACAGCTTAATAGCGTTGATGGATCGGCATTCTGGGCTATTCCACGCGATGGTAAATCATTACATGTCTCACCCCAATTTTACCTTGGATAAGAATCAGATAGTCGAGGACGAAATTTTGACAATTTATGATTCTGCTCTGAACTACGATCCTAATCGTAATACGAAATTTTCTACCCACTTAGCGAACCAGACAAAATGGAAGTGCCTGAATGCGTTAAACAAAAAAAGGAAGTGTAAGGAATACTTCATCGACGATGAGAATAGTTATGTGGAGCCACACTGCGAATCTTTCATACCAGAAATCAACAAGGATGAGACCATGGCTCTCTTTCAGGAGTGCTTAAAAACAGAATCTGACGAAAGAGTGAAAAAAATAGTTGACATGCGCTACGGGTCGTCTAATAATAAACTCACTCCTTGGAGAGCTATTGCAAAAAGTCTTGACCTTAGCATCCAAGGGTGTATAAACATCCACAATAAGTTTATAAACAAAGCAAAAACAGAAATAAATTATGTATAATTCAGTAACAGCAGCAGCCTATTTGGTTAAAGATCCAGTAGTTCGTGAGACCAGCGGTGGCAAAAAAGTAGTCAGCCTTCGCGCTGGCATCTCGACATCAAACGCAAAAACTAAATGTTTTGTTGACATCGAATATTGGGACAAGACAGCAGAGATTGCTGAAAAATATCTCTCCAAGGGTAGAGAGTTTATTGTAAATGGAGAGCTTTGTATGTCATCTTGGGAAAAAGATGGTAAAAAGTTCAGCAAGTATTTTATTCGTGGCAAAGACCTCCAGTTTTTAGGCTCAAAGAAGTCTGATGATAGTGATTCCTCTAATGAAGGATCGGACGGTGCTAGTGGCGGTGACGACGTTCCATTTTAAATGAAACTTCTTTTAGAAACACCTTTAAATAGCCTTAGTTTCGGTAATGTTTCTTATAACCTTATCAAAGAGTTTCAAAGGCTAGATGTTGAGTTGGGCTTATTCCCTACAGGGGGTAATGTAGATCTTGCTGCTTTCGATATCGGTGAAAATTTAAAAGAATATATCCAAAATGCTATAAACGAAAGATGGAGTTTCGTCGATAAAGAGATTCCATCTTTGAAACTTTGGCATTTTAATGGATCTGAAAATAGAAAGAATAAAGACCAACATTTGTTTACTTTCTATGAGTGTAGTGAGCCTACTAAAATCGAGAAGGCTACTTGCGCGGTTCAAGATTCTACAATTTTCTCCTCAACATATGCAAAAGATATGTTTGAGAAGGAAGGTTGTGACAACACCCATTTCATACCTTTAGGCTTTGATGAGGAGTTCAAAAGGACTGATAGAAAATACCTAAAAGATATTGTCCATTTTGGCCTTATGGGTAAATGCGAGAATAGGAAACATACCAAAAAAATCATCCAAACTTGGTTGTCTAAGTATGGTAATGATCCTAAGTATCAACTGTCTTGCTGCATAAATAACCCCTTCTTCAAGCCAGAGCAAATGCATGGTGTTTGGCAAGAGATTAAAAAAGGTAAAAATTACAATAATCTTAACATCATACCTCATCTCGATAAAAATGCAGAAGTGAATGAGTTACTTAATGCTATAGACATCGATCTGACTGGTCTTTCTGGCGGCGAAGGTTGGAATTTGCCAGCCTTCAATGCTACTTGTTTAGGTAAATGGAGTATCGTATTAAATGAGACCTCTCATAAAGACTGGGCCACAAAAGATAATTGTATTTTGGTTGAGTCTACGGGAAGATCCGTTCCTAGTGCGGATGGTATGTTCTTCACTAAAGGGTCCGACTATAACCAAGGCGATTTCTACGCTTGGGATGAGGAAACTGTATTGAAAGCCATGGAAGAAGCTGAAACCAAAGTGGGACAAATTAACACAGAGGGGGTCAAATTAGGAGACAGTATGACTTACAAGAAAACAGCTGAAGCTATTTTAGCCCTTATTTTTAAGGGAAACCAAACTGGCACAAGTTGTGTTAAATAAATTATAATTATGCCCATTTATGTTTATAAACACCCCGAAACAAATGAATACCATGAGGTCTTCCAAGGGATGCATGATGAGCATATCTTTATAGATGAATTCGGGATGCAATGGGGTAGAGTATACCTTGCCCCTAACGCTTCCATAGATAGCTCTATAGACCCTTTTAATAAGCAGCAATACATCGACGCTACTTATCACAAGAAAGGCACTGTGGGCGATATGATGGACTACTCAGCGGAACTCAGCTCTAAACGAGCTGAACAAGCTGGGGGTGTTGACCCAGTTAAAGAAAAATTCTATAATAATTACGCAAACGAGCGGAATGGGACAGATCATCCAAATAGAATTAAAGAAAAAGGGGATCAGAGTAATCAAGTAAACGTTGATTACGACTAATAATAAGTTCCGCTCAGTTTGAGACCTTTATTTTGAGTGACTTGGAACGTAAAATTTGCGTCAAAATTCATTCTTCCGTTTACGTTCATAGAATAGTTATAAGATCCTAATTTGGCATCTTCTATTCTGTAAACCATAGATTTACCACTTGCTTCTAAGGTCAAATCAAATTGATAAAGCTCGTCTGAATTCAAAACTCCAGTCATAGCTCCACTCTCAAAACCAGAAACTTGAGAAGACACAGCAAATGTCCCTTTGGCTGGAAACTGCCTTTTCCTGCCAAAGGCGTAGTCATTACCTAGTCCATAAGCTGAAACTCTTGGTATAGCCACGTTCATATTAACAGATTGAACTAGATGGCTCCCTGAGATCTCTTGCCCTCCGACTTGTAAATTCTGTAATGTGACATCACTACCAGTATTTGTTTGATTGACAATAGGAGGGGCTTTTTCTAAAGCTTCAGTGAGTAAATCTTGTCTAAAATAAAATTGACATCTACCTACATTGTCATTATTCCCACCTGTCATATTTATAGCTGGCATCTGCATAGAAGTGCCTGTTAAATTATCAAATACCGCATTAGAACAAATATAAGAAGTATTAACTTTGGGAAGATCTCCTATGGAGTAGCTTAAACTATAAGATAGTGGAAAACAATTTCCAAAAGCAATAGCGTCATTTCCATCAAAATCGTTAGTTGGAGTTCCAAAATTTATAGAGTCAATAAAAGAATCTTCTTGGTTTTCGCTCACTAAAACATAAAAGTTAGTCGAATCTTGAGAATCATCAGCATCAAACATATTCTTAAATTCATCTTTAGGGGTAGAATTTAAAAACCTACCCTGCACTTCATTAGAAAAGTTGGGTTCAGGTATATAGCTAATATTTAAAGAGACATCTGGCTGATTGTATATATTATTAGTAGATAAATCTTGAGAACCAATTTGTTTTGATTGCTGCCTAGAATAATCAATTGAATAGTCAAAAGTCTGAGCTAACTTATGTAGTTTCAAATCCTTGTTATTCGTAGAAAAAGCCGTAGTAGAAACCTGAGTCGCCACAATTGCATTATTACTTCTTATTATATTTCTAGCCATATTAAGTTCCTGTTGGAATTACACCCATAGGGTCTTCTTTAAGTTCTACACTCAACGTATTAGAATTAGCGTAGTTCCATGTATGTGTCCACTTCGGACTGTAGTAAACTTTAGGTCTGTTATAAACAGAAGGTATTTGGTGTTTAAATCTACGATAACCACCTTTATTTTCCAAGAAATGGATCATAGTTTTCAACTGCTTGTCAGGTATATTATTAAAGCTATAATTCATATCAAATGTCGCAATATTATTGTTAGTCTTAAACCTTTGAGTGAAAGAGTTTTTATATTCTAATTTATCAGCTTTAATTTTCACATCATTTTGAGTTTCGATGTCAGGCTCAAAAAAGAAATCTTGAGTCCACATTGAATCTACTCCTGTGGGAGAATTCGATTCTGTAGAACTATGATCTCCAGTGCAGTAGTAGAAATTATCTAACTTGTTTTGATTTATTCCTGTATATGCAATATCATACTCCTCGTAAGAAGTGGAGTAGTTATAATCATCGAACTCTAAGTTAGGGAAACATCCCATTCCAGACCATTTTAGCAAAGTCGGGGCATGGTCTACCGTTAAGCTTGTCGCTACTTCGAAGTGCTGATTATTAATAAAATTAATTGCATAATTATCACAAAATCCACTAACTCTTTTATATACACCTAAATTATCTGGAGTAAACCCTATGGGTAAATACCCAGATTGAGCTTCGAAAAAGTTAGCTAGTTTTCTAGCATTGGTTTCATTAACTTCATATTTTAAAGAAAATCTTGCCACTAAGCTATCTACAGATAGAGGTATTAAATTATAATAAAAATCATCAGTGACATAACTATGATTATTAGCCTGAAATTCTACTGTAGATCCATAAACTGGTGTGAGACTAAGATGAGAAAGTTCTGATGGAGAAACTATTCCACTAATGTTGCGGTCTCTGTTATAAAATAAGTCTTCGCTCATGAGTGTCCAATGTAGTTAAGGGTTAGTCTTACGGAGCCGTCAGCGGAAGCATTAAGTTGTTCAGATACTAAAGAAGCGTTTGGAACAGTCAATGTTTGTAAATTATTTCCACCTCTCCCTTTAACAGAAAAAGATAGATTTTTGTCTGACCTACCCTCTTCGAAGAAACTAAAGCCACTCGCTAAAAAGATATCATCGACATCTATCTGGACAGCCGCCGAATACTCTATAGGGTTTATATGTTTTACCTCTACAGGAGTTTCTGATCCTATAGTATAATAGGGAATCTTGTTTATAGACAAAGAATAATCGAAACCTAAAACTCTATTAGTTGTGCTATGATCACATGTCGCAGTTATAGATCCTTGGCTTGGTATATCTATATTAGTCGAAGTCGTTCCTGTCGCATTAACTCCACTTTTCATTTCATCATAAACAGTAAAACTAGCATTAACTTTCGGTATAGATCCTACTGCACAGTTCACAGAATAAGACTCTAAATAACCACTTTCAAAACCGTAAGAAGAATTATTATTATAATTGAAACTACCCTTCATTACCTCTGATGCTCCAGTAAAATCTAAAACTGGATCATTATACATCAATGACCTAGAAAAAGAAACGCTTTGCTTAATAGCTCCCGCTACAGTAGTCACTCCCCGAACTGAACCCAAAGGTTTAGTCACATTAGAAGCGCTCTGATATCCGATATCTAGAGAATTAACTCCAGAGAGTTCTCTGGCCGAAGGAGTCCCATTTTGTCCCGATATAAAGAAGTGACAATCGTAATTTAGTGTTGTTCCGTACATTATGCTCTAGCTTGTCTTAGTGATCCCCCCAACCTCTTCTCGTCGTCTATGACTTGTTTAACTACATCCTTTATCTTAGTCGCTAATGAGGTCTGCTGATCATCCCCGTTCCCTTGAGAGTCAGATGATCCATCAGAGTTAACAGTGATATTAATTACAGTCTCTCCAGCATTATCAGAAACAGATATAAGCTCATCAAGTTTGCTCACTACGTCTTCAGAGCCTCCACTTGCTCCTGAATTTAAAGCGTTTAGATTTCCTGCGCCTATCTTCTGAGTTGCAGCAGCGTTCATGACGAACTCACCACCAGATAACATAGAAGGTATAGTATCTACTCCAGCCGTATTAGGTATAGCGCCTCCTGTAGCTTTTTTGATCAACGTTTCGTCATAGTTACCATATTTGTCGAATGGATTACCTTGGATACCAGCGGAAGCGTTATAATTACCGCCATTAATATTAGGGGGTTCTGCAAGCTCGGTTTTAGATGTCAGATCGACTAGGTCTAATCCTTCAAGGGGGTTCCAAGTGGATGCAGTAGCCTTTAGTGACGAGCTAGAAGAAGGGAATGTCGGTCTTTGGCTAGTAGAGCGAGTTTTTGTGATGTCCAATCCCTGACTAGCTTTCGACAAATCTGCTTTTGGCCCGAATAAATCTGTAAGACTTTTGAACCCAGCAGCAGCGGCGGCAGCACCAAGAGAATCCCAGAAAGCTTTTTTGTCTTTCTTCTTTTGTTCTTTAGCTTGCTCCTCCTTGTTAACCTGCTGGGAGAACAATCCAAATGCTTTCTGCTTGGAAGCTTGCTCTCTTTGGAATGCTGGGCTATTCCTACGGCCAAACATAGTGAGGGCCGCGCTTTGAGGTTCCAAATCGACAGACGCGAATCCTGACCCCGATCCAAATCTATCAGAATTTCCAGCAGTAAATGACTGTGTAGCAAAATCGAGTAAATTGTTTTTCCCTGGTATTTCTTCCTGCCCATAAGTTCCTGGGGTAAACAAACCTCCTCTAGCCATAGCTGGAGTCTTGCCAGAGTTTAAAGAGTCCATAAAACTAGATCCGTATTTTTGGACCGCGCTTTTTCTCATCACAAACTCGCCGCCCATGAGCAACGCAGGGACATCGTCTTTAGATCCCGAACCACCAGTCACTGGTCCACCAGAAGCAAAGAAGTTACTCGTAATATTTTTAAACGCCGCCGACATATTACTTTGGGCGGCCTCAAGGAAGAAATTGGAGGCAGCTTGCCTTAGAACATCACCGAGGTCTTCTCCTTTAGCTATAGCATTAACTAAACCATTGCTAATTGTATCTGTGAAATCTCTAGCGCTTTGGACTAAAGAATCATCTAAGCTTTGTTGTATTTCATACTCTTCAAAGTCAAAAGCGTTTTTGAATTTATCAGAGAGAGAGCCTCCCATAGTTATATCTATTGCACGACCTGCATTATCTATATTCAAGCCTTCATCTTCTTTGGCGGAATTAAGCTCGGAAAGTTTTCTTATTATTGCATCATCTGCGGCGGCGCTCTTGGCTTTTCCTCCAGCCGTCACCCCTCCTGTCAAACTTGGTATCAAATCCTCTAAAGCAGCCCAGCCTGCTTTAGTTGTCTCTGCATCACTCATAGTCACTTTATCATCTATTTCATCAAAAAAGCTTCTAATACGTCCGATATCTTCTACACTCTTTATCGATTTAGCTAACTCTGTTAGTTGGTCCGTAAAAAATGGCAAAGCATCTTGTGCCGTTAACGACATTAAAGCTGCTTTAGTAGAAGCTATAACTTCATCTTCTTTTTCTTTTATATTTATTCCAGCTTGCCTCCGTGTGAAACCTTCTACTGCTTTAGCTTTTTGGACAGAGTTAGCGAACATATTTTCTTTATCAAAAGTATTTTTGTCTTTATTCAAATCTCTTTGGCTATCACCCGTATTTGCATCATTAAATGTTTTGTCTTGGAAAGCGGCTCTAGACATATCTCTTGCGATATTTTGTATAAATTCAGCTCTTTCAGCATCTAATACTGCTTGTTTTTGAGTAGTTTCTAAAACTTCTTTTCTTGCTTTTTTTTCCTTTACAATTCCCGCAATCGTTGCGTCTAAGAACCCCTTCATGGCGGCTTGCATCTCCACACTCACACCTAATGTAGTTAAAGTTTCCTTAAGAAGCTTGTTTCTTCCTTCCGTAGTAGATAACTCCTTCAGACTTGTTTTGGCTATTTCTTTCGTTAAAGCGGATATTTTATCGTCGTCTAATACTAGTTCCGTATTAGCATCTACTTGTTGTTTGATTATATCTGCGATTTTGGAGTTAGCCGCCATATCTTCTTTAGCTAAATCTATTTTATTCTTAAGCAGAAGAACCCCGACTCCATTCAACGAATTATGCCGCTTTGCGAAAGCTAAAGCTCTTTCATCACCCGTCAAAGCTTTTGCTTTTATTTTCATTATCGCGATTTCAGTATTAAGTTCTACTTTCGCTTCGTCTCCTTTAACTTTGTTGATTTTTTGATTTTCGGTATTACCTTGGAGAATGATTTGCTTTATTGCCTCAATTAATATAGTCGGATCTAGTTGCGGCTTTCTGGGATCTCTATAACCACGCTGCTCCAAGATCATTTCATCACTTGTTTGTCTTTGTGTCCGTTCTTCAGGTGTTAATTTTCTCTTCCCGCGAGCATCTCGCTCATCGGTAGCACTTTTTCTAATTATAGATATCTGTCTTTTGGTCAAACGTCCCGCTACTTTATCAATTTCTTCTTGAGGTTCAAAGGATTTGATCCCATTCTTCGCAGACTGCATAAATACTCCAAGTTCCTTTTGTGGATCATACCTCTTCCCGATAAGTAACTCGCCAAGATTCGCTTCTCGATCGTCGAAATCCTCTTTCATCTTTTTTTCTAGAGTCCTAATAAACATTGGGTCTATACCCTTATCTCCAGATTCCTTTATAACTTTACGATAATTCTCCATAGGCTCTGCATCACTACCTTTTATGTTCCCCCCCAAATTTATACTCTTGTTCTTCAAAATGCTAACAAGTCCTCCGAAGAAACCTACGTCCTCGCTCGCGCCCATCGTGTTGCCACTATCGCGCCCCGACATATTTGAGGATGTAAAGTCGGCACGGGTTTCAGCTTGTTCTCTGACTTTTTTTCTGACAGCATCTGGGATCTCAATAGCGTCCAGTTTCGCCCTCGTTCTTTCTGCACTTCTACCAAGCTCTTCTGTATTCCTTGCGGCTAATTCGGATCTACCGCTCCACCAATCTAGAGCTTTATTTATCCCCCAAGCAGCAGTGGCGATTAGAGCGAGAGGTCCAACCACTGCTAGTAACCCTCCGCCAAATGCCCTCATCCCCCCCAATGCAACTTGTAAGGCTCCTTTCATTTTGTTCCCTCCGCCCATTGTAGAAAACTTTCCTACCGTCCCCGAAAATGTAGTCGCCCCCTGCGCTATCTGCGTCCGACCCGCCTTGAAAAGACCCTTTCCTTTGCTCCCGCCAAGAAATCCCATTACTCCTTTTAGTCCTCCAAAAGCTTGTCCTAGCATCATGCCGCTAACAGCGACATTTAGCAACGTCATGCTGGCGGCAACAGCTTTGTTTTTCTCTGTGACTTCCCCCAACACACCACTGAGCATTGACATCCCGATTTGGACTGCGAACAACTTGCCAATAAATCCACCCATTGCATCATTAGCTTGAGCAGGGCCAGCTGGTTTAGCAAAGTTAGGAATAGCCCCAGTAGGTTCGTCTCTAGTATTAGTAACGGCTAACCCCATTGGGTTACCAGCGTTTCTAAGTCTAGGGCTTTGGTTTACACGGATTTGGTTTACTGGTAAACCAGCAGCTTGTTCTCTTCCGATAGCATCTTGAAGAGGATTAGCAAAATTAGGGATGTAGCCTCCAGCATAGCCCAATCGATTCCTTGTGGTCCAATTCATTAGATTTCCACTAGTCATTACTGGATTTTTATTGGAACCTCCTAGTGCTGTATTAATAGCACCATATCCTAGACCCGATGGATGACCTTGCGGGTAAGCTTCCTTGAATTGAGACTTCGTCAGCCTTGCGCCTGAATCAGTTGTATCAAACTTTCCTTTAATTGCTTTCCCGTCTTTATCATACCTTTGCACCTTTTCTTTATAATTCGCTACCTGTGCGCCACCGACTAATATATCATAAAATTTTATAGCTGCACCTCTAGCTAACGAACCAGTAGCTTTAACTTCTGACCCCATCTGTCCCTTACCTGAAGGAACGTCAAACATATCAAAAAGCCCTTTGTCGTAAGGCAAATCTATTCTAGAATTAGCAGTCCTACTTGAGTAGTCCTTGAATTGAGTACTACCTAAAACTCCACTTAAAGCCACTTCAAAAATACTCCCCGACATCCCTTCAAAAGATCCTGGGTTAAACAAAGATTTTAATTTAGCCTTGCTTATATTAGGTATATCGCTTTTTGGAGCTAAGCTTTTAGCAAATTCCATCGCCGTATCGGTAGACGACTTTGATAATCTTTTCCTGATTTTTTTTATAGATAAAGGCTTCTTTTGGCCATCTTTCCGTTCCAGTTTGTACACAGGGACATGAACGGACTTAAGGCTACCCTTATTTAACTTTGCCTTCTGTGCCGCCGCCATACTTTTATAGGCCATCGTTGTCTTCCCTTTTTTACCGACGAAGAAATCTTTCTTTTTCTTTTTTCCTCTAGTTCCCGCGAACATAACAAGAGATTCGTTTTCATTAACGAAGTTAGGGATATACCCTCCAGCAGCCCCGATCTTTCTAGCCCCCGAAGGAAGACCTATAGAAGCAGCCATGTCTTGATTGAATATAGCTGACCCATCACCTCCAGCGTAGTTAGGTACAATGTATTCGCTACTATTAGCGACCATCGACCCTTTTTGACCACCGCCGAAATTAAAGTTTGGTATAGTAACGGGTCTTGCAGAAGTAGGAGCGCCTCCTACGCCCTTGCTAATATCAGATTTTTCTGATCCATAACCGACAATAGCATTGTAGTTAGGAATAAATCCTCCAGCAGCGCGACCACCCCCACTAGTGCCGCGCATAACTCCTGGAGCTATCCTACTAGCTATAGATTGCATCCTAGTCATAACAAGCAATTGCTCATTAAGAGCTGTAGTAAAGAACGCCGTCTGAGCAGCTCTTTTCTGCCCCACACTGAGAGTGCTATTTTCAATAGCTAAAATCTGTTTCTGTATTCCAGAATTGCTTAAAAGAGTGGAAGCTATTTGCCCCTGAAGAGTAGCTTGTTGTTTCGCCGCTTGATTTAAACCA
>Ga0209709_10001652_pt1 | contig 20335 bp, 30 predicted proteins | sample ArcticOcean_MG_C_2_FD_187435 | JGI IMG/M metagenome (GOLD analysis project Ga0209709, IMG submission 187435) | Marine microbial communities from western Arctic Ocean - ArcticOcean_MG_CB4_136 (SPAdes) (version 2) | ecosystem: Environmental > Aquatic > Marine > Oceanic | place: Arctic Ocean...
GCAGAAGATGGAATCACTCTAGGAATCGGAAAAGATATTTCCGCAAGAATAGACGAAAGAGCTGATAAATCTTATGCCACTCAAGTGTACTACTGCCAAAGCATTGGTGCGACTAGAATGGAAGAAGCTAAAGTTCTTGGTGTAATATGCGTGGAAGCGTAATAATAATAATAGGAGAATATAAATGACAACAAGAAATACAGGTCTAGTAGCTAATTTCGAAGCTATTCCACAAGTTGCAAATAATGCCGCAGAATTAGCTGGTGTTCTTAGAACAGCTAGTGGAACAGTAGAACTTTTAGCTGGAGACAGTACAGATAACGATATTGTTATGCTTGCACCAATTCCTAGTAATGCGTCTATACCACAATTATTTGTGGGTGCAGACGAATTAGGGGGTTCGTGTCAGTACAATGTTGGTCTTTACAAAACAGATGGTACAGTAAAAGATGAAGATGTTTTTGCAGCTGCGGTAGATGTACCTGCGGCTTTAGCAGATCTTCGTTTTCAAACAGCTAATCTAAATACTGGTTCTCAAAAGTTATGGGAACTAGCTGGAGACAGCACAGATCCAGGAGGATATTTCTACGTTGCAGTTACTTTTTCTGCAACTGGCGGTACTGCTGGAACAATGAACTGGAACATACATTACATTGTAGACTAATATAAAAGAATTTTAGGCGGTGGAGACCGAGAGGCGAAGCCGCCTAGAGTGCATGAAACAAATTAAAGATTTAAAACCTGTATTACATTTTAAAAAAAATGATTATGTTTATAGGTATGTGTTAGTAGACCGCTTTAAAAATGATGCTAAGTATCATTATGGTTTTGACACAAAAGAAGAACGAACAGAACAAGAAATATTTGCTTTATTAAAAGATAGACAAATACGAAGAAAATATATTATAAAGGATTAATATGGCATCAGTAGTTGGAATTTGTAATGGAGCATTAAATCAATTAGGTGGAACAACAATCCTTTCCCTAACAGAAGATTCAAAAAACGCAAGGCTTTGCAACTCAAGATACACACAAGTTAGAGATGCTTTATTCAGAACACACCCCTGGAATTGTTTACAAAAAAGAATTGCTGTCGCAGCAGATGTTGCTACTCCTGCTTGGGGTTTTTCTTACCAATATACTTTACCTGCTGATTGTTTAAGACTACTTAGAATATTAGATTACGATTCAAATTATAAAGTTGAAGGCAGAAAAGTATTAAGCAACGCATCAAGTATGAAAATTTTATACGTTGCACGAATTACAGATCCTAATGAATATGACGAATTATTAAGAGAAACATTATCCTCATCACTTGCTGCCGATATTGCTTTTTCAATTACATCCAACAATAATACAACTCAAAATATGTGGGAATTATTTAAAGAAAAATTAAGAGATGCTAGATTTGTGGATTCAACTGAAGGACAAAATATAGATCAAGACCTCGGCATGACAGATGTTATTGATGCTGGTACTTTTATAAACTCAAGGTTTTAATCTATGGCTAGAGTTGCAGTTCAACTAACGAACTTTACGGGTGGTGAATTATCTCCACGATTAGATGGGAGAACTGATCTTACCAAATATACATCAGGCTGTTCAACTTTAGAAAATTTAGTTGTTTATCCTCATGGTGCTGCCGCAAGGAGACCAGGCTCAACTTTTGTTGCCGAAGTTGCAGACAGCGATAATAAAACAAGATTAATTCCTTTTGAATTTTCAACAACACAAACTTATATGTTGGAGTTCTCAAATTTAAAAATAAGATTCTATAAAGATAATGGTTCAATTTTAGAAGGCGATAAAACAATAACAGCAATTACTCAAGCTAATCCTGCTGTCGTTACATCTACTTCACATGGTTACTCCAATGGAGATGAAGTTGTTATTACTGCTGTGGTAGGAATGACACAGGTTAATGGTAAAAGATTTTTAGTTGCAGGTAAAACAACAAACACTTTTCAATTAACAGATAAAGATGGAACAAATGTAAACAGCACAGGGTATACTGCTTATGGTTCTGCTGGAATTTCTAATAAAGTTTATGAAATTACCACTCCTTATACAACAGCTCAACTGTTTGATATTAAGTTTGCACAATCTGCTGATGTTATGTACATCACGCATCCTTCTCACGAAGTAGAAAAACTATCTCGGACAGCTCATACTACTTGGACATTAACTGATGTTGATTTTACCAATGGACCATTCATGGATGTTAATACAACAGCAACCACTTTAACACCAGCTTCTGCTGGAGTAGGAACAGGCGTTAATATTACTGCATCCGCAATTACAGGAATTAATGGTGGTGCAGGTTGGAAAACAACTGATGTGGGTAGACAAATTTATTTTAATGCTGGTTATGCAACAATCACAGCAAGAACAAATACTACAGTTGTGGTGGTTACTATTACTACAGCATTTACTAACACTAATGCTATTACTGCTTGGCAACTAGGATCATTTTCAGATACCACAGGTCATCCTTCTTGCGTTACCTTTTTTGAACAGCGATTAGTTTTTGCTGGAACAACAGATCAACCTCAAACCATATTCTTTTCTAAATCAGGTGATTATGAAAACATGGATGAAAATATTGGCGGAACAATAGCTGATGATGATGCTATCGTTTATACGATTGCTTCTAACCAAGTTAATGCTATTCGTTTTATGACAGCAACAAGAACTTTAATTATTGGTACAGCAGGGGGTGAGTTTACTGTATCAGGCGGTGGTACAGATAGTGCAGTTACTCCAACAAATATTTTAATTAAGAAACAATCTAATCATGGTTCTGCAAATGTAGATGCAATAGCTGTAGGCAATGCAACATTATTTTTACAACGTGCTAAAAGAAAAATAAGAGAACTAGCTTATAACTTTGATGTAGATGGTTACACAGCACCTGATATGACTATCCTTGCCGAGCATATTACTGAAGGTGGATTAACACAAATTGCTTATCAACAAGAACCTAATCAAATTATTTATGGAGTTAGAAGTGATGGTGAATTAATAGGATTAACTTATCAAAGAGAACAATTAGTAACCGCTTGGCATAGACATGTTTTTGGTGGAAGATTTGGTATAGCAACACTTACAGTTTCAGATTATGCAAATATTGCAACTGGTACTAAATTAACTTTAACAAAATCAGATGGTACAACTGTTAATTTTACATCAACAACAGGTACTGCTGGAACAGATGAATTTAAAACTGAAACAAACAATGATGCTACAGCTACTAATTTAAAAACTGCCATTAATACTCATGCTGATTTTACTGCTACAGTAGCAAGTGCAGTTGTAACAATTACCGAAACATCACCTGGTGCAACAGGATATTTAACAATTAAAAGTTTTGATTCAACACGATTAACAGCAGTAAGTGAAAGTAAAGCAGCTATTGAAAGTGTTTCAGTTATACCAACTGATGATACTGAATATCAAGTTTGGGTTATTATTAAAAGAACTGTCAATTCAATTACTAGAAGATATGTAGAATATCTAAATGTATTTGATTTTGACCAAACAGATAACACAACATTTAATTTTTTAGATAGTGCGTTAAGTTATAGTGGTGTAGCAGTTTCAACTATTTCAGGTTTAGATCACCTTGAAGGACAAGTTGTAGGAATATTAGCTGATGGTGCAACGCACCCCAATAAAACTGTAGCTTCAGGATCTATTACTTTAGATCGTTCATCTAAAAATGTTAAGGTTGGATTAAATTATACTTCTTTATTACAAACGATGAGACTAGATGCGGGATCTCAAGATGGCACATCTCAAGGTAAGACTAAAAGAATTTACGATATTACAGTTAGAATGTATGAAACAATAGGTGTAGAGGTTGGACCTAATTTAAATGACATGGAAAGAATACCTTTCAGAAGTTCCTCTGATCTTATGGATGAGGGTATTCCCCCATTCTCAGGAGACAAACAAGTTGAATTTAGAGGTAACTATGAAACAGATGGGTTTATCTATGTAAGACAAACTCAACCTTTACCTTTTACTATTTTATCGTTATACCCAAGGTTAGCTACCAATGACGGATAATAAACTACATATAGTTCCTTATACTGCTGAACATGGAAGATTTATCTTATCGTGTCAAATGAATCATAAGTTAATGGATAAAGACGCAGAGTTTGAAGGAGATGCTAAAAATTTAATACAAGATCATTTAGCTTTTACAGGTACTGTTAATGACAAGCCTATCTTTGCTGCGGGTATGAAAATAGTTTGGGGACAAGTTGCAGAGGGTTGGGTTATTGCTACGCAAGATGTTTGGAAACATCCACTCGCTGTAGCACGAGCCATTAAAAAAGATTTTAAAAAGGTGGCTAAAGAAAATAATATTAAAAGAGTTCAAACTGCTGTAAGAGTAGATTTTGATAAAGGTTTAAGATTTGCAAAGTGGTTAGGATTAGAGGAAGAGGGTTTAATGAAACACTATGGTTTTGATGGTTCAGACCAATACAGATATGCGAGGATTTTCTAATGAGTTGGCAAATGGCAGTAGTGGGTGCATTAGGTGCAGCACAGATACAACAACAAGGAGCTATTGGTAAATATAATCAATCTGTTGCTAATCGTAATGCTTTAGTTAAAGAACAAGAAGGTAAAATATTAGATGATAAATTAAATTTAGAACTTTCTCAATTTGATAAAAAATTTAAACAACTACAAGGAAGTCAAGTAGTTCAAACTTTAAAATCTGGAGCAGAATTTTCTGGAACAGCTAGAAATATACAATTATCAAATTTATATGAAGCAGAAGTAGAAAAAAATATTGCTAGATATAATACTGAAATAGGTAAAGCTAGAAAATTTGAAGAAGCTAATTTTGCTAGAATATCTGGTGAAGTTGCTAAACAACAAGCAAGACTTGCACAACTTGGAACATTAGCTCAAGTAGGAACAAGTTTATTAAGAATGAAAGATGTTACTTCATAATGAGAGATTATAAATCAGAATATAATAATTACCACTCTAAACCAAAACAAAAAAAGAATAGAGCTGGAAGAAATGGAGCAAGAAGAATTATGAAAAAAAAATATGGCTCTAGTATATTAGCTAGAGATGTAGATCACAAAGATAGAAATCCTAGAAATAACAGTATAGGTAATTTAAGATTACAATCCAAATCTTCAAATAGATCAAGGAATCAATAATGCCAAAAATACCTACATTTACAGCTAAAGGAACAATAACTAGTCAAGGACCAAGTGTTACTACTGATTTACAAATACCCCTAACACAAACTGTTGGTGCTGCCTTAGAGCCTATTTCAAAATATGTTGAGCAAGAATATATAAAAGAAAAAAAATTAGAAGAAAATAATAAAGTAGATAAATTAATATCTAATTCATATAAAGATAATCAAAATGGTCCAGTTGGATTTTTAACTTTATCAAGTGAAACTGGAAAAAATCCCAATCCATCTGATGCTTCTAATATCTATGATCAAGGTGTAGATAAATTATATAATTTTATATCTTCTAGTGAAGGACAAAATTTATCTCGTTTTGGTAAACAAATTTTTAAATCTAAATTTTATGGTTCAGCTGCACAATTAAAAGCAAATGCTTTACTACAATCAAGGAAAGAACAATTTAAAGAATCTTCTGATGTTGATAGCGATTTAATAACACAAAAAACTATTGCTCTTTCTTCACTTCCTGATGGTTCAGGATTAGATCAAATCTATAATGAAATAGATATAAGATTAGATTCTAACCCATATTACAATGAACAACCGCAACTTAAAAATGATGTTAAGAAAAAATATCAACAATTTTCCGCATCTGCTGTTGCAAATAAAATGTTATTAACTCAACCAGATCTTTTAAAAAAACAATTACAAGAAGGTAAATATAATATTTTAGAATCAAAAGATATAATTGAACTTTCTACTAAAGCAGATGAAGTAATCAAAGGACAGAAGTTTGATTTTCTCCTTTCTGATTTAAAAATATTAGATGGTAAAATTGGATTAGATATTATTAATGATTTTAAAGGTGTTAAAGAAGGAACTTTTAATGGTGATGTAAATAAAATTAGATTATTTGAATCTTTAAATCCTTTAGAAAAAAAAGAATTAATTAAATTAGCTGAAACTCAAAGATCAAAATCTAATGCTGAAATTAATAATATTAATACTGGTATTAGAAATCAATTAAGAGATGAAGCTATACAAAATTCTGTAAGAGTTTATGATAGTTATAGAACAAAAGGTATATTTAATTCCGCAGAAATTAATCAAGTGTTTGGTGATTATGATGATGATATTAACACTTCTACTAAACAACAATTTATAGAGTTATCAACAAAACAGGGAAACAATGAATTAAAAAAAATAAGCAATTATTATCAAAATGATGAAATTACTTTTAGAATTTTAAATAAAGAAATTCAAGACATATCAACACCTTTTATACTACAAGGTGAAAACAAACCTTTAAGTATTTTACAAAGAGCAGGAGATGGAATTAATCCTGATGTAGATTTAAAATTTTATATAGATTATTTATTACCAAATATTACAGATCCTACTTTTGTAGATGATAATAAAGAATTTTTTAAATTTATAAAAAAATACCAACCTCTAATAGAAGGACCAACTTATTCTAAATATGTAGATAAAAATTTAGATAATCGTTTAAATCAATTTAAAAATGATATGTTTAAAAAATTTATTGAAAGAAGAAGATTAGCAGAACCAACAAAAGATTTATTAAGTAAAGATAGTAAAAAATTTATTGGTCATGATGTTTCTAGTTATCTTCCAACACAAGGAGATATAGAAAAAGGTATTCTTGAAAATTTTGAAACAGAGGGTAAAAAAAAATATCCTCCAAAACTCCCCAATGAAACTAAAGATGAATATTTAAAAAGAATAGGTTTATAATGGCTGAAAATCTAGGTTTAAAACAAATTCAAGCATTACAAGATGCTGGGTTTTCTGAAAATGTTATACAAAATCATGCACAAGAAAAATCTGATGCTTTATTGCAAGGAGGCTTTAAACAAGAAGAAATTAATAATTATTTTGGCTACAAAGAACCAAACACAAAAAAAATAGAACAATTTTGGACAGATGGTATTCATGATATTATCTCTCCAAAAGATTTACAATTATTTAATGACAACAACACTAATGATATTGAGGCTGAAAAAATAGACAAAAAATTAACAGAACGATTATGGGGTAAAGATTTTAATCTTGGTCCTTTAGTAAAAAAAAAATTAGGAGATTCAACTGTTAATACTATGCTTAATGTTCATGCTGGTCGTGGTATGGAAATGAATTTACCTGAGCCAGATGATATTGGTTTTATTGAAAAACTAATTGGTGAAGGAGTTGGTATGGCTGCTGAACTTCCTATTTATGCTGGAGGTTATGCTTATGGTATGTATAAAACAAAAAATCCATATGCTTCATTATTTGTTGCAGGTCTTTCAGGTGGAACAATAAGAGAAATGTATTCTGATATGAGACTAAATGGAGAAGTAGAAAATTTTTCAGAATTTTGGAATTTATTTTTAAATAAAGGTTTAAGTGCTGGTGTTAAAGAAGGTATACAACTTTACGCAGGTGGAGTTTCTACTAAATTTTTAGGACCATTAAAAAATAGTGTTTTAGCCAATACATTAGCTTTTAATACTGCACTCAGTACAGCAAGTGTTATTTTGGGTGATGAAGTTCCTGATGCAGAAAATTTTTTAATTCAAAATATATTATCATTACCATTAGGTTACACTTTTGCAAAACAAAACATTAAAGATACAGTTAATAAAACTGGCAAACATCAATCTGAAATATATGAAAATATGATTAAAGATAGAACTATAGCTGAAGATGCTGCAAGTATAAACATGAAACCATTTAGAGCTTACAAAGATATTACAAAACAAGAAATAAAACCAACAAAAGAAATTATTATTGATACAAAAAAACCTTTAGATAAAGATGCTTTAAAAATAGAAGAAACTATTGAAAGAAAACCAATCAAACAATCTATAGATTATAAAAAATTAAAAAATGATTTTCTTTATTATGGAATTGATACATCTAATGTTTTTAAACAATTAACTGAAAAAGCAAAAAAACTTAATTTTAATTTTGATAAAGTAGTTGATCCTTATGAGGGATTAATTATTCAACCTGGTTTAAAGGGTGTGGCGGAATATAATCTGTATAGTGGTACATTAGATAGTTTTGTAAATAGTTATAAAAAAATTGGACCATCATTAAAAGAAAGAGTTGGAAAAACTAAGGATGGTAAAAATATGGATCAATATTTGAATAGTATTGATCAAGCTCTTAAAGCCGCAAGAACAATAGAACTTACTAAAAAAAATATTGAATCTGGTGTTCCTTTACAAGCATCTAAAAATTTTATTAAAAAATTTCCAGAATTAATAAAAAGACAAAAAGATATTGTTGATTATGGAAAAACACAATTAAAAAATTTTAAAGATGAGGGTATGCTTACAGAGGAAGGATACAAAGCAATGACGGAAGCAAATAAAGATCATGTTACATTTGCCAGAGTTATTGAAGATGTTAAAGGTTCAAAACAATATGGTGAAGGAATAGTTAATCCTTTAAGAAGGATGGTAGGTAGTAAGCTTAAAACATACTCTCCTTTAGCAACCGTTGTTAATAATACTTATTTATTAAGAGCTATATCAGAAAGAAATATGGCTCATAGGAATATTATAGATCTTATTTTAAAAATACAAAAAATAGAACCTGGATCATTTCCAGAGGTATATGAAGTCCCAGCAAGAACAAAAATTACAAGAGTGACAAGACAAGAGTTAGAAAAAGCTGGAATAATAGAAAAGGGTCAAAAACTTCCAGATGATGTTGCTGACGCATTTTCTGTATTTAGAAAAGAACAAGGTGCATTAAAATCTACTGAAGAACAAATATTTAGAAAGGGTGTTAGAAAAGTTTACGAAGTAGGTCCTGACTTTGCAAGAGGATTTAAAGGTATAGAAAAAACTGTTTGGGATGATATGACAAAAGTTATTGGTCTTCCTACTAGATTATTAAGATCAGGAGCCACACAGTTAAATCCAGAATTTATGTATAACAATTTACCAAGAGATGCTTTTACATCTGCTGTTCTTTCTAAAACATGGCATCCACCATTTTATGGTATGATTAATGGTGTTGCTATGTATGTTAAACCAATAAGAGGAAAATTGGGTTATCATCCAATTTTTGAAAAATATACAGTATCTGGAGCTTATAGAGATTTTATAGGTTATGCAGAAAGAAATTATTTTCAATCTGGTTATAAAGAAATATTTACAGGATTAAAACCAATAAATGTAATTACAAAACCTATTGAAATGATAAGAGTTGTTGCTGAAGCAAGTGAAACAGTCGGAAGAATGGGAACTTTTAAATTAGCGTATGAAAGATATATAAAAAAAGGATTACCAGAAAAAGAAGCTATAAGAAAAGCGGGATTTGATGCTAAAATAAATCCAGTTGATTACGGAAGAGCAGGAATGGCTTCAAGACAAGCTAATTTAGTATCAGCTTTTTTTACTGCAAGAATAGGATCTTTAACCTCTCTTGTAGAAGCATTTAAACAAAGACCAATTAAAACAACAGCAAAAGCTCTTGCTTATATTACAACAATAAGTATATATAATTGGTTTCAAAATCACGATGATCCAGATTATGCAAGGCTCCCTCAATGGAGAAAAGATTTGTTTTGGAATTTTAAAGTAACCAATCCTACAATAGTAAATGCTTTAGGTTTCGAAAAAGGATATTTTTATTTTCCTTTAAGCAAACCATTTGAACCAGGTCTGATATTTGGAACTGGTGCTGAAAGATTATTAGATTATTATTATGATAATGATCCAGATGCTATTAACGAATTCAAAAATAGATTTATAAAAGATACTGTAATGGGTTTAGTTCCTATTCCAGATGTAGGAAAACCTTTTTTTGAATCATGGAGTAATAGAAGTTTATTTACTGGACAACCAATAATACCTAATTCAATAAAAAATTTACCATCAGAATATCAAGTAACAAATTATACATCAGAAACATCAAAGCTAATAGGTAATTTGATTAGAAAAATTAGTGGAGATGATTTTTCTTCTATATCAAGTCCAGTTCAAATTGATAATGCAATTAGAAGTTGGATTGGTCCATTAGGTAGAGTTATAACACAAAGTATTGATAAGATTCTTTTAGAAGGTGGACTTATAGAAGATCCAATATTACCAGATAAAAGATTAACAGAGCAACCTTTTTTCAAAGTATTGGCAGCAAGAGATCCTGATAGAAATGCTGCACCTATACAAGAATTTTATGATAAATATAATAAAGTTAGAAGTAGACAATCTGCTATTAAAAAATTTCAAGATTCTGGTCAATATGATTTAGCTGAAAAAGAAACAAAAAAATTACCACCTAATTATATAGACCTAGAAATGACTTATAATGCTATAAGAATAAAAGAAGATAATATTAGAAAAATTTTTAATGCAAAAAAAGGATATTCTGGAGAAGAAAAAGCATTTTTTATTAGAAAATTTACAGATCAAATGATAGATGAAGCAATAAGAGGTTTAAAAAGATTTGAAGAAATTAGATAGACATTTAACTAATAATTTAATATAGAGTAATAAGTATGACAATATCTTCAACAGTAGTAAGACAATTAACATCAGGTGATGGTAGCACAACTAATTTCACCTATCCGTTCAAGATATTTGCAGATTCAGATTTATCAGTTATTATAAGATCCTCAACAGGAACTGAAACAACTAAGACTATTACAACCCACTACACAGTTGCAGGAGCAGGTGATGCTAGTGGTGGCTCAATAACTTTCACATCAGGAAATATCCCAACAGCTACAGAAACTGTAGTGATGATTAGAGAAGTCCCGCAAACACAAGCAATAGATTATATTGCTAATGATCCATTCCCTGCGGAGAGCCATGAAGAGGGTTTGGATCGTGCAGCCATGACTACACAACAAATGCAAGAAGCGTTGGATAGATCATTTAAAGTATCTACTACCAACTCAATTACAACACCAGAATTTACAGATAGTGCAGCAACGAGAGCTTCTAAAACTTTAGGCTTTGATAGCACAGGTCAAGTCTTAACTACGATTGCAGACTTTCTACCCTCAGGTGGAGATAGTGCAATGTTTCAATATTCAACAACAACAGCTGATGCAGATCCAGGAGCAGGATTTTTTAGATTAAATAACACTACGATTGCTAGTGCAACAATAGGTTATTTTGATGACTTAGAATATAATGGTACAGACATTTCAGCATGGGTACAATCATGGGATGATGTAACAGGCAACGATACCAATAGAGGAAGAATAAGAATTACCAAAGCACAATCATTAGATACTTGGATGGTATTTAAAGTAACAGGTGCAGTTACAGATGCCACAGGATATACAAAAGTTACTTTAGTTGCTATTGATTCTGCTGGAACATTTGTTTTAAATGATAAATGTTGGGTAGCATTTTCAGCTAGTGGAGAAGATGGTGCAATACCAGGTTACCTGTATAAATTTGATACAGGAACTTCAGATGCCGATCCTGGTGCTGGAGAAATAGCATTTAATCATGCAACGTATGCTTCAGCTACAAGAATATACATTGATGATGCTGATGCTAATGGTGTAACCACTCAAGCAGATACTGCAACTTGGGGTGCAAGTACATCTACGATTAAAGGATCATTACACATTGTTGATATTAACGACAGTACGACTTACGCAAGATTTAAAATTACAGCAGCTGTTACAGATGCTTCAGGTTATAATACAATTACAGTTGTTCATCTCGCTTCCAATAATACTTTTAGTGCTGCTGATGAATTATCAGTAACTTTTATTAGAGCTGGAGATAAAGGAACAACAGGAGATACAGGTTCTACAGGAAGTACAGGATCAACAGGTTCTACAGGAGCTGCTGGTACTAACTCTCAACTTTCTATGACTTGGAGTTCGGCAACAACTGACGCTGACCCAGGTGCAGGTAAAATTGCTTGGAATCATGGCACAATAGCAAGTGCAACTATTTTATATGTAGATGACGCAGACGATGCTTCAGCTGATATTACTTCTTATGTTCAATCTTGGGATGATGTATCTAATGCAGTTGCAAGAGGAATTGTAACTATAACAAAAGAAGGAACAGCATCTACTTATGCTACCTTTAAAGTTTCAGGAGCTGTAACGGATGCTTCTGGATATACTAAAGTTCCAGTAACTCATGTAGTTTCAAGTGGTACATTTTCAAATACAGATGGTGTTGGAGTTCATTTTGAATACTCTGGTGCTGATGGTACTGGAGATATTGCTGGAGTTACTGCTGGTACAAATTTATCAGGTGGTGGAACATCAGGAACAGTTACAGTTACTTTAGCAGATGCTTCAACATCCGTTAAAGGAGCTGCTTCATTTAGTTCAGATAATTTTGCTGCTAGCTCTGGTGCAATAACAGTTAAAGATTTAGGAATAGCAACAGCGGAAATTCAAGATAACTCAATTACTTTAGCAAAAATGGCTGGTGGTACTGATGGTAATTTAATCACATATGACGCATCAGGTAATCCTGCCGCAGTTGCTACAGGTGACGATGGACAAGTATTAACTTCTGCTGGAGTAGGTGCAGCACCAGTTTTTGAAGCATTACCAGCAGGAGGTGGAAAAATATTACAAGCTGTTGGTGCATCTGATACAACAGTTAGAACGTATGGAACAGCTAGTTTTTCAAAAGCAAGTAATACTTTAGATTGTGCAATCACTCCATCATCATCATCAAGTAAAATATTTGTTTCATGCGGTGTTGGTGTTTATTCTAATGGAGATTTTTCAGTTTCTATTTTTAGAGATAGTACAAATTTAGGAGAGGCACAAGATGGTTGTGCAAGAATAATAGGTAAATCTCAATTTGGTGGTGGTTTGTTAGATTCTCCAAGCACAACTTCAGCAGTAACTTATTCGTTTCAAGTCAATGCAATTGATGGAACAACGATAAGTATAAATTATGAAGGAGCTACAGGACACATGGTAGTTATGGAGGTAGGTCCATAATGAAAAATTACGGATATAAAACAATATTTTTATTAGATGCTGTAAAAGCAATTAAATCAGATTCCAATGCTCAAATTAGTGGAGAAGATTTATCTACTATTGTTTGGCTTGATGATAATCCAACCAATATTACTAATGATGCAATACAAACAAAATACAATGAATTAATTGCTGCTGAAGATGCAAAGGTTGCTGCAAAAAGTGATAACAAAGCATCTGGCAAAGCGAAGTTAAAAGCTGGTGAAGCTCTAACTGATGCTGAAATATCAGCATTATTTGAGAATTAAAACTTTATAATGTTTTTTAAAGTTGTAGAAAACTTTTTACCAAAACAGGTTTTTGATAGATTGTTAATGATTGTTGAAAGTGAAGAATTAAATTGGCATTGGTCTGCCTCAACACATTACGATAAAAATAAAAAAGAGTTAGATAGTAATTTTATGTTAAGTAAAATGATATTTAACCACAAACAATCAACAAATGGTTATTACGAAGATAAAAAATATTTACAACTATTTTGTTTAATTGCTGATTATCAACAATCTATAAAAAAAGCTAATAATTTAATCAGAATGAAATTAAATCTTTATCCTAATCAAGGAAAAAATGTAAAGCACGCAAAGCACGTTGATATGATGTTAGACAAAAAGATTGATAATAGAGTTATGACTTCTATTTTTAACTTTCATACCTGTAATGGCTCAACAGTTATTGAATTAGATGATAAAATAGAAGAAGTTAAATCTAAAGCTAATCAATTAATTATGTTTGATAATACGTGGCATTATGGTATTACTCAATCAGACACACCAAGAAGAATTGTATTAAATATTAATGTTTTAAAATGAAATTAGAATTATTTTCAGTACCTGTTTTTATAGGTAATGTAGATTTAAAAAAAATTAAGTTAGATGCAGAAATGGGAGAAGCTTTTCTTTCAAAAACTCCTAGTTCTTTTTACAATAAAAATATATTAGACCCTGAAAGTGGTAAATATCTTATATCGGTTATTGCTGAGTTATTAAAAGAAAAATACCAATATTTTACAGTTAATTTAAACGGAGTATGGAGAAATAAATATTTGAATAATGATTTTCAAGAGCCACACATTCATGTAGGTTCTCAGTTTTCTTTTATTCTTTATGAAGAGGTTAATACTCCGCACACTATTTTTTACAATCCAGCTAAATATTTAATATCAGCAACACTAGGTCCTAGCGATGCTTATGTTTTACAGCAATTTAAACCGCAGGTAACAAAGGGTCAAATTATAGTTTTTCCATCTTATGTTGAACACATGGTTAATAAAAATTCGGATCAGGTAACTATATCAGGAAATTTAGATTTTAAATTTATTAACAAATTAACGAAAGAAAAAGAATAATAAATTATTAATATGTCACTTGAAAAAGTTATTCGTTACATTAATAGTAAAGTTGAAGGACACGATGTTACTGTAGGACAGATGTACGGCACTGAAAATTTTTGTCATCTTCTTTATTCTTTAGTTAAAATGGAACAACCTGATACTATAATAGAACTTGGTGTAGGAGCAGGAGCTACTACTTGTATGATGGCACAGGCAGTAAAAGAGAATAATAAAGGATTTGTATTTGCAATAGACAATGGCGATCAATGGAAAGAAATGAAAATTCCATTACAGAAAATTTTAGGAGAATCTTTAGCTGATGAATCTTATGAAAACTTTTTACATAAACTTTTAGAAAAACTAGAGTTAGAAAAGTATGTTGATTTTAAAAATATTACTTTAACTAATAAACAATTTTTTGATCCAAAAAAACCAGTAGACCTTTTATTTTTTGATGCTCACGATAGTGGTCCATTAGGCTGTATAAGTTTATTGCATTATTATCTACCTAAAATGAATAAGTATTCTTCTATTTTTATTGATAGAGCCTCTACTATTCATCATGCTTATTTAGTGCTTGAACAAATAATAAAACACTTTCAAAATAAAGAAATACCAGAATGTTTACTTTCTGAACTTGATGATAAACAGATAAAAAATTTACGACATATAGTTTCTACTTCAAAATTTACATTAATACATTTAACAGAAACAGGAAAAGCTAAAATAAATAAGACACAAAATAGTACAGCATGGATAAAGATTGAACCTATTGATTTATATCATCATAATCATGTTGAAACTTTTGTTTAATATATTTATAAGAAAGAGATAAAGGAGATAATTATGATGTGTTGGTTTTGTAAATTGTTAAATAAAATTAAAAAGTTTATTGCTAAACAATTTAATGCGTAAAAGAAAAACTGCAAATGTAGGTTTAGTTAATGAACTTGCTGCACAGCTTGATTTTGCAAAAGACGTAAATATTGTAGTCTTTACACCTTTAGGTGGTTTAGGACCTGTGGATATTGTGACTTTAAATTTAACTACAGGTGAGTATAGTGCTTATGATGTTAAAAGTAAAAATTATAGAAAATCAAACTATAGAGATAAAGATGGTTATAAAAGAAAAAGTATTGGATCTTTTATTTCAAGAGGAAGAACTAAAGAGCAAAGAAAATTAAAGGTAAAAATTATTTATGCAACTATCTAAACATTTTAAATTAGAAGAATTTACACGTAGTCAAATTGCGGCAAGAAATGGATTAAGTAATACTCCAGGATCAGGTGAGGTTAAGAACCTAGAAAACATTTGCTATGAAATACTAGAGCCTGTGAGAGCTAAGTTTGCAAAACCTATTATGATTAATAGTGGTTATAGATCCTTAGAGGTTAATCGTAAACTAGGATCAAGTGATTCGTCACAGCACACCAAAGGTCAAGCAGTTGACTTTGAAATAGCAGGTATTCACAATCTTAAAGTTGCACATTGGATTAAAGATAACTGTGATTACGATCAATTAATCCTTGAGTTTTATAAACCAACAGAAAAAAATGCGGGGTGGATTCACGTGAGCTATAATGAAAAAGGAAACAATAGAAAAAAAGTTTTAACCTTCGATGGTAAGTCTTATGAAAATGGATTACCTGAGATGAATTACAAATATGATAAGATGGGAAATGAGGTGATAGTATAATGTGGTTAGGTGCGATTAAACTTGCAGTTCAAGCTGGAAGTCATATATATAAAAAAAAGCAACAAACAAAAATGTTAATGGCTGATGCACAAATGCGTCATGCACAGAAGATGAGTAGTGGTGAACTTGAATATAAAGCAAAGATTATTGAAAGCAATGATAATGGTTGGAAAGATGAGTTTGTTCTCATTCTTATATCCATTCCTATGTTGCTATTGGCTTATTCTGTTTTCTCTGACGATCCTGATATTCGTGCTAAATTAGATTTATTTTTTGAGTATTTCCAAAACCTTCCTTATTGGTATCAAGCCATATTTATAGGGGTTATATCTGCTATCTATGGTCTTAAAGGTGCAGACATTATGAGAAAAAAATAATGAAAGTATCAGATAAAACATCAGTAAGTATGCCAATCAAAAATATGATTGGTATTATTGCTGCGGTTTCTATGGGTATCTTTGCATACACAGAACTAACCAGTAGGCTTACTTCACTTGAGACATCAAGAGAATTATTCCAAGCTGATTTACTTAAAAAATCTGAGCAATTGCCTGTGGACCAGGAACAATTTATGTTGGTGGAAGATTTATATAAGACAGTAGAGAAGTTAGAAAAAACCCAAGAACAAAACATGACCAACAAAGTTAATATAGAATTTTTAAATAAACAATTAGAAAAAGCTTTAGGAGATATAGAAAAATTAAAAGATAAAGTAAGAAAAAATGGAGGAACACATTAATGACTGAAGTAGTAGTGGCTTTATTAATGTTTCTGAATGGAAACATGATTGAGTTTACTTATAAAGATACAATGTCAGCTTGTTTAAAAAGTAAGCGTATTGCTATGAGAGAAATAAATCCTGATACTGTTCTTATGTCTTGTAAAAAAATAAAAGCTGAGACAGAGATATATCAGGGTAGAAAAAAAATACTTAAAGTTTTAGAAGTAAAATAATTATGGCTAAGTGTAAAGATTGTTTTTGTGATTGTCATTGTAGTGTTAAAGGACACTCCGATGCCACAGGTGTATGTCCTTGCGAGAAATGTAATTGTAATCCTCAAGGTGCTAAAGTAAATGATGATGAGTGTCTCTCATGTCAGTAGATAAAACAAAATGACTTTAGCAAAATTTGATCCAAGACATATAGATCATTATAATGAACCAAGATTTCTAGTTCACTTTCAATGGGGTACTAATGAAAAAGTTTATCGTTATGCTTTAGTTGAAACGATTAATACAAATGAAATTGACCACACCACTAAACAAAAACAAGATGAATTAGGTTTGTCTCAAAAAGAAATTTGGGAGAAAAAATATAAATGAAAAACATAATGACATCCTTTGCTCAACAATATAAGAAGAAAGTAAGTTTATTATCGCAGCAAACAGGTAAATATGGCAAAAAAGTTCGATCCAAGCAAACAAAAGCACGAAAGAATAGCAAAAAGTACTAGCATAGGAAGGAGACCTAAGATGTCATCCATGAATAAAGGCAAAAAAAGTTCTTTCAAAAAATACATAGGTCAAGGTAGATGATGCCAAAATTATTAGTTATATTTTTATTACAAGGTCCAGCCGAATTTGAAGTGGCTAGTAATCTCAATCTTGTATATATGAACTTTCCTAAAGGCATAGAAAATTGTGCTACTTTAATAGATCAAGTAAGAGAAGAAATCGCTACCTTTGATGATGAAAATAATCAATGGGTTTTAAAAACCAAAGGCATACATAGTGGTCAATTCGTTGGGGGTATGTGTAAATGAACATAGCGGAACTTTTTAAAAAGAACTTTATCTTTATTCCTATTATTATTTCAATAGTCGTTGGGGGTTTTACTTCTATTAAATATGTTTTAAGTTTAACAACAACTATTAATGATAACCAACAAACTATCATTAATATGGAAAGAGATGTAGGTGTTCTTCAAGATAGTTTATCAGAAGCTAAAAGTAGACTTGCATCAGCAGAAGCCACATGGAATATGGCAGAGAATTTATATAATGTTTTAGCTAATGAAGTTAGGGAACATGGCTATGATATTAAGGATCTCAATAGAGATATGAATAATTAAGGATTTATGGATGGAGATTCTCAGGATGGACTACAGATTTACAGCAGCAATAATTATAGCTATGTGTTTAATGGTTTTGTTTATGGAACCTGCTTATCCTAAAAATGAATACTTAGATTTAAGAACTGATAATCATTGTAATAATGGTTACTTCGAAGCTAGTATAGAACAAGATGATGACCAGTACAGCAGAGACCATTACAGTAACTCTAGCAATTATACAGACACAGAAGATGACAGGCGAATTACGTTTAGTTATAGACGTTATCTAGGTTCATCTTGTACTAAAGAAAATACCGAACTCCAACAAGAAATAACAGAATTAAGAATGTTAATGGAGTTAATGAAGAAATGTGAAAAGGTTAATCGTAATCCAGGTTATGCTAGAAATCCATCATTTGCTTTATTATATAATAAGTGTGCTGGTATTTTACCTATAACTAAACAAGTAGAAGATGAGGATTACAGACCTGAAGGAAATTATTGGGAAGAACTCAAAGAGGGTTATATAAAAGAAAACCCAGGTAATTACATGGGAGATAAAAATAGTTTGAAAACACCACCAAAAGATTTTATATTGCCAAAACCAACGGAATAAAAAATGATTAAACAAGACGCACTACAAAAAATAGAATCACATGAAAAGCTATGCAGAATCATGCAAAAACAAACTCACGATAAAATCCTTAAATTAGAAAAACAAATTAATAGAGTAGAGAGTATTCTTTTAGTATCTGTTGGAACTTTAATTGCAGGTATGGCTAGTATGATTTTTATGCTAGTCTCAGGATAATAAAAAATAACGATGATTGATAATATAATATTAAAATTTTGTGATCTAATAGATCAATTCCATGATTGGATTAATAATCTATTTGCACCGCGTTGTAAGTGTGGCAAAAATAAATCTAAACCTACATCTAGCAAGGAGTGGGTCAAAGGTTATAATAAGCAAAAAAAAATAAATGAAAAAGAAAACTTGGGTTAAGCCAAAAAATCAAATTGTATTTTGTGGTTGTTGTGAGGTATGTAATAAACAATTATATTCTGATACGGGTGGTTGGATTATTAATGCTGAGAAAAAAAGTTTTTGCCACAATGGAGTAGACGAGTTGTGCTTTGATACTTATCTTAATCGTTAAGTAAAGTTTCAAAGTCTTTCCAAATCGTTTCATTCTCTTTCCAAAATCTTCGCTTATCCCGTTTCATATGAACTGAATTTAATACTGTCGTATGATCTTGACCAAAGCGATGACCAATCATGGGTAGGCTCATGTTATATTTTTCTCTTAAAATATTATAAATGATACTTCTTGCTCGAACCAAATGTCCCTTACGACATTTTCCTAAGACTTGATCTTTGGGAACCTCCAAACGAATACAAACTTTATTAATAAGACTATCAATCATTACTTTGGGTGCTTTATTGGAAAACGTTTCTTTCTTTTTTATAATTTGATTGGATTTAATATAATGAATAGTTTTCTTGGTGTGTTTCTTGGCTAACTTATAACCATTTCTAAAAGCATTTTTATAAATACTTTTTTCAACGTGAGATAAATCACGATAATGTCCAGCTCTGAGAGCCACCCTTAATTCCGAAATAATTTCTATTGAAGTCAAAACTTCCCTATGCCTTTCTTTGTTTTTTTTCCAATTTGTATATTGATTGGCTAGTTAGCCATCAATAATTCTTTTGTCTGCTCAACTTTTCTCATCAATCTCATACTTTGTTGATGATACTTAGCTGCTTGAATCTTACTGTCAAGAAACTTCTGATGTTTCTTTTCCTGAAGATCCCTGTACTTTTGCAGACGCATCTTTATCTTCATCGTTCTCCTTTTTCACTTTTAAAAAGTTGTATTTAATACTATCAACTTTTATTTCTACAAATTTCCCTTTAACACTAGGATCTGCAGCCTTATTGACATCATTAAAGAGTTCTACTTCTGTAAAACTAGCTTCACCATGTCTTAATCTTCTATATATAGTCATATCTTATCCTTTTTAGCAACCTCTTTTTTGTGTACCTCTTTTGTCATTTTGTTATATATACTTAAATCTATATAATTATCTG
>Ga0209709_10001655_pt1 | contig 20313 bp, 7 predicted proteins | sample ArcticOcean_MG_C_2_FD_187435 | JGI IMG/M metagenome (GOLD analysis project Ga0209709, IMG submission 187435) | Marine microbial communities from western Arctic Ocean - ArcticOcean_MG_CB4_136 (SPAdes) (version 2) | ecosystem: Environmental > Aquatic > Marine > Oceanic | place: Arctic Ocean...
GTTGAAATTCCTTTGGAACAAGTACCTCTGGCACAACAGAAAATTATCGATGCAGGATTAATGAGAGGAATGGTTGTGATTGTAGCAACTCAAATGCTAGAATCGATGACTTTGAATCCTAGACCAACCAGAGCAGAAGTTAGTGACGTGTCTACAGCAATCCGCCAGGGAGGAACTGCTGTTATGCTTTCAGGAGAAACCGCTTCTGGAGAACACCCTATTGCGGCTGTTGAAACAATGGTGCGTATTGCTGGAGCAACCGAAGATGGCCTTGTTACATCTGGCGGCACCCCTGGCGCCCTCTCTAAGTTCCGCTCAACACGTGCAGTCGCACACGCAGGTGTCGAGTTAGCGAAAATGTCTGGAGCAAGGCACATCCTAGTTGCAACACAACATGGTAATGCTCCTAGATTAGTTTCTGGTTACCGACCAGACATGATTGTTACAGCAGTTACCGACCAATTAAGAGCCGCAAGAAGAATGAATTTACTCCCTGGTGTTCAATCGGTTATAGTTGATGAGTATGAGAGAGGTTCGGAAACTATGCAAGAAGCAATTAGAATGCTTGCAGCAGAGGGTTCGATAAAATCAGGCGACCGAATAGTGGCCATATCTGGCTCCCCATTAGCAATGCGTGGAGCCACCAGCACTATTCGATTATACAGGTTAGAACCCGATGGGACGATTTCAGGTACAGAGTAACTTTGGTCTGCATATTTAGGCGTAAGGTTCAATGCTGAAAGGTAGTCTCGAGAACCATGGGTCTCAAGCCTTTGAACATGACAATGGTAATCGCCGGCTTCATAATGGTCACACTTAACTTAGCTGTTTTGGGGCCAATGGCGACCAGTGCGGTACCTGATGCGGTCGAAGATGCTGTAGCAATGAAAGTCAAAGAGGACATCTGCCTAGACAATCTGTGTAGAGATGTTAACGATGATTGGAAAGAATCCACGAGCCAGAGAGATTTCTATGCATGGCATATATTGAATATTGATGATGTTATAGAGAATATGTCTGAACCTGAATATGAGAGGATTGGACCTGTAACTTATGATGTCACACTCAAGAAAGAAGTCGACAGTTATGACCACAGGAAGGGTTTGCTAACCTACAAACAAATCACATCTTATGAATGCGCTAAAAAGACTGTTGTTCCTTGCTCTACTGAAGTAAGCCAACTCAATATTGCATTCACGCCTCAAGTCGTTGGGGCAACAGGTACTGGGATTAATGAAGTAATGAAGATTACAAAAGTTGGGTTTGCCTCCGGTGTAATCGACACTTATTTCCAACAGGTTTCTGCATCTCACAAAGTTGCACAATTTAATTTAGAGAATTTACAGAATCTGTCTTTGGCAGAGGGCGCATATGACGGTGCTATTGTAAATACAGCAGAAGGCGATAATGCCGAGTCATTTTTCCTAGATGGAATGTTTGAATCACTTGATGAAGCATATGGTGAAGAATTCCTTGACGATGACACTACAACTTACCTTGAAGAAGGTGGTGTTCATCCACAATGGAACCAACATGAATGGGATGATGACGGTGATGGAATCTTAGAACCCGATGAGCACTGGAATCTAGATTATGATCCAAATGGAAACGGTAAAGAAGATAATGAAACATCATCTTTCAGGTGGATATTAGATCTTGACTACGCATTCAATCGTGCGGTAGGCCCAGATGGTGAAAACCTGTCACTCCTGAATTACATGGGGCCTCTGGTATATGCAGCAATGGGAGAACCTGAATCACTTGAAGAAATTCAAGCTGACCCCGATAATTCAGTAACACTCGCTCGTGCTGGACTTTGGGGCTTTGAACATCCTACCGACCTCAATATCACACTCTCAAGAGATTGGACACTATATGGTGGGATGGGTGCTAAGATGCTAGAGTATGGGGCAGGAGATGATGAATATCTAACCAATAGTGATGAAGATGCAGTCAACCTCTCGCGTAGAGTGCGCTGGTTACTCGACATCGGTATTGACAACGATATTGCACAAACGGTATTGACCTTAGGAGACGGTACTGATGAACCTCTTGGAATACTTGCAGTAAGTGAATCCGGACAGGGTTTTGGCCTCGCTGAATTCCTTGATATGAACCATTCTAAAGCAATGGAAACTTATGGTATCGATAGAAACCAGCACCAAGTGCTCAAAGAGTTCTGTAGTAAGTGGGTTGATGATATCTCGGTTCTACCTTTGATTCTTGTTGGCGGTGAAGGCTACATCACTGCATCTGAATTCGTTAACCAAACATTTGGTTCAGTAAGTCCAATCGATGATACATACTCCAAATATTCATTGAATATTGAAGGGATGTGGGGCAGTGGAACACTTGGGTTCCCAGCGGGAGACCCTATTGACCTCACTCAGAGCCAAAGTGCAAATATGCTGTATGGCCAATGGGGCTTAACGACTCCTGAAGGAGCAGGTATGTTCCTTTATGGAGAACTGAGTGGTAAATCGATTCCAATTAATTTCACTACAGGAGAAAGAGCTGATTCTGTTGAATGGACCAATGAAACTGTAGCATCGATTTATGGAATTGATGAAAATGCAGCAGGTGCGGCTAGATTACTAATCATGGAAGTTGTGTTCAAACACTTCGTTCCAGATTTCTTAATTGATTCATTTGGAACTTCACGTTACCTCACACAGCCCGTAAATAACTGGCTACTTGGATGGCACGACCCAGTCAATGCATACCTCGAGTCAGAGGAATTAACCGGCACAGGAGATTCCAGTGACATGACTGTTGGGTGGACTAGCCTTGAATTCAATGAGACTTACTATGGTTCGGATGCCTATGTAACAGGGGGTAAATCTACTGGAGAACCGGGGACTATTACTATCTGCACGGGTGAGTTCGATACTTGTGACAAAGGCGAAACTGTGATGGTAGGAGATAGCGAGTTCGTAGGATGGAAATCTCTGGAAAAGGAAACCGCAACCTATGGTTTGATTACTTCTGAAAAGCGTGGAGAAACAACCGGCGGATTCATCACAGGAGATGGAGATTTAATCGATTTGTCAGGCTATGGAACTGCTGAGGTAAACTGCGACAAAGAGGGGACTCTAAAGGGGATACCCGTTGATATTTGCACAGCCTCCATGGACCCACTCACCCGACCGATTCAGGCCAAATTAATCAACAATGGAGGCCTAATTGACGCCACCCCTGGTGCACTTCCAATATACTTTGGAAGTGATGTTCAGATAAAGGTTGAACAAATTAGTGGGGCTGTTATCGCAGGTAAATCCGAATCAACATTCTGGATTGACACTCGCCCTACATGGGAGCAACAAACCCCCCCAACAATGGAGGATTTACAGCAAGTATTCGTCATCAAAACCGAGGGGGAATTGGATGATGAAACCGCTGAAACAATGGAATCACAAATTGTGACCAACCAAGATCAATTTGCTTACTTCACTAACTTTGACCATTGGATAGACTATGTTACTCTGAGTTTATGGGTTCTGGGATTATTGTCATTACTTGCTGGAGCTTCAATGATCTTCATGGGTGGCGAACAAGAGTCCCATAGAGGTACAAAATGGGTAGATGGTTCAACCCAACCTGAACCTAGAATCAATTTGGCTGATGAAATATCAACTGAGGCGGCTGAACTCGAAGAAACTGTAGAACAAACCGAATCCGCTGAATGATTTATGGGTAGTTCCTAATCAGAAATTATTGAGTTAGCAGATACACACTTTGAAGTATTGATTTCATAACGCAGTGTTATGACCATGCAGAAGAATGTCTTGGGCCAAGACATCGGCGAGTGTTCTTGCAAGCCAATGACGGGATGGTACAGAGATGGTAGTTGTAACACCGATGAGATGGATAGAGGGTCTCATACCGTGTGTTGCATATTGACGGAAGAGTTTCTCGAATTCGCCCGAAATCAGGGCAATGATTTGATTACTCCGATGCCACAATTTAACTTTCCAGGACTGAAACCAGGAGATTCTTGGTGTGTTTGCGCTAGGACCTGGCTTGCTGCCTTGAATCAAGGTATGGCCTGCCCTGTTGATTTAGAAGCCACTAACATCACAGCATTAGAAATAATTCCTTTGCAACTACTTGAAGACCGAGCGATTTGATTAGAATCGCTATCTTTTTCAGCGTCTAACATCGAACTCTGGTAACCCTATAGGTGCCGGGAGCGGGGCTTGAACCCGCGACCTTCGGATGTCTCAGACATGAGAAGGGGCTTTGGTACGTCTCAATTAGCTCCGAAGAGCTGCCCTATGAGTCCGACGCGCCACCAACTACGCCACCCCGGCAAGTAGTTCGCCCACCGACCACCCCTCTTTGAAGGATGCGGCATATCAATCAACTATCTACTGCGAATTAAAATTGCAACGAGATTCCGCCTCAATATTCCTGCGATTCAACCACAGCCTTCATTCACTGTCAACCATCCGCCAAAATGATGGTAGACATCAATACCGCCATGGCTGCCGCGGCTACCGAGCGACGCAATCGAGGAACTGGTGACAAGGAGCGGAAGAAGAACCGCTCAGGTGCCGACATGGGTATCGAAGCGTTCGATCCGGTCAAGCATGTCTCCAAAGAAAAAGCGGACACAGTGTCGATGTGGCTAGTAATTTCTTTTGCTGTTACCGTATCTCTATTGATGCGGTATGTCGCAATGCCTAGTTCTCAAGACAATGCGGATATGCTTTGGTTTATTCCGATGTTACTGATTTTCTTAATTCCATCAATCCACAGAGCTGTATTGCCTGAGAAGTTTGTAGAGCATTACACAAAAGGAACATGGTTCAAGGCATCATTTATGCATATCTTTACTTGGTTAGCAGTGACTTTCCTATTAACAAATGCACCATTCGCTGATATTGTCGCCCCACAAGTCGACAAGGGATGGGGAATGATTTCAGCAACAGAAGATGGATTTGATTATAGTAAATCGAGCAAAATTAATCTCACCGAAGGATATACTGGTGAGCATTACTTAGTTCTAGCATTTACTGATAATTCAGATGCTGCAGATTCAGATTATATTATTACATTTGGAGATGAGGGAAACTCCAACAATTCTTGGAAAGGAATTGAAGCGATTGACTCCTCTGCACTAGATTCTGTTCGTTCACATGATGACATAGACTATCCAATGGCGATCAAAGTTCCAGATGGATTGCTTGCAGGGACACACACAATTGTAATCCAAATTACAGAAGATGGTGACCCTTGGGAAAACACTAGAACTGTTGAACTAAAATTAACTATTAAGGAATTAGTTTTGACTGAGTAGAGTGGAAAGACGTGCGGTCAGAGCATCCAATTGGATTGCTTCGCCTCCTCCTTCAACAAGTCTGAAATCGATTTCAGCCATTAATTCAGTAAGTTCTAGTTTTTGAATTTCTGAAAGGAAATCAACTCCATATAACTCACGATGGAGTTGGTTAACAAAATCTGTTCCAGCCAGACCATATCTATCCAACAATTCACGCAACCTTCTGCGCGCAGCATGGAACCCATCCTGTTTACATGCCATCAAATATTGATGCAGGGATTCAGGAGGGGCCGTTGCACTCGTTTCATAAATCAAAGTACGAGTGATATTTTTCTCAAGTGCAGCGGCAACCTGCAATGCAGTGATTGCTTTTCGCAAATCTCCTTGTGCAATTCGCACTAGCGCTTCTGCGGCCTCATCTTCTAGACCAACACCTTCTGATTTTGCAACAGCCTTCACTTGATCTAATACATCGGCATCCGCAAGAGGTCTGAATCGGAAGACTGCACATCTGCTTTGAATGGGTTCGATAATTTTGCTTGAATAATTACATGATAAAATGAATCGGCATGTCTGAGCATACTGTTCCATGATCCGTCGTAGTGCACCTTGAGCATCATGCGTTAATGCGTCTGCTTCATCTAAAAATATAATCTTGAATTCGGCCCCTCCATATGGAGCCGTTCTTGCGAATTGTTTGACCTTGGTTCTAATGCTCTCAAGTTTACGTTCATCGCTTGCATTCATTTCAAGCAAGTTATTACGGAAATCGAGGCCGAATATGTCACGAGTCAGAGCCATTGCCGCCGTAGTTTTCCCAGTACCGGGCGGGCCTGCTAATAGCAGATGAGGAAAGTCTGCAAGTTTTGCATATGCGGCTAGTCTTTGCACTACTGAGGCCTGGCCGCGGATATCTCCAACCGTGCGAGGACGATGTCGCTCAACCCAAAGTTCACTCATGCAATCCAATGTCATAGTGGGACGACCTTGAACCTTCGCTTTGCCATAGTTTATCCTAAGATTCACGGCCACCCTACGGGTGGCCAGCCGAAAGGGAGGTATACTCCCTCTGCCAGTGGCTGAATGAGCCCCATGTCGTCGAACACCCCCCACCACCGTAAAATTGTAAGTTCTCTCGTAATGGTTTTGATGTTTTTATTCGCTGATTTAGCCATTCCACAAGCGGTTCCGACTTGGACAAATGATGTACTAAGCGACGAAATAACCGTTTTTCAAACTACATCATCAATTGATGCATTGAAGGATACCTCTCTCGATGAAGTAAATCCACTTCAGAATTATGGTTCAAATGGAACTGTAACTCTTGGCACATCTTTGGCAGGGGAGTCAAAGATTTTGATTTCGTTCAATAATACAATTCCAAATGGCGATTTGGTAAATGATGCACTACTAGAACTAACTTGTGGAATCGATCCATTGGACCTTGAAGCCATACATATCTACAGTTCGAGGATGAAGCGAACTTGGAATGAATCCAATGCAAATTGGGCTAATCCAGACACCGGAGTCAATTGGGGATTTGCTGGTGCTGGTGCCACCTCAGACCACAGTTCATGGGAGCCTCCGTTCTACGGATATGCTAACAATACATTTACGATTAACGTAACTGCAATTGTACAGGAAGCAGTCATTAATTCTCGCAGTACAATAGACCTCATTCTTGTTGCAACTGGAGCACAATATGAGTGCCATCTTTCCGAATCTACAGACGCCAACAGTCGACCCTCTCTTGAGGTTTTACATCAAAGTGGAACACCGGGTAATGGAGGTGAGCTTACTCCAAACTTTGTAGAAGATGGCGCTGCATTGATGGACGATGATGCGTTTATCCTAACCGCTGCTACAATTCCTGAATTGTCTTGGGAGAATTTCACAGGAACAAATGCTCAAGTTCAACTTTCAGTAAGCGAGGATTTTATCTCATCTGCTGACGATACATGGGTATATTCCTCGCAGGACAACTCTTCATTATTCACTCTGAGTTCTAGCAATGGAATGATGACTATTCCTCTCGGAGATGGATTATCTAATGGTACAACTATGCATTACCGAATGAGGTCGATTGATTCGACAGATACAATCGGTTCTTGGGAAACTGGATATTTCCATTTACCAGCCCATGACATAACGGAGATTGGAACTTATGGTAAAGTTACGATTGACTTTGATGGCCTTGGTTTAACGGAGGATACTATTGAAGACACATTCGTCGATTCCTCCGGCGCCGCAAAAAATGATAACATGGGTAACGAAGATAATATGACAGTAGGTTCGGCATCAAGTTCAAACCAATATGGATTGTTAAGATTTAATCTTGATGATGTCGGCCTTCATACTAATTCATCAATTATTTCAGCAAATATGGTTATGACGCGTGAATCATTCAGTGGTTCCGCAGATATTAGTTTCCATATAATGGATGGCGATGAATGGACAGAAAACGGAGTGACATGGAGAAAATCTGATGGCACATACTACTGGGATGATGGTGGAAGAACCCCTTCTATGTCTATTGGGGACTACAATGGGTCTCAATCATCTTCGAGCATGGAAACAGACCTCACTGTCGCAATTCAACATTGGATTGACCAAAACAATGTGGCGATTCAATCTGGTAAAGAACCCTCGAAGTCACTCGAATTAATGATGGTCGCATCTACTTGGGGGATTTCAGAATCTACAACTCAATGGGCTAAGTTTTGCACAACTGAATCTTCGACTTGCGACCAACCATATCTCGAAATAACATACGATTGGGATAGCAGTGGGCCTCCAGCAATTCCGAGCCATGTATCTCCAATGGATGGTCATGCTGTCTGGAATTTGATCGGAGATAATCTATCTGCCAATGCTACCCCAACTTTGAGTTGGAACGGTGCAATGCCTTCACTTCAGACCAACGATATGATGATGCAAGTTTCCACCGATGCTGAATTTAGAAATATCATTCATTCATTTGACACTGGAACCTCTACCGCCTTTACCCCAACCGATGGAAATTGGTCCATTTCTGGAACCGATGCATTGGAAGATGGAATCATGTACCACTGGAGATTAGCACAGAAAGATTCAACGACTTTGCATCATTCTTGGTGGGCAAGTTCATCGTTCCTTGTTTCGGCACTAGAATCTGAATATTTGCAGGGAGATGAGCACAGACTGCGTTTGTCGCATGGAAATGCAACTACTGCAGGAGATGCACCTAACTGTGGGGATACATACATTGACAGTGGCACACCTACAAATAACTACAATGGCGAAGATGAAATGCAGGTATCTTACAATACATTCCCTTCTGAAGCATCGATTCTCCTTGGATGTGACTTGACAAGTCATCTTCTTCCATCGGGATATGCAGTTAAAACTGCGGCCTTAAAAATGCGTTTGGCAGTTGATCCATCGAATAGCCCAGTTATTGGGATTTGGGAAAACAGACAACACAACTGGACTGAAGAAAGCGCAACGTGGTCTTCCTATGATGGAACTAACGCTTGGGGCACCTCTGGAGCTAAGGGTTGGGAACGTGCCGGATTGCAGGACTCTGTGACCCTAGGGAACTCGTATTCTGCTGGCGATTGGGTTGTATTTGACATAACTCTCGCTGTACAGAATGCCATGAGAGAAGAAAGGGCTGTCGATTTGATTATTGGAATTGTTGGAGTCGGTAGCGGTAATGATAGAACCGCATACTTCTATCCGAATAGTGAAACTTCAACTAATCGTCCTGAAATTTCATTCATTTATGTCCCTGGTTCCAATGCGTTGCCATCAAACCCAGTACCTGTGGCTCCATTAAATGGGTCTTGGTCGGTTGAATCAGGAATCAACCCTGCGCCTGATCAATCCCCTCAATTATCTTGGAATTTCACTACATCAAGTGTTACTGTTGGTGGGTGGTCTATCGAAATGGACACATCGGTGGATTTCGATTCTTCCAATTTATTGATGTCAACAAGTTGGACTGATACTGGATTCGACATTACTAACATGACATATGATCTAAACAATGCGTTGGATACGGGAAATACTTGGTACTGGAGGGTTAGAGCTACTAGTTCTACCAACCAAATTGGCAATTGGTCCAATACATTCCACTTCTTGCTACCAGAAATCACTACATGGGGCATAGATTCTACATCAGCGGCCGTTGAATTACATCACAGAGCTGCAATGCCCTCACTAGACATCCCAAACTTCATCGACACTTGGGTCGCTGATTCTGGAGTTGGCGCTACTGCAGATCAGTCCTCATCATCCTCCATCAAGGTAGGAACTAGTAGTAATGGAGAAAATGCAACTGGATTGCTTAAGATTCCACTAACGGAATTACCAAACCCACAAAATGCACATATTTCAAAATCAACTCTAAACCTGTATGCACAGTTCGGTTCCGATATCGGGAACGCTGTATCGATACATCCTGCAACAGTAGCATGGAACACAAGTGCAAATGGCACAACATTTGATGGAGCAAATAATTGGTCTGCTCCTGGCGCAATGGGTTCTAATGATAGAGGCATTATGACAGATGTCCAATCGGGAGATTCTGCAAACTGGATGGTTTTCGATGTAACTGAATTGGTACAAGATGCCTTTGCAAATGGTGAATCGCATCTATCGCTAATGATTGTTGGTTCGATTGGTGAAGGTCAGACTTTATTCACATCTACTGAAGGAACAAGCAATGACCGACCATGGTTAAACATGACTTGGACTACAGGAAATGCATCATCACCAGAGGTTGCAGGAAGCAACAGCAATCCGGCCGTTGATGAAATAATATGGGACACATCAACTCATGCTCTCATCCCTGGCCAAACTCCTAGTCTCACTTGGACACACTCCACTCCATCTAATGTTGATGATTGGAGAATATTCATCTGGAATGATTATTCAGATCAGAGAGCTGGATGGACTGTACACGACAGTAGAGATATTTCGACTAGTTGGGATATTGCCAATCTAACTTGGACACCATTATCCAACCTAGATGCCGGTGAGTCATACGAATGGTTTGTCCAACCGATTACAAACGATATTCTTGGTGCGCGTGGCCAAGATACAATTTTCCACATTCCTGCAATTACAGGGAATAGTACCAATTCAACTGATGCATACATCAATCTGCAAGAAGGACAAATTGTAGATGCTCTTGACTACCCTGCTCTGTTCATAGACACATATATCGACAGTGGTTCCATAAATTCGGCTTATGAGGCATCGACTGAGTTAATTATCGGTCGGTCCGGCCTGACAAGTTCGTCAAACCACTATACTGAGTCTATGATAACTGTTGATTGGTCAACCCTACCAATCCCAAGTTCACATGAATTTGTTGAAGCATCCCTGAAAATGTACAGGATTAGTGGTGGTGAAATCGGTCAAGAAACCGTTAGAGTTGCAGTATGTGAAGTTCAAGATGCATGGAACGAAAGTGCAACGATGAGTGGACCCACAGGGACTAATTCATCATGGAGCAATCAGAAATGTGATGTCCCATTCGAAATTATAGATGTTGATTACCAGAACAGTTCAATTGATTTCGATATAACTTATGCCGTACAGCACGCCCATGCAACTGGTTTGGACAAGATCAATTTGATGTTCTACATACCAGGCGACACTTCTGACGATTGGCACTTCGCAAGTAGTGACTATACTGTCGATGAATCAAAGCGTCCTAATGTAAAGTTGGCATGGAGAACAGGCACACAATGGCTACCATCTCCTGCGGCTAGTCTAGCGCCAATTGATGGTTCTACTGTGTGGAATCAAACAGCATCACGACCACAAGGTGCAGATGATGTTACTCTCAATTGGACAGGAATAGAATCGAATGAGACAAAATGGATTATTCAATCTTCTAAATCCCCATCATTCACAGATGAAAATGAAACTTGGTTGTACGACCTTAGTGACTCTAATACATTCGATGGTACATGGAATTATACGAATCTAGCCTATACCACTTCAGATAATCTCACATGGGGAGACTTCTGGATGTATTGGAGAGTTCGAGCCGAGCAAGACCACCGACTAGGAACCTGGTCTGGCATTAATTCATTCAGAGTACCGGGGTTACTAGGTAGTGACGATGGTGCCGGCAATCATACAATTACATTGCATGATGGTTCGGTTTTCGAGGAAACTACAGCGTTACCAGGAGTTCCAGATGCTACAATCGATTCTAGCAATTCCGGTAATTCCTTAGGAGGAAATGGTAGATTGGACCTTGGGATTTCAGCAGGTGGTTCTGGTGAATCTAAGATTATATTGACCTTTGACTTGTCTGAGTTACCATTCCCTGCTACAATGACTCCAACTAGTGCGTTATTGTCACTGTATAGGTACAACGTATCAGGAACCTCATCTCTTACAGTCAGCGCTCATGCATGTGATACATTTAGTGAAAACAGTGTAACCTGGAATAATGCACCATCATGTTTGACTAGTGAAATCACTCGATCTACAATGTTAATTGTTCCTACAAATGAATGGCAAGAGTGGGACCTCACTTCACTCGCACAATCCAACATTGCTAATGGAAACAATACCCTTACCGTTATGTTGCAATCTGTCGGAAATCCGACATCTGGCCACTACTTCTACGATAATTCATACAATAACACACTAAAACCAAAATTAGTTCTAGATTATGTTGACAATGTTGACGGAGTAGTCCCTCCGGCTCAGCCAACACTAACTTACCCAGACGATGGCTCTATTTTGTACAATACTAGCACATGGGTCTTGGAATCTCTTGACAAACCGCAACTGACATGGAATAACGTAGCAAATGCTACTGGATACATTGTAACAATTGCAACCATAGACGAACATCAAAAATACAAATCTTGGGAAGATAATGAAATTAATGGTACTACTTTCACCTTCAGTCAGGATTTAGTTGCGGGCAATGTATACAGTTGGTGGGTACAAGCGATTAATGGAACAATTCCGGGACCAGCGTCTAGTCGAAGAGTATTCGCTATCGGGGCTCCAGTTGACAATTCATACAATCAAGACCATACTTGGACATACCTATTCCAAACTGGAAACGAAGTCGCACAACTAGGACATACCAACATCAGAGATTCATATATTGGTAGTGGATTTGTTAATCAGAATCATGGCTCAGAATCGATGATGGTTGGAACCAATTGTGAAGGTGCTAATACTGAATGTAGGATGATTATTGGGTTGGATAACGAACAGATCCCTCTTCCACCGGGTGCAAAAATCCATTCAGCATCAGTAAATTTGAATATCGAATCGGCAACTTCTGGCACTTTGACATTAAGTGTTCATCGTTTGCTAACCAATTCATGGACTCAATCCGGTTCAACATGGAATAGTTCAGCAGGTAATACTACATGGTCTGCTGCCGGAATGGCAGCAGGGATTGAATATGACGCCACACCGGTTTCTGTGACTACTATATCTGCAGGAATAACTGATGTATGGCTAGAATTAGGCCATACTGGTATGCTGATTGATGGTGACCATGCCTGGATAGTAATTGGAACATCACCGGCAGGTACTCCTGCGTGGGTAGAATTCTACTCAAGTGAAAGTTCACTAAATTACCGACCAACAATCCTAATCAATTACACAGATGTTCATTCGGTTTCATTATCTCCATCTGGCTCAACAACTGACGCTGATACATCGGTTCAATTCTCTCACATATTGAACGATGCAGTAGGTGGAATGATTGCTGAAAATGTAGTATGGACTGCTAATAATGGTACAATAAACTCCACTGGAGTATTTACACCAGAATATACTGGAGTTCACACTATAACAGCATGTTTTGGAGTTATTTGTTCATCAGAACTCATCACGGTTACACCTGGGCTACCAGTTACCCTAATTGTTGATGATGTGGAAGAAACAATCACGGCAGATGGAATGTTTTCCATCACAGCCGTTGTCCATGACCAACATGGAAACATTGTTCCTGGAATGACAATCACTTACAATCCTTCAAACGGTTCAATGGATGGTGTTACTTTCAAACCGTATAGTTCTGGAAATCAAACTGTCACTGTAACTTGGAATAGTCAAAATGTTGTAGTCGACATCGAAGTATTGGGTGGAATCCCTACACATTACATCACAAGTGGTTGTGAAACGGTTGTCCATGCTGGCGAAACATGTCAACTAATTTGGTCACTGCATGACCAATTTGGTAATATGCTAGACCTAACAGCTGGTGGAGGAATTACTTGGACTGCTGGTGGCGGTGTATTCACCGAAGATAACGGTACTTACTTCGCAATGACTTTTGGAAACTACAATATCACCATGGCATCAACTGGTGGAATTTATCATGAATTTTCGGTAAATGTGACATATGGTGAAATGGCAAGTCTAGAAATTGCTATATCTGAGACATTTGTTACAGCAGATGATGTTGTATTCCTTAACACAACTAGAATAGATGTCATGGGCAACCGATTATCTGTCGAGATACCATTGGCAAATTGGACGATTAGTGATGGAATGATGGTAGAGGGGTTACCTGCTGAATGGCATGCTCAAAGCCGTGGTTCGAAAACCTTGACTGCTAGTTATGCTGAAATGGAAAATAGCGTTGTGATTCAAGTTAGTGAAGGCGCCATTACCGGATTAATACTTTTGATAGATTCTGTTGCTGTTGAGGATGGCTCAAATCAATTACTTACTGCCGATGATCAAATCACTGTAAAAGTGAAGGCTGAAGATTATGATGGTAACAAGTGGACTGAGAATGTAGCATGGCGAATCGAACACGCCCAATTTTCTGATCAAAGTGTACTACAAGAGATGACTTATGGAAGCACAACCATGTTTGTTCCGGTATTCTCATCCGATTCATTATACACCTTATTTGCGACCTATACCGATGAAAATGTCACTTACGAAGTTAAACTATACTTTGATGTCAGCCAAGGAGATTTAGTCAGTGTATCATTGCTACAACCTACAGGTTTGATACAGATTATTGATGCCGACGAGAGTGTGACATTCTTACCGCAATTAACAGACGGTGATGGAAATATTATAGATTCTTCAATCGTTTCATATTCAATGTTGAATACATATACTGATGAACTTACCAATATTACAGATATCATTATTGGAAATGGTGGTATCTGGGAAGCAAGTAATGTTGGAGAATGGGAGGTTTCAGCATGGGCAATCTCTGAAGGCGGATACAAGATCTATGAAAATGTAACAATCTACGTGCAACATGGAAAAGCAGTGAGTGTAGATATTGATGTAATCGCAAATACAGCTAAGGCTGGCGACGAGTATACACTAACAATTACTGGTACTGACAGTGATGGAAATACCTTCTTAGAAAGTGTACTTTGGACACAAAATAACAAGGCTGTTCCCGAAGATACAATCGAGGGTGATACAGGAGTATACCAATGGAGTGCCACTACCGCTGGCGAACATGTGTTCAAATTCCGTTCACCGAGTGGCGCAAATAACAATTGGACTGTAACAGTTACACCTCACCAAACCGTCTCAAAAATTGAGTTGGTAATTGTTGAGAATTATGTTCTGCAATTGGAAACCTTCGAGATAGAAGTTCGTACCTTTGATGCTTGGGATAATGAGGTACCTGTACCTCCTGATGCCCAGGTTAAATTAACTGGACGAATGACTTCTGAACCGGGTGAAAATGGACATTGGACAATCACCGTAATGGATGATGGGAAGCAAACTGTAACTATTTCCGTTCACAGTGTGGAAGTATCTGATACAATAATAGTAGATGGGACATTCATGGGATTCTTTGAATCTGGTGGAGCATTGTACTATGCAGGTGGAGCTCTTGCTATTCTAGTTGTGTTGGTACTTCTAGTTGTCATGGTAATGGTTTTACGTTCTGGCAGTTCAGAATATGATGATGATGATGATGATGATGATGATGATGATGATGAATACTACCAAGAAAAATCTGTTCAAGCCCCTGTCCCAATAGGAGCTGGTGAAGGGCCTCCACAGAATGCTAAGCCACAGAAGGAAGATTGGATGTCAGACCATCGTGTTGATGATGATGGAACCGAATGGGCTGAAGATGATGCAGGTTCTTGGTGGTACCGAGAACCAGGTGGATCTGAGTGGGCGGAATGGACTGATTAATCAGTTACTTAGATAATGATTGAATGATAAAGTCAGTATGAGGTCGAACTATGCGCAATAGGATTCTATCTATCTTGATTGTTATCTTGATGGTACAGATTTCAGCACCGGCAATCGCAGCCACCCCTGCCAGTATCAACATTGAGTCTCATACTCAAAGCGTGAATGCAGACCAGGCAGTTCGATTTTCGGCAGTGGTCAAGGATTCATCTGGAAGTTCAATAAATGAACCTGTTTTTTGGTCTGCTAGTTCTGGCTCGATTGATTCTGAAGGATTATTTACACCCGGCATGGTTGGCCAGACAATAATTACTGCAACAAGTGGAAGTGTGAATTCAACCACGAGCATAAATGTAGTCGCTGGATGGCCAGTGGACATTCAATCCCGATTCAGTGTTACTGAGATTAGCATAGATGATGAGATTGAGTTGAATGCAACTCTTATCGATAGGGCTGATAATTCAGTCGAAGGAGATTTGACATGGCGTTGTCAAAATGGGCTAATTGATTATACCAATAATACATGGCAACCTGATCAAATAGGTAATGCTACAATGCGTATTATTCATCTGGAGTTGGAAACCCAAGTTGTATTCAACATAGTCCCAGGCAGTCCTAAAACTCTGGACATACCATTCGGGCTAACCGTCCAGAGCGGTACTACCCTTCACATTCAGCCAATTGCTGAGGATTCACTCGGTAATGAAGTGGTAATATCCAAGGCGGGTGTGTTAACTTGGTCAGTAGAAAACGGTTCAATCTCTCCCACAGGCATGTATTTTGGAAATTACCCCGGTCTTTGGAATGTTAGTGTCAATAGTACATCAGGAGCATTTGGCCATGGAGTAATTCGAGTACTTCCAGCCCAAGCAACAGGACTAGATATTGAAATGGGCGTTGAACAAGCTAGAACAGGCTCTCCAGTTGTTATTTCAGCCATTAGAACTGATGTTCTAGGCAATTCAGGTGAAGTTATTTTGCCACTATCAAATTGGACAGTGCCTACAGGCTCGTTGGCGATGGATGGCGATTCAGTAGTTTGGAATCCTTCAAGAACTGGAGACTGGACGATTGGTGTATCTGACCAAGGGTTTTCTGCAACGCTGCAAGTAAGTGTAATACAGGGTCCAATCATTGGAATAGATGTTTTACTATCTGAAGTGATTCTACGTTCCGGAGATTCAATTGTAGCTTCAATATCGGCATATGATGCGGCTGGCAATCACAGGTCAGTAGCAGGTGCATGGACGATAGATCCCGAACTCGGTGCTGAAGATCAAGGAGATTGGACCCAATTAAAACCTGGCCCAATAGGTGAATATTCAATATTTGCAACTTGGTTTGACAATGAAACTCAAACCGCTCATAATGTTGATATTGACTTGAATATCACATCTGGTGAACTTGCAAGAATCATTCTTCCAGAAAGTGGAACCAGAGTACCATCTGATGGCGTCCTAAACTTAGTACCAATCTTTGAGGATGAATATGGCAACCAGTTGGATGATGTGCTCGTCAACTGGGTAGTGGATAATGATGACATGACCATGGAGATTCGGTTGGCTGGTGAAAGGTGGGCCCCTTCGTCACTTGGTATGCATGAAATAAGGGCGATGACACAAGGTGTGTTTGCGATAACTGATATTGAAGTTATTGCAGGCACTGCAAGACATATCATCACCGATTACGATGATGGAATCGAAGTCATTAGTGGAGAAGAGGTTGAAATTACAATATCAACATTGGATGTTCACGGTAACATTGCATTAGCTTCTAGCATTGATTTTGAATTGGCAGACCCTCAAGGAATAATTTCACCATCTTCCAAAGGAGATGGATATTGGATGGTCAAGGGGGGGGAAGTAGGAGATTGGAATTTACGGCTGACGACCGGGTCGGCCACTCATGACATTGTTGTGACCGTTTTAGTTGGTGAACCGATTCGACTTCTTGCAGAGATACCAGAACAGAATCCGGAAGAAGGAAGCAAGATGATAATCAGAGTTTATGCAATCGACCAAGCAGGTAACCGAGTTGATGTACCTGCAGATGAAGTCGATATTCAATGCACGGTTGGTCCGGTAAAACATCTCGCTGATGACACCTATGAAGTGTCGATTGAACAATCGGGGCAATCTCAATCTTGTAATCTATACTGGAATGATCTTGTCGCACAAAGATTCTTCGATGTAGATGCGGTACTATTTGGTGGTGGATTAGGCGACTCCAATACTGCATTAACCATGGTTTCAATCATTATATTTTTGTTTCTTGCAATAATGCTGGTACTCATACGTAGAATCAAAGGGAATGCTGCAAACGACGGTTATTGGGAAGATAGAGATGAATATGACTACGAGGAAGATGAAGGTTATCCCGAGGACAACTCCAAATCTGAAACTGTGGCTACTACCAAACTAGAGGAGATTTCACAACCGGTTGTTGAGACAAAGACTACTGACTCAGAATCAAAGGAAGAACTTCGTGTACGCCTTGCTGAAGAGGCAAAGCGTACGGGGGTAATGCAAGCAGCACCTGGTACTGAGCAGGGTAAAACTGGATGGTACATCGATTCAAGTGCTGAACTAACCTCGTGGCTAGTAAGTGAAAGCGGTGAATGGACTCGGGTATCCTGAGTTCTATTCATCGCTATCATCGGTTTCAAAGTGGTCTAGGAATTCGTCTATATCGATTATACCGGTTCCATTACTGTCCACTTCATGGAAAATAATTCGGCATTCCTCATCACTAAATGGGAAATGAAGAGCATGCATTGACACTTGGAATTCCTTTAGTGTCAAGTGACCTTTGCGCCCCATGTCTGCTGCATGGAATGCAACCTCGCGACGATCGTGTTCAGTAGGCGAAGGGCTGCGGAATTCAGCTCTGAAGGTTTGGAAAGGTGTAATCCTTGGATGTGCGTGCTTTTTACCATATGAATAGTAAGATATCAAACCGATTATGATGGCGCCCAATGCTCCGATAAACGCTTTTTCGCCCATGATTATAACCAAACCTGCACCGCCGATAATCCCCCAAATTTGGATAAATGGATAAAGCGGAGAAATATATGATGGATTATAATCTAGATTTTCATTAGCTGTATTTCTTAGAACAATTACACAGGTATTTACAACGATGAAAATCATTATTTGGAATCCACTTGCTAACTTAGCAACATCACTTACTGGCAAATACAGGATCGCTAACATCATAGCCAATCCTGTGAGTATAATTGGCCAATGAGGAGTCTCCCATTTTGCATTTACATCTTCGAGGGCTTGAGGTAGCAAATTATCTCTCGCCATTGCAAAGAGGTATCGCGATGCGGCTAAAACTCCAGCAAGTGCCATTGAGGCCATTGTGAATATTGCTAGTATCGCTGCTACAAGTCCAAGTGTAGTTCCGCCGAGTGCATGAGCAAAAATGTAGATTGGATTCTCAACTACTTCCCCGTCTACAATCCACCAATCTCCATCAAGTGTAGCCATTATCATGTATGCTACACTTGCATACAAAATTGTAGCAGCAAGTAAAGAAATCAACATACCTCCTGGCAGATTTCTACCCGGATTTTTGATCTCCTCCGCAATTGCTGCCACTTTTGTAACACCTGCATAAGCTACGAATACGAAAGCCGCTGTTTCTGCCAAAGTGTATGGGTCAGTCTCGAATGCGGCTTTACCTGGCCCGATAAAGTCAATATCACTGAATAACATAGCTTTGAGAGTTAGCCCCACAAGAAGTAAAACTGAAAGTCCAACAATTGGTGCTTGAACCAATTTAATCTTTTTAACGCCAAGGATATTTATCACCACTACAATTAGTAGTACGGATAATGCTACTTTCTGCATGTCGATTTCAAAGTTAAAATATATCGATACTACCAACATATATGCTGAAAGACCTAGTAAAGCAAATGCTGCTTTCAAAAGGAAAGATGCCCAAAGTCCTAGCCCTGCAATTGTACCCAATAGTGGACCATAAGTGCGTTCGATATAGACATATGAACCACCAGATGTTGGCATTGCGGATGATAATTCTGATTTAGAAAGTGCACCAGGTAATACAACTGATGCTGCCAGAACATATGCAAGCCAAATCCCTTCACCCATCATATTTGCAGCCAATGATGGAAGAACAAATAATCCAGAACCCAGCATAGCAGATAATGAGATAATAATTACACCAGCAAGACCAATCGTGCGCTCTAATTGATGGCTAACATCCTTAGCAACACCTTTCACATCACCTTTCAGCAATTTGTTAGCGGTTGATTTGATATCGATTTGAAACCCCCCTAATTGCAGTTGTTAACTTACCGCTAAAACGGAGCAAGAGCAAAGAGTAGTTATTGCTTGCGACATATTGTAACAAGCAAACCCCCGAAACTCTGCCGTTAAACTTTAGCGATAACCTTCATTTCAACAGCGATAGGAGTAGGTAGTGCTCGAATTGCAAGAGTCGTTCGGGTTGGCCCGACTTTACCCAGTGTCTGGGACCATACCTCATTATAGCCAGCGAAATCACGATCCATGTCTACAAGGAATGAGGTTACATCTATCACTTTGTCAAGTGATGAACCTGCCTCTTCTAGGATTCTTGAAATGTTATCCACAACTGCTTTTGTTTGAGCTTTGATATCATAATTGAGAGGATTACCCGCTGAGTCTTTTATTGGACCGCCCGGTATTGAATTATCACCGGGTTGCCTAGGTCCGACTCCAGAAAGATAGAGTAAGTCCCCTTCTCTTCTAGCGTGAGGATATGCACCCACTGGTTTTGGAGCCTTGCTGGTATTTACTATATTTTTACCTTCAACGGGGTCATGCAATGCAGGACCTGTATTTGTTGACGATGATGATTCATCC